>OBLT010000047.1_pt1 | contig 92455 bp, 84 predicted proteins | sample 1518721 | NCBI WGS metagenome assembly OBLT01 (sample SAMEA3539307, study PRJEB22396) | soil metagenome | biome: tundra; feature: field; material: soil | place: USA | collected 2010-05 | depth 0.15 m | reverse complement strand
CGACTGCCTACACGCGCCGTTCGATTCAAGAAACCATTTTGAAGACACGCCCTAGACGACGTGTGTGTATGCAGGCGCCTTTATCTTTGTCGTCTACCTCACGCGGGCGGTCTCGCGGCGGGTTGTCGGCTCATTGTTTGGCGGCGGAATCGCGGGGTTGCTTCTGGTCGAGATTATTGTCCTCGGGGAGGTAATTGGCTGGTGGCATTGGCAGTTCGAGTTCGCTTCTTATGCGTGTTTTCCGGTTCTGCTTTACGTTTGTTGTTCCGTCTCATGCGCCCCCATCTATTTGATCACGTGGAGGGTTGCCCGCCGTTTCAGCTGGTGGGGCCTAACGGTTGTTTTCGGAGGTGCTGTCCTTATTGGGCTACTGCGAGATTACCTAATTGCGAGGCATTTTCCTGAATGGGGAGGCTTTGCATCCGGCGCCGCTCCAACAATTGCTGTCGCGATTACATACATAGTGTTTTTGATGGTGGGACATGCAGCGATGCAGTTCACTGCCGGACCTGCAGAAAACGATCGCTTGGCGCGGCAACGCCTCGCATCAAGACGATAGAAATGCAGAAGACGCCGAACCAACTACCGGATCCGACGTCTCCGTCTGTCAAGCCTCCTGCTAGCGCAGGAGGCGCGCCATCCGTCGCCGCGGATCATTTGGACGTTAGGCGAGGCCGCACCGACACAAGGAAGCCAATGAAATCATCGTTATTCGCGCGTGTGGGCTGCTTCTACCTCCCTTGTTCCGTCGTCGGTTGCGTCCTCTATCTCCTGGCAGCGGGGTTTTGCGCGACCGTCTTCGTCGCGGTGGACCGTCACTCTCATTCAGTAAGCGATACATTATACGGCATTTATCCGTTCTTTGTGGCGACGTTTCTTCTTCTCGATTGGATTGCTCGAAGATTGAGGGAAATGCCTAACCGACTACCGGATCCGACGTCTCCATCTGTCACGCTTCCTGCTGGGGCAGGAGGCGTGCCAACCGTCGCCGCAGATCATTAGGACGTTAGCCAAAAATATGAAATCAATCGCGGCTCTGAGTATGTGCGCGAGTTATCTACTCGTTGCATTTGCATGCGCGGCGGAGCCAAAATCTCTCATGAAAGACACTTCGCATGACGCCGATGTCGTCGCGGCATTTATCACGGCTATCAATCGGCACGACCTAGCCGCTCTGGCCGACTTAATGTCAGAGGATCATACCTTCATCGATTCATTAGGTGGACGCGTGTCAGGTCGGAAAGAAATGATCACGGGTTGGAAGGCATATTTCGCGATGTTTCCCGATTTCAAGATTCTTGTGGATACCACTATGAATGATAACGATACAGTCGCGGTTTTTGGATCGGTCTCTGGGACTTACAATGGAAAGCGAGGTCTCGTTCAAAAGAACCGAATCGCAATGCCAGCCGCGTGGAAAGGAAATGTCGCGGACGGAAAGGTAAGACTGTGGCAGGTCTACTGCGATTGGACTGAAGGCCTGCGAACGATCGAAGATGACAAGAAAATGGCCAACCAATTACCGGATCCGACGTCTCCGCCTGTCACGCCTCCTGCTGGTGCAGGCGGCGCGCCATCCGTCGCCGCGGATCATTAGGACGTTAGGCGTACGACCATGTCCTCTACAGCTCTCCTGGTGATTGACGTTCAGCGAAGCGCATTCGATGGCGTTTTCTTTCCGCCCATTGATCGGCCCGAGGATCTTGTCAGCAATGCGCGTTTGCTTGTGGACGCGGCTCACCACTCGGGGACGCCTGTCATATTCGTCCAGCACTGCGAGGGTGTAGGGCAGCCCTTCGAGGTAGGCATGCCTCACTGGGAGTTTCATGATAAACTCACGCAGATAGCGGGTGACCTTATCATTAGAAAGTACGCGTCAAGCGCGTTCGAGAAGACAGATCTGAATGCGAAGTTACGGGCGCTCGGTGTCAGGGATCTCGTCGTCTGCGGTTTGCAGAGTGAGCACTGCGTCACCAATACAAGCAAGTCTGCGCTCACTCTCGGCTACAATGTGCGCGTAGCGAGCGACGGTCATAGTACGTGGCCTTCTAAGGGCCAGACCTCAAAGGCGATAGTGGAGGGAGTGAATAGTGAACTTCAGTCGCTGGGCGCGGTTCTTGAGTCAACAGCTCGCATCGCCACCATACTGCATGCGCTCGCCTAACCAACTACCGGATCCGACGTCTCCGTCTGTCACGCCTCTTGCTGGTGCAAGAGGCGCACCATCCGTCGCCGCGGATCATAAGGACGGTCGGCGAAAAATGGCTCTGCCTTTGCGAAACGGGAGCTTGCGGGTGCTATACTGCTACATGATGACAACTCCGGCCCCTGTTCTGCTACTTCTGAGCGCGTTCATTGCGAGCATTGCTTCCGCGCAGACTGGGTCCACCGGTTTATCAACGCGCGAGGCCGATCACGAGGCTCTCCTTTCACTTCCGTGGGAGCAATTCGACCAGACCCAAAATTCTGGCTGGCGCGTGTATGTCAATCCGAGCAGTAAGCAGTATCTTGAAGCGGCCAAGTTGATTGAGACGTATTTAACGCGACACAGTGATTTGACGGCGCGGCAGCGTGCGCTTTCCTATTTTCATGCCGGTATGCAATATGTTTTCTACGCGCGCGAGCATGGTGGTGACCCGCTTGCGGCACTCCCTGACCTCGACAAAGCAATAGTGTCCGGGAAGGAGCCGGCGCATTCCGTTGATTGGAACGATATGGTGATCGCGACGAAGGCGTTTCTGGTGGGTGACCGAGCTACATTACTTGCGGTTAAAGAACGTCTGGCCGTAATGCCGACCGCATCTGTTGAGTGGCCAAACTACGCTGACGACCTTCTCAAGAATCTCGGCAAGCCTTACGGGTCGTGGTGGCCGAAGGAAGAACCAAAGAAATGAAACCGAACCAACACCTGCGCACAACCGATCAAGCAAAATCAGGCGGTGTAGAGGTGAGCGGCGATCGGTGATTTTCGCTGGCGAAGGGATGCGATGTAGCGGGCCTCGTCGTAGGGGATTCGGTCCTGCCAGCATCGCCAGAGGATGCGGATCCATTTGAAGGCGAGGGAGCGCAGGGCTGCCTGGTGGTGTTTGCCGGCGGCTCGTTGCTGTAGGTAAAAGGCTTTAGCCCAGGGGCATTTGGGGATGGATTGGCCGGCCCATTCGACGAAGGTCTGGCGCAGGAACTTTGGGGCGTTCCAGCGCCAGTGGATCCAGAGCTGATGGCCGCTCTTTACCTTGACCGGAGGAATGCCTCCGAACTTTTGCATGCTGGAGGCTTGAGGGTAGCGGCCGCGGTCCGTGCCGAAGGCCACGAGGAGGCGAGGGGCTGTGGCCGGACCGGCTCCCGGCAGCCCCCGATACAGATCGGCTTCGGGATGGGCTTCGAAGGCTTCGGCGATATGCTCCTCGATAAGGGCAATGTTTCTCTGGAGCGGCCGCAGGATGTCGACGAGCAGCTTCACACGCAGGACGGCGGGCTCGATGACAGCGCGGTCCTCGGTCAGGGGGCGGGATTTGGCAATCACGGCAATCCGCTCTGCGAGCACATCGCAGCGACGCGAGTTGTGGGCCGTGTAGAAGGCCTGCACCGTGACCGCCCTTGCGGCACGCAGGGCCTTCAGCTCGGGCCAGCGGGTAAGTAAGTCGAGGGCAAGAGAGGCCGCCATATCGCGGCCGCAAAGGTCCAGGGCCTGCGGATAGTAGCTTTTCAGGGTGCTGGCTAATTCGCTTGAGAACCTGGTGCGCTGATCGACGGCGGCGCGGCGGACGGCCACCAGGGCCGAGAGCTTACGCGTCTGAGGGCTGTCGAGCGTTAGCGGGCGCAGCAGGTTCCTGTGCTGCCTAAGGATGTCCAGGAGCACGAGGGCGTCGGGCACATCGTCCTTTGCCCCCGAGGGAGTGAAGGCGGTGCGGAAGCGCTCACTGGTTGCGGGATGCACCGGATAGATCACCACCCAGGGATGAGCCAGCAGCGCATGCACCACTGCGCTTTTGCCGCCCTCCAGCGCCACAGCCACAAGACCCCCATGGGTGCGCTCGTGAAGCTCCTCCAGCCAACTGTGGAGTGTCTCAGAGGAGGCGGGGATCGTTCCGGTCTCTATCGAGCTTTCGGCAACCTGCGCCGCGAAAGCGTGTTCGGTCTCGCCCCAGTCCAGAGCCACCAGGGCCGCATAGTTTTCGGTTTTCATCCCATTTTTGGTATGGCGGGCCCGGGTTGCAGATTGTATTGTGTGAGACGTGGGTAACGTCGGCACCCTGAGTATTCATGACCAAGCCCATGAGCTGACCGGTCGCAGTCGAGAATTGGTTCGGATTCTTCGCTAGAGAACTCTACCGGATATTCGTACCGCGACCGGCCAGCACCTTAACTTTCCAACGCCCGCCCATCCAGTATGAGATCCACGAGCGCCAGCGGGCTTCATCCCGGGTCCACTCCAGCTTTGGGCTTTCGCGGACCCGGACTGAACCCCGCTGGTTGTGCAATACAACTACCGGAACCGACGCTTGCCTCAGGCACGTCTCCTGCGGGGCAAGAGACGCGCGATCGTTTGTGCGGTTCATTAAGACATTCGGCGAAATGAGCCCCTATGAAGGAATTTGAATTCCTCTCCGTATTTGTTTCGATGATCATCGCGCTGGGTATTTCGAATATCCTTTCCAGCGCAATGCGATTGATCCGTCGCCGAGGCCGTGTGCGCATGCACGTCACGACGCTGGTCTGGATGGTGGTGCTATTCCTGCTCCAGGTGCTAATCTGGTGGGTAGCGTTTCAGCGACGGGAATGGACGAATTGGACATTCTTCAGGTTCCTTCTCTACCTGCTAATGCCTATTCTTGTCTCAGTCCCTGGGTATTTACTCGTGCCGGAAATAGAGCTGGAGTTGGAACCGACATATGATCTCGAGAGAGAATTCAACCACAATCGAAAATGGTTTTTCGCCATGCTGGCGGCAATGGGTATCGTTAGCTTTGTGGAATATGCTCTAAGATCAGGCCCACTGAAATTGGGCCTTAGCAATGTCTTCCCCTTGGTGATTATCGCTCTGTGCGTTGGAGGTTTTGTTATTCGAGCGAAATGGGTTCAGCTGCTCATCGCTTTGACATTCTTGGTGACACTTTTGTGCTACATCGGGCTTGTATTCGCGCGACTATGACGCATGCGCCGAACCAACTACCGGATTCGACGCTCGCCTCAGGCACGCCTCCTAAGGGGCAGGAGCCGCGCCATCGTGAGCGCGGATCATTAGGACGTTAGGCGAAGGTGACCACCAATGACCGAAGTTAGGGAACAACATCTCCTCCGGCGCCTGCGTCTGTCACGCCGGCTGCGGGTCAGCCGTCGCGCCAGCCGTAGTCGCGGATTATTGCAACATTGGACTACCAATGCCGTACCCTAGAAAGATTGTTCTGCACTGTCCGAACGGCTACGGGCCGCGTCTCCCCGATTTGGTTAAGGGATTCGTTCGCGACGGCGTCGTTTTCGTTGGTGTGGTTGGCAAGGATTGCACCCAGGTAGAGGACGTCATAGATGAGCTTGTCGTTGGCCTCGGCGAACGAGATAACGACATGCTGACATCGAGTTATCCGAACGAGAGTATCGATGAAGTGGTAGAGTTTGCTCGCACGTTGACAGACGAGTACCAGGGTGAGGTACAGGTTATTGAACTCTGATAAAATTGATCATTACCGGTGAGATGAAGTTGTCATCGGTCGGGACACACTTCTAAATAGTGCACAAGAATATGCAGCGGCGTCTATGTCTAACCATCTATCGGATCCGACGCCTGCGCTCGTCATGCCTCCTGCGGGTCAGGAGCCGCGCCATCGTTAGCGCGGTTCATCAGGACGTTAGCCCGTGAAAGAAGCTTGAGGCGATTATGGTTCAAACTTACGGCCTCACGCACATCAATCACGCCGTCCGGGACATGGGCCGCGCTCTGCGGTTCTACGAGCATATCTTTGGTCTGCGTGAGTACGGACGTGGTGATGGACTCGTCCACACCCAGGCTTCTGGCAGGCACGACATCCTCACCTTCACCGAGAACTCAGCTACGGCCGGTCTCAGCGGCGGCGTCACACATTTCGGTTTTCGGCTGGTGGACGCCGACGACATCGACCGTGCCGTCGCCGAGGTCGAACGCGCCGGAGGGCGCCTGCTTCGTTGTGGCGAGTTCGCTCCCGGCATTCCCTACGCATACGCCGCCGATCCGGATGGCTGCGAGATTGAGATCTGGTTCAAATGAGCAATGTGAGGTGCACATCCAACTGGCCGCGGAGGTCTAACCAACCACCTGAACCGACGCCTGCCGCAGGCACGTCTCCTGAGGTGCAGGAGCCGCGCCATCGTTAGCGCGGATCATTATGACGTTCGGCTAAAGACATTAGGTTCCTATGAAAGTTACGGAAATTGCATTCACCGTCCTCCCTGTCTCAAGCCTCAAAAAAGCGCGCCAGTTTTATGAGGGCATCATTGATCTAAAGCCGACGCATATCTTTGAAAAGGGCGATATGGGTATGATCGAATACGACATCGGAGCTGGTACGCTGGCGATAGGCTGCGGTGCTCCTCTTTTCAAACCATCGAAAGATGGCGGTGCCGTCGCATTGGAGGTTGAAGATTTTGGAGTCGCCATTGCCTGTCTAAAGAAGCGCGGTTGCGCCTTCGCCCTTGAAGCACAGGAGACGCCCGTGTGCCACATGGCTGTCGTAACTGACGGGGATGGGAATTTCTTGATAATTCATAAACGGAAGAAGAAGTGAGCACGCCCGACGAATCACCGGATCAGACGCCTCCGCATGTCACGCTTTCTGCGGGGCAGGAGTCGCGCCAGCCTAAGCCTCGGATCATTGCAACGTTTGGCATAAACTTTGCCCAGGGGGAAAACATGAATGATTCAAACTCAGTCGCATCTGCTCCGCTGGGAAGCTCGTCACCGCCGTCTGCGCCCGAGTTAGCTAAAGACGCGGTTTCGTATTGGGAATGGCATCGCGTCGGTTACAATGTCATTCTGATTCTTGTTACTCTGGCGTGGCTTGTGTTCACGTGGCGGCATTTCCGGCCAGCGATTTCCTGGGGGTCCGCCTTGTTGCTGCTTGTCTTGGCGGCCGTCGCGAATGCCTGCTGCTGTGCCGCCTATCCAGTCGACATCTTTTTTCAGCGCTCGTCGCACCGTTCCGCTTGGTTACGTCGGCGGTGGATCCTATGGTCCGCTGGAGTCATTCTTGCTGTCTTCCTGGCATGCTACTGGATCGTGGATGAGATCTATCCGTTTGTGAACTAAGGTGATGCCGAACCAATTACCGGATCCGATGTTTCTGGCTGTCACCCCTCCTGCGGCACAGGAGGCTCGCCAGGCCTAGCGCGGATCATTAGGATGTTAGGCAGGAACACATGGCGGACCTTCCTCCATTGATGCGCGACCAACGGAAAGCCGACGAAGATCATTTGCGGCTCCTCTCGATCTTCCATTTTGTTTGCGCAGGGCTAGCCGTTTTGGGGATTGGCTTTCTCGCACTGCATTATCTCGTTTTCCATGCATTTCTAGCGAACCCGGAAATATGGAAAAACCAGAAAGGCTCTGTGCCTCCTCCAAGAGAGTTCTTTGCCCTCTTTAAGTGGTTCTACGTTATTTTTGGCGTGTGGTTGGTTGCTTCCGGTGTGGCGAATCTTCTTTCGGGTCTATTTATCGGGCGACGAAAATATCGTGTGTTTTCATTGGTAGTGGCCGGCATAAACTGCATCCACGTCCCATTCGGTACGGTGCTCGGGGTTTTTACGTTTATCGTCCTTCTTCGGCCCTCTGTTCGAGAAGTCTATGAAGCCTAACCAACTGTCGGATCCGGCGCCTGCGCTCGTCATGCCTCCTGCGGGGCGGGAGTCATCGCTGAGACTGGGCGCGGATCATTACGACGTTCGGGAACTACCTATTATTAGGGAAAAAACATGAGTTCGCTCCACAAGCCAATTGGCTACACGACGGTCTCGCCATATCTGATTGTTGACGGAGCGGATGCAACCATCAGCTTCCTGGCCCAGGTTTTTGGTGCCACTAAGTTGCGTAGAATCACGGATGAATCTGGAAAGGTAATGCATGCCGAAGTCCGCATTGACGACACCGTGATTATGCTTGCCGATCCGGTCCCACCGGATTGGCCAGCGATCTCATCCCATGTGCATATCTACGTTCCGGATGTGGACGCGACATATAGGGAGGCCCTTAAAGCGGGGGCAGCCTCCGTACAGAAGCCGGTCAAGAAGCAGGACGAGAATAAGCGAGCCGGCGTCAAAGACGCTGGAGGCACAACATGGTGGATCGCCACGAAGGTCGAGTAAGACACGCGTCGAACCACGCACCGGATCCGACTGCGTCGGCTGTCGCGGATCATCGCAACGCTAGGCCCCCAATGCCCGCAAAAGCAAAACCTCCATCCGAGACGGAATTGAACGCATTTCTGGGCCCTGCTGCGGGCCTGTGGTTCAGCGTCCTGCGCGCGATTGAAGACAGGGCTTCCCCGCTCGATTTGCGATGGAGGCCATCCAAGGCGGCCTTTGGGCGCATCTGTCTTGTTCAACACAGGAAGAGAACGCTGTTCTATCTAACGCCAGATACGGGCAAGATTTGGATAGGCATCGTTATTGGCGAGCGCGCATACGGCCTAGCGATGGCGAGTTCGCTTCCTGCGGCGATCAAGAAGATGTTTGCAGAAGCAAAACCTTACGCTGAAGGCAGAGGGATCCGGTATCCCGTAGATTCAATGCGCTCCGTGCCTGTGATCGCTAAGCTGTTGGAGATCAAAACCACGCCAAAGTGAAACGGCCTAACCAAGCACCGGATCCGGTGCCTCCGCCTGCCACGCCGGCTGCGTGGCTGCCGACGCGCCGGCCCTAGTCGCGGGCCGTTGCAACCCAAGGAAGGAAGCTGTGCCAATCCACGTGGAGAATATCGGACGAATCACGCGCGTACATCCATACGCCTGGCTTTGGGAGCCATTAGAAACGGATGCCGCGTTCGTATTGGGCGCCATGTTCGGGACAAAGGCCGCCTATATCGACGGCAGATTGGCGCTTTGTTTTTCGGCCAAGGAGGAACCGTGGCGTGGAGTGCTGATCTGCACTGAGCGGGAGCACCATGCGTCATTGATCGCCGAATTTCCTCCGCTTTCGCCGCACCCGGTTCTTCCTAAGTGGCTGTATCTTGCTGAATCCTCCGATGAGTTTGAGCGCGTGGCTGAGCGCCTCGTGACATTGGCCAAGCGGCGCGACCCGAGAATCGGCGTCGCCCCAAAGGCGAAGAAGCGCAAGAATGGCTGAGCGATCACCCGACCCGACGCCTGCCTCAGGCACGTCTCCTGCGGGGCGCGACCCGCGCCTTCGTCAGCGCGGGTCATTTCAGAGGTCGGCAAAGAAGACGATATCGTCATGAATCAGGGCATGATTGATCCACGCATCGATAAGAAAGGCGGAAATGGAGTTCGGCGTTTGATGGACGCCTGTCGCTATTCCTATGCAGGCTTTTGCCACGCAATCCGGCACGAGGCTGCCATCCGCGAGGAGCTTATCTTGTTGGCCGTCTTGGCGCCTGTCTCGGCAATGTTTCATGTGAACGGGATCGAGCACCTCATGCTGGTGCTTACGATGATGCTGGTGGTGCTCGTGGAGCTCATAAACTCGGCGATCGAGGCGACGCTCGATCGTATATCCATCGAGCGCCATCCACTCGCAGGCCAGGCCAAGGACTTTGGCAGCGCCGCGGTTCTTGTCTCACTGGCAATGTGGGCGCTTACCTGGGGGGTGATCGTGGGGCCCCTGGTAATCCGCGCGATTCGGCGCGGGTGAGAGCCTACCCAGTGACCGAGGTGCGAAATGAGGCAGCTGGCGACCCATTTGCCGGATCCAACGCCTGCGCCCGCCATGGCTCCCGCGAGGCAGGTGTCACGCCGAGACTAGGCGCGGACCATCGCAGCGTCAGGGGAGTACCCGATTCACAATGGATATTGGCTATCTCGCCGACCACGAGGTGTTCCTTCCTTCGCTCGCGCGCTGGCACCATCAAGAGTGGGCCTACCGACGCCCTGGCGATACGATCGAGGCGCGCACCGGACGCCTCCGCGCCGCGTGCGGGCGCCAGCAGATTCCCACCGTGTTTGTAGCCTTCTCGGGCGCCGAGTTGTACGGCTCGGCGATGCTGGTTTCGCACGACATGGACACGCGGATCGAATTGTCGCCGTGGCTAGCGGGAGTCTTCGTCAGGCGAAGCCACCGTGGTGTGGGCATAGGCGGCGCTCTTGTCCGCCGGGTCGTTGAGGAAGCGAGCAACCTCGGCATTTCGCGCCTCTATCTTTACACTCCTGGCACGGAGCGGTTCTATGCGCGTCTTGGCTGGCGTTTTCGTGAACGCACGGACTACCGTGGAACCAAGGAGGTTGTGATGATGAAAGAAGTGACGCCTAACCAATCGGCGGAAGCGACGCCTGCGCCTGCCATGCCGGCTGCGGGGCAGTCGCGGCGCCGGCCCTAGTCGCGGATCATTGCAGCGACGGGCAGCGCCAAACGTAATGCAGCAATTCCTCTACCGCATCCAACCCACGCGCCTCGAAATGCTTGGCGCTGGCCCAACCGCGCACGAAGCATCGATAGTTGGCGAACACTTCCGGTACCTCGAAAGGCTGACCGCGAGCGGGGTTGTATTGATGGCCGGCCGCACCCTGAATTCGGACGAGCGAACCTTCGGCATAGTCGTCTTTTCCGCGCCATCGGAAAAGGAGGCCGAGGAGCTCATGCGGAGTGATCCCTGCGTCAGGCACGGCGTGATGCGGGCCGAGCTTTTCCCTTACCGCGTTGCCTTGTGGTCGCTGAAGGGCCCGGAGGATGGCGCGGCCGGGCCGGACCAGGCGCCGGATCCAACGCCTGCGCCTGTATCGCCGGCTGCGGGGCCGCAGCCGCGCCAGCCGTAGCCGCGGATGATTGCATCGCCAGGCAATATGCGCGCCTTTGTCCCAATCGCCTTCCTTGCGCTGGCAACTGCCTGCACGTCGACGGACACTGCGAAAGCGGTTGGCCGCATCATGCTTGTCAACGGGCTCGGGAATCCGATTCCGGGCGCGATCGTTGTGCCCGAGGAACAGGAGAATCCGCGGGCCATGGCCCGACGCGTGTCCGACGAGGACAAGCAGGCCTGGATATCTGATGAGCAAGGAATCGTGCACGCTGACCTGGAGCAATGTTTTTCGGAAAGCGATGGCTGCTATCACTTTCGGATTCACCGGGGCGGGTTCGAGGATGTCACGATGGCGGTCTCGAGGGACCTGTTCCCCCCATTGCTCAGAATAAACCTGGAGGCGGCGCCCCAGAAGCCGGGCCCGGCGGCTGCGTCCGTCACGCCGGCTGTGGGGCCGCCGCCGCGCCAGCCGTAGCCGGGGATCATTGCGGCGTCAGGCATAACCCGAGCAAACCCCCTGTCCGCCATGGCATCCTTCGCAGGTGCGACGAGCCGGATTGCGCGGGCGGTATCTCGCGCTCGCCTGCCCATTTCAACTGTCGCGGGTGTCTACGTTGCGTCGATTCTCGTTGGGATCGCCATGGTCCATGGCGGAAGTCCGAGCGCTCTTCAGTACCGCGACAAACTGGTTGGCGACGCGGCAAAGAACGATCCCGCTGCAATCGAAGGCAATCATGGCAACGGGCTGCGTGCCGCATTCACGGACTTCGCCGGCAATCTGGCGCTCGGCTCGGCCCCCAAGGCGGTCATGGGGATGTCGGTTGTCCTTCCATATCCATTCGTTGCCTATCAGGGTTGGGTCGGAGGCATCGTATCCGTTCGGGGGGACCACACAAGCCGCCTGAATCGCGTGCGCCCGGCTGCGTACTATTTGCTGACAGTCGCCCTGCAGATCACGGCCTATTCGCTGGCGGTCGGTTCCGGCGTGAATGTGGGGGTTTCACTGTTTCGACCGCGATCCTGGTACCAGGGGGGAAAATTCGCCCGCATCTTTCCAGGGGAGGCGCTCCTGGACATGCTGAGGATCTATGCGCTCGCCACACCGCTCTTTCTTGCTGCATCACTTTGGGAATTCCTTAGCCCGTGGAATATCTGACGCCCCTTCCAAGTGCGCCTGAGCGATCACCGGATCCGATGCCCGGGTCTGGCGCGCCTCCCTCGAGGCGGGATCCACGCTCGGGCCGGGCGCGGACCCTTGCGGCGTCCGGCGGACAATGATCGCCATCAGGCAGATTCGCGAAGAGGACGCACCGGCATTCCGGGAGGTGCTGGACGCGGTCTGCCGCGAGCGGCGGTATCTCGCCATGCTGGAAGCGCCTCCGGCCGAGCGGGTCCAATCCTTCCTGGCGTCAAACGTCAGGTCGGGACACCCGCAGCTCGTCGCGGAGGAGGACGGGAAGATCGTGGGTTGGTGCGATGCCATACCTGGCCCAGCCGAGTCCGGCACGGCGCACATCGGAAGGTTGGGCATGGGGGTGCTCATAGGCTATCGGGGCAGGGGGATTGGCAGGATGCTGGCTGAGGCGGCAATCGGAAGGGCGCGGCAGCTTGGCCTGGAGAAGATCGAGCTGGATGTATTCTCTTCAAACGGGCCCGCGATCGCGCTGTACCGGGGCCTCGGGTTTTGCGAAGAGGGCCGAAGGAAGCGTGGCAGATTCGTCGACGGCACCTATGACGACGTTCTCCTGATGGCGCTCGATCTCAAGCAGCCGAGCCAGCCGCCGGGCGCAGCCGCGGACCGCCGCAACGTCGGGCCGCGCCACACCATGATCATGGCCCTCCGCCACCTGCTCGCGATCGCGGTCCTTCCGTTCACAGTCGCCGTTCTCGTTCCGCTCTGGATCGCCCGGCGGTACGGCGTGGAACCAACCCTCGGCCACTCGGCCGGTCCGGCACTCCTGCAGGCCGTGGGCCTGATTCTGCTCGGCCTGGGCTCCGTCCTCTTCGTCGCCTCGGTGTGGCGGTTTGCGACCGAGGGGAAGGGCACGCTAGCGCCGTGGGATCCCCCGCGCGTGTTCGTCGTGCGCGGACCGTACCAGTTCGTCCGAAACCCGATGATTTCCGGGGTCATCCTGTTCCTGTTTGGCGAGGCGTCGGCGCTGCTGTCGCCGCCCCACGGCGCCTGGGCGGTCGGCTTCCTCGTCCTCAACCTCGCCTACATTCCGCTCGTCGAGGAGCCGCAGCTGGAGCGGCGGTTCGGCGGCTCCTACCGGGAATACTGCAGGCATGTGCGGCGGTTCATCCCACGCTCCCGGCCGTGGCCCCCCAAGCCGTGACCCGGTGGCGACGCCCGACCAGCAGCCCGGTCCGGTGCCATGCCTAGGCCTTTTCGTTTTATGCTGCCATCGGGTTCGTGAAGGACAATGTTCTGAGCCTCGGCAAGCGCCTTGAACATTACACCTGAACCGACCCGCCGGCCGGCGTGCCCTCCGTCCGCATCGCCGCGACCCCTGCAAGGGCGGGGGACGCGCCGAGGCTAGGCGATCGTCCCAACGCAGCCTCCCCGAACCACCATGCACAAGATCATCACATCACCGACACGAGTCCAGGCCGCCGGCACTCCCCCCAAGTCCATCGAGGAGTTTATCGGCCGCGTGGCATCAGGCACCACCGCGTTGAGCGTCGCCCGGATGGTCAGCCCACCGGGCTGGAGCGAGTCGGGCCAGACCCCGGATTTCGATGAATTCACCGTCGTCCTGCGAGGGCAGCTGCGGGTCGAGGCGCAGGACGGCGCGCAGGACGTCCTGGCGGGACAGGCCGTCATCGTGCCGCGCGGACAATGGGTGCGCTACAGCACGCCGGGCCCGCAGGGGGCCGAGTATGTCGCGGTGTGCCTGCCGGCGTTTTCACCGCAGACCGTCCACAGGGACGCGCAATGATGCGGCCGGGACGGCCACAGGACCCTGCGCCCGCACCCGCCGCGCCCCCCGCGGGGCGGGAGCGCGCCGGCGCCCGGCGCGGGACATCCCGCGGGTAGGCGCACATGGCGCGGATCATCGATATCGTCATCGCGACAGACACGGCCTCGCCGGCGGTCTTCGTGCCGAGCGTCCGCGCGGTTCCGGGGCGCGGGCTGGAGGGCGACCGGTACTACAACGGGGCCGGGACGTTCTCGCCGCATCCCCAGAGGCCCGATTTCGAGGTCACGCTGATCCAGAAGGAGCATATTGACTCGTTCGCGTCCGGCAACGGGGTCTCCTTTACGCCGCTGGACGCCCGCCGCAATCTGGTGACGGTGGGCGTGGACCTGAACACGCTTGTCGGGCGCGAGTTTCGGGCCGGGGCCGTCCTGATCCGCGGCATGCGCCTGTGCGAGCCGTGCAATTACCTGGCGAAGCGGACGACCCCAGAAGTTCTCCGCGGCTTGTTGCACAAGGGCGGCTTGCGCGGCCAAATCCTGTCCGAAGGCGAGATTCGGGTGGGGGATGCCCTCGTCGAGACACCACCCGGCCAGCCGCCGGATCAGGCGCCCGCGCGCCGGGACTAGCCCTTTCTGGCCAAAAGGATCTGCGTCGTCCACCGGCGGTGGGGCCCGGACATGGCGATCGAGCCGAGGTCCCCGATGCGGACCCACACCAGGCCCGGGCCGGGTCTTCCCGGCGGCGGCCGCGCCGAATGGATTGACTCGAGGACGCGGAAGCGCGTGATGCCGCGGGCCTTCCTTGCGATCAGGGGCCCCGCGCAGGCGCGCGCCGGGTCGAGGCCCGCCTGACACGCCGTGGGAAGCTCGTGGAGGTCCGCCAGCCGGCGCGCCCCGGAGCCGTTGCGGTGCAGGAGCACCGCGCCGCCGCGCTCGCACCACACCCGGACGACCGACAGGCGCTCAGTCCGTTTCGGCTCCAGGCTGGGATAGGCCTCGGGGTCGCCGGCCCCGGCGGCGGCGCAGAATCCCCGCACCGGGCAGACGGGGCACGAGGGCCGGCGCCTCACGCACACGGTCGCGCCGAGCTCCATCATCGCCTGGTTGTGGTCGCCCGGCGCGCGGGCGTTCACGAGCTCCTGGGCGAGCGGCGCGAACGCCCTCGAGGCCGAGGCGCCATCCCTGTGCCGCGCCGGGTCGCGGGTGAGGCGCGCCAGGATCCGCACCACGTTGCCGTCCACGCACGCGCGGGGCTCGCCGAAGGCGATGCTCGCGACGGCGGCCGCCGTGTAGGGGCCGACCCCGGGAAGCTCGGCCCATCCGCCCGCGGTGCGCGGCAGCTCCCCCGGCGGCGCGACCGCCTTGGCCAGCCGGTGCAGGCTGCGGGCGCGCGAGTAGTAGCCGAGGCCCTCCCAGAGCCTGAGCACCGTCGCCCCGGGCGCGGCGGCGAGCGCCGCGAAGTCGGGCAGCGCGGCCATCCAGCGCTCGAAGTAGGGAAGGACCGTCGCCACCCGCGTCTGCTGGAGCATGAACTCGCTCACGACGGTCCCGTAGGGCGACGGCGACTCGCGCCAGGGCAGCGGCCTCCGGCACGCCCGGTACCAGGCCAGCAGGGCTTCCTGGAAGGGCCCGCGCCGCGCCACCAGCGCGTCCCGGGCGGAAGTTTTGCGTGTCATTGGCGGCAATTTTGTGACTATGGATCCCTCATGCCCAAGCGCGGCCAGAACGACGAGGAAAAACCCAGGGGGCTGAGCACCTACACGCTCAAGCTCGACGACGCCAAGATGGAGAGGCTGCGCTCCATCCTGAGCGGTCGCGGCTGGGAGGCGTTTGACGTCGCGTACGCGAGGTACGCGTTCAAGGGTCGGGACTGCAATGTCACCGCCTACGGGAGCGGGAAGCTGGTCGTCGCCGGCAAGGGCACCGAGGAATTCGTGACGATGACGCTCGAGCCGGAGGTGACCAAGGCGCCGGTGCTCGGGTACGACGAGGTCCTGCACCCCGAGTGGTTCGAGCCGCACGCCGGCCTCGACGAGAGCGGCAAGGGCGACCTGTTCGGGCCGGTGGTCGCGGCGACGGTCATCGCGGAGAAGCCGGCGATCGAGGCCTGGGTCAAGGCGGGCGTGAAGGACTCAAAGCGGATCGCCGACTCGCAGATCGTCAAGCTGGACAAGCTGATCCGCGGAACGGCCGGGACGGCCGTCGCCACGTGCCTATGCGGAATGCCGAGGTACAACCTCCTCATGTCCCGGCCGCATGCCAACCTCAACCGGCTGCTGGCCTGGCAGCATGCGACGGCGCTGGCCCAGGCCCTCTCGAAGAAGAGGGTGGCCTGGGGTCTGCTCGACCAGTTCAGCAAGCAGCCGCTAGCCCAGCGGGAGCTCTCGAAGATGGGGATCCGGGACTTCGACCTGAGGATGCGGACGAGGGCTGAGGAGGATCCGGTCGTGGCCGCGGCCTCGGTCGTCGCCCGCGCCGAGTATGTCCGCCGGATGCATTCGCTGTCGAGGCGCTTCGGCGGCCCCTTGCAGAAGGGCGCCGGGCCGCTCGTCAAGGAGCAGGCGGCGCGGATCATCGAGCGCTTCGGGGCCCGCGCCCTTGGCGACTTCGCCAAGCTCCACTTCCGGACGGCCTACGAGGTCGTCCTCGCCGCAGGCAAGCTGGACGAGCTGCCGCTTCCCAAGCCCAGGGAGCGGATGCAGTGGGGCGGGTAAGGGGGAGGACCGCGACTGCCCTATGCCGAAGCGCCGACAGCTCCGCAGCTTCGACCTGAAGAAGATCGAGGGGTTTGAAAGCCTGATCGGCGTCGACGAGGTCGGCCGCGGCGCGCTCGCGGGGCCCGTGGTCGCCGGCGCCGTCCTCGTGACCCGCGACTTCCTCGAGGGCCGGTGGGCCGCCTACAAGGCCGGCCGCGTGAACGACTCGAAGCAGCTGTCCGGCGCCGAGCGCGAGTCCCTCTGGGCCGAGTTCGAGTCGCTCGCGGCTCAGGGCCAGATCCACGCCCACTACGGGTCCGCGAGCGTGGAGGAGATCGAGCAGCACAACATCCTGGGCGCGACCAAGCTCGCGATGCGGCGGGCGATGGAGGGCATCTACCCCGTGGCCGCCTTCCGGCGCAGGGAGGAGCCGGACCTCTTCTCCTCGGTCGAGGAGAGGGAGTCGTTCATCCCGGCGGTCTCGTGCCGCGTGCTCGTGGACGGGCTTCCGCTCCGGGGATTCCCGTATCCCCACACCGCCGTCGTGCGGGGCGACTCCAGGTCACTCTGCATCGCGATGGCCTCGATCATCGCCAAGGTGGCGAGGGACCGGCTGATGGCCGAGCTGGACGCGATGTACCCGGGATACGGGTTCGGCAGGCACAAGGGCTACGGGACCGACGACCACCGCGACGCGGTGGTCCGGCTGGGGCGGAGCCCCATCCACCGGGAGATGTTCCTGCGGAAGCTGGTAGCCCAGCGGGCGGATCCGGACCAGATGGATTTCCTTCCCGGCCGTTGACCCCTGCGGGCCGCCCGGGCACAACGGCAAGGATGTCAGGAAAGAAACACACCTCGCTCGACCGCGTGCTGGGGCGGCTGGACAGCCTCGATGCCGTCAACCTGACGAACCTCGTCCAGCGGCTCGCGAAGGAACGCGCCCTCTTCGAGCAGATCTTCAACACGCTCCAGGAGGGTGTGCTCGTCATCGCCGCGGACGGGGTCATCGAGTACGCGAACGAGGCGGCCCACGGCCTGATGGGATCCAGCGGCGAGAAGCTGGCCGGCCAGACGCTCTGGCGGCTGGTCCCGGGGCTGACGCCCTCGCTCGGCGGCGACGGGGGCGCGCAGGTGGCCTCGAGGGAGTTCGAGCTTTCGTACCCTGAGCCGCGCACGGTCAGGCTCTACATGGTCCCGTTCCGCGAGGAGGGCGCCGGCGGGGCGAGCCGCCATGCCGTCATCCTCGCCGACGTCACCAGCGAGAAGCTGACGACCGCGCGGCGCATCGAGGACGAGCGGACGTCCTCGATCCTCCTCCTCGCCGGCGGCGTCGCGCACGAGCTCGGCAACCCGCTCAACTCGCTCACGATCCACCTGCAGCTGATCGCCCGCAAGCTGAAGAGGTTCAAGGGGTCCCGGGATGAGGACTCGATCTCGGAATCCGTGGGCGTCTGCCGCGAGGAGGTCGAGCGGCTCGACGGGATCATCACGCATTTCCTCGAGGCGGTCCGCCCCCGTGCCCCGGACCTGTCCGAGACGGACGTTGCGGAGGTGCTCGCCGAAGTGCTCAGGTTCCAGAAGCGCGAGTTCGCCGACCGCGGGATCGCGGTGGAGGCGGAGACGCAGGCGGCGCTCCCGAGCGTAATGGCCGACCGCAACCAGCTCAAGCAGGTGTTCTTCAACCTGACAAAGAACGCGCTGGAGGCGATGCAGTCCGGCGGCAGGCTCAGGATACGATCGCGCGCGGACGACGACTCGGTCTACCTGGTCTTCGGCGACAGCGGCACGGGGATCCGGAAGGGGGACATGGGCAAGCTGTTCCAGCCGTATCACACCACCAAGCCCGGCGGCCACGGGCTCGGGCTGACGATTGTCCAGCGGATCATGCGCGCGCACGGCGGCCAGATCGCCGTGGAGAGCCGGGAGGGGACGGGAACGGTCGTCACGCTCCAGTTCCCCAGGAAGGACCGGAGGGTGCGGATGCTCAAGGGCTGACGGCCCGCTGGCCCGCGCCGGGCTTCGGCTTGCCCGACTCGTCGAGAACGTTCCTGACGACGACCGTCCGGGTCTCGCTGGCCTTGCCCAGCTGCAGCCTGACCTTGAATGAAATCTCGTCGGAGCTCACGCCGAGCTGCGACACCATGGGCGTCGGCTCGGCGGTCCGCCCGGGGGGGATCGTGACGGTGTCGGGGTCGACGACGAAATTCCCCAGGTCCGAGTCGAAGTCGATCATCTTGACGGCGACCTCCTCCGTGCCCGCGTTCGTGAGGACCAGATGGAGGGTCACGGGGGGCAGGGGGTTCCCAAGGACCTGCTTGCTGTCGCTGTTCACGTAGGCTGAGTAGGTCGCCTTGTCGCCGGCGCTGGCCCGGTCGTGGCCGCCGCCCTTGCCCTGCTTAAGACCGCTGCCCACCCCGCGACTCACGGTCACCTTTGCCGACACCTTGCCGCCGAAGAAGGCCTCGCTGCCCTCCATGGCGACGGGCCGCTCGCCGGAGACCACCGCCGTCGTCATCTCGTCCACCGGCGTGGCCCTGCAGCCGAAGCCCAGGAAAGCCAGTGCGAGGCACGAGGCCGCGAATGATATGTTGAGGCGATTAACCGGGGACGATTTATGGAGCATCTTGGCGCGCGGGGGCCGACATCCCGCCGGAGTCGAACGGGGTGGACACCCAGGTCGCCGTAGGGTTGCATGGGGCATGCTCTTGCGCCAGTTGAAAAAGCGCATCTTTCCCTCCAGACCTGCGTCATCCCGGCCATAGAGCAATGGTAAACGCATGGATGAAAGTTCAACCACTACGCTGGGCGACCGGGTGCGCCGGGCGCAGCGCGGAGACGAGGCCGCGTTGCGCGAGCTCATCGTGTCCTACCAGCACCGGATCGCGGGGTTCGCATACGCCATCACCGGCAGGAGCGACTCCGTCGAGGACCTGGCGCAGATGGTGTTCGTCAAGATGGCCCGCGCCATCGCGCGGCTCAAGGCGCCCGAGCAGTTCGAGCCGTGGCTCTTCCGGCTTGCGCGCAACACCTGCATCGACCACCTGCGGCGGCAGAAGCTCCGCAGGATCTTCATCCCCTTCGCGCCCGAGCACGAGAACGTGCCCGAGCCTCCCGGCGCCGTCGACGCGGAGGAGCTCGACGCGCTCCGGCATGCGCTCGCCCAGCTCCGGCCCAAGGACCGCGCGCTCCTCGCGCTTGTTCAGGAGGGCCGCAGCCACGCGGAGATCGCCGAGAGCTTCAGGACGAGCGTCGCGGCCGTGAAGGCGCGGCTCCACCGCGCCCGCGAACGATTGAGACAACACTACCACAGCGATGAAAACTGAAAACCAAGCCTGGGAGCGCCTGCGCGAGCACGCGTTAGCCCAGATTGCGCCCGGCTTCCCCGACCGAGTCCTGCGCGCGGCGCGCGAAGCGGCCTCGCCCCTCTTCATCGCCCACTTCGCCCTGTGCGCCGCGACGGCCGCCGTGTGCCTCGTCGCCGTTGCGCTCTACCACGCGCGCGTCTCGAGCGACGAGAACGACCAGAGCATCGCCGGCTGGGGCGAGGTTGCCGCCCAGGCGAACGACCTCGAACAGGGCCTATGAGGGACCGCGTACTCGCAGCGCTGCTGACCGCGGTCGTGTTCGCGATCGGGTTTGGCGCAGGCATGTGGGCCGAGCGCCATCGTCCGTTCCCGCCGCCGCCCGGAGCGTTCTTCGGGGAGTTCGGCGCGAGGCGGGGCGCGGCGGCCCGCGCCCAGCAGCCCGTCAACCGGGCCCAGCTGCTGGAGCAGATCGACGCGATACGCCCGCAGATGGAGGCCTTCAGGGCCAGGGCCGCCGAGATCTACGCCGAGTTCGACCGCGACATCGCCGTGGTGCTTTCGCCCGAGCAGCAGGCCGTCTACGAGAAGAGGTTCCGGTCGCAGCGCGGGGCGCTGGGCCCCGGCGGGCCGTCGGCCGACGACAAGCCCTTGTCGGACGCGCAGATCGAGATGCTTCTCCAGAGGCCGTTCCGCACGCTGGCCTACTTCGTGGTCGTGCCCATGACGCTCGACCGGATGGCGACCGAGCTCAGGCTCGACGAGACGCAGCGCGGAAAGGTGAGGGACCTCCTGCACGCCCGCAGGGAGAAGTTCATCGAGCTCGTGGACAGCTCGCCCCCGCTTAGCCTGATGCTGAGCCGGCTTGCTCCGATCGCGCAGCGGCTGGCGGAGCCGGGCAGGCCCGAGGGGGCGCCCGCGCACTAGGAGTTTGCGCGCTTCCCGGGCTTGACCGCCCCGGCGGGTCGCTTGGAATGGCGCCATGGTCCCAAGCGTGCTCATCGTCGACGACGAGAAACACACCCGCGAGGGCCTGCAGCAGGCGCTTGCGGAGAACTACGACGTGAGCGTCGCCGCGGGCGCCGACGAGGCGTTCAACCTGATGGATGCGCAGCCGTTCGACGTCATCCTCACCGACCTGAGGATGCCGGGCAAATCCGGCCTGAGGCTGATCGACCGCGCTCTCGCCCTGCCGAACAGGCCTGCGGTCCTGATGATGACGGCCTACGGGAACATCGACACGGCCGTCGAGGCGATGAGGAGGGGGGCCGTGGACTTCCTGACGAAGCCGGTGAACATCGAGCGGCTCGACGTGCTGATCCGCCGGGCGCTCAAGGCGAAGACCCTCGAGGTCGAGGTCAAGCAGCTGCATGAGCGCCTGGACGAGAAGTTCGACGTGGACGGGATCGTGGGGGACTCGCCGCTCCTCAAGGACGTGATCGAGAGCGTGAAGAAGGTGGCGCAGTCCAAGGCCACGATCCTCATCGAGGGCGAGTCGGGCACGGGCAAGGAGCTGATCGCGCAGGCGATCCACCAGTCGAGCCCGCGGTCGAGGGGGCCCTTCATCGCGGTGCACTGCGCGGCGCTTTCGGAAAGCCTGCTCGAGAGCGAGCTCTTCGGGCACGAGAAGGGCTCGTTCACGGGCGCCACGGAGCGGCGGATCGGCCGGTTCGAGTCGGCGGACGGCGGAACCCTCTTCCTCGACGAGATCGGGGACATCTCCCCGGCGATCCAGGTGAAGCTCCTGAGGTTCCTCGAGACCAAGTCGATCGACCGGGTCGGCGGCTCCAAGACGGTCAGCCTGGACGTCCGCCTCGTGACGGCGACCAACCGGGGCCTGGAGCAGCTTGTGCGCGAGGGGAAGTTCCGGGAGGACCTGTTCTTCCGCCTGGACGTCGTGCGCTTCGTGATGCCGCCGCTGCGTCAGAGGCGGGAGGATATCCCGGCGCTGCTCGCGCATTTCATAAGGCTGTTCTCGGAGGAGAACGGCGTCCCGCCGATCGAGGTCGAGCCGGGCGCGATGAAGACGCTGCAGGCCTATTCCTGGCCCGGAAACATCCGCGAGCTCCGCAATTTCTGCGAGAACGCGGTCGTGCTCCGCAAGGGGGCCCGGCTGTCCGAATTCGACCTCGACCCGCGGTTCCGGGGCGCGCCCGATTCTCCCCGGGGGTCGGGGGGCCCCCCCGACGCGGGGGCGCTGCCGACGCTTTCCGTGGAGCAGAACGAGAGGCGGATCCTCCGGGAGGCGCTGATCAAGTCCCGGGGAAACCGCACCAGGGCGGCGGAATTGATGGGGATCAGCCGGCGGACGCTCCACCGCAAGCTGGCCCAGTGGCCCGAGCTCGACGTGACCGATAAATGACCGTCCGCGCGCGCACCACGCAGGAGCTGATCCACTGGCTCGAGATGGGCGGGGGGGCGCGATGGGTCCGGCTGGGGGCGCTCGTCGTGTGCGGGCTCGTCGTCTCCGCCCTGCTCGCATGGAAGCAGTTCCACGGAGCCACGAGCGAGGCGACGCTTGCGCAGGCCGACATGGGCAGGCAGATCGCCCTGGGCGAGGGATTCACGACCCGCGTCAACTACCCGCAGGCGGTCGCGTTCTTCGGGGCGCAGGGCGTCCGCTTCGACCCGTCCCGGGCCTATCCAGAGGTCTACCAGGCGCCGCTTTACCCGATGGTGATCGCGGGCGCGCTTCGCATGTTCCGGCTCCTTCCGCACGCGTGGAACGATGCGCTCTTCGCACCCGCGCCCTCCCCCCCGTTCGGGTTTGGGGCCGACTATTTCCTGCTGGGGCTCAACCTCGCCCTTTTCTGGCTAGCGGTCTGGCTCGCGTTCGATCTGGGCCGGCGCCTTTTCGGCGCGCCCGCCGGGTGGCTGTCGGCGATCGCCCTCTTCGTCTCGGTGCCGGTCTGGCAGCAGGTGGTGGCGGTCAACGGCACGGCACTCATGATGGTGCTCGCGCTGGGCGCGTTCCACGCGTGGTGGCGGGCGGAGTCGGCGCAGGACCTGCGGCATGCGGCCGCCCCGCTCGGGGCCCTGGGCGCCCTGTGCGGCGCCCTCTTTCTCGCCGAGTATTCCGCCGGCGCCCTTGTCCTGGTCGCGGCGGCCGGCGCGGCCAGGCGGTTCGGAGGCGCGTCGCGCTGGCTCTCGATGGGGCTCGTCGCGTGCGGGTTCGCGCTCGTCACCGCCCCCTGGGTCGTGCGCAACATGGCCGTCACGGGGCTGCCGGTCGGGCTCGCCGTCCAGAACATCGCGCTCAAGGCGGGCGACACGACGGCCGAGCCCTCGGTCGTCCGCGCGACGCTTTCGGCGCAGCTGCCGGCCATCGACCTGAACAAGCTTTCGAACAAGGTCCTGAGCTCGCTCCAGGAGAACCTGAGGACGCGCCTGTGGTCGGGCGGCGCGATGTGGTTTTTCGCGTTCTTCGCGGCGGGCTGGCTCTACGCGTTCCGATCCGGGCCGGTCAACCGGATCCGGTGGCTCTTCGCGATCTCACTCCTCGTCCTGATCGGGGCCCAGGCGGCCCTGAATTCGGGCGAGAGCGAGCGCCAGGCGGTCGTGTGGCTCTCGCCGCTCATCATTGTCTTCGGGGCGGGATTCTTCTTTGTCCTCCTGTCGAGCCATTCCGCGCTGTCCGCCTGGCCGAGGGCCTGCGCCGGGGCTCTGCTCGTCCTCCAGTCGCTTCCGCTCGTCCACGACGCGCTGGACCCCCACTGGCTCCACTTCCAATACCCCCCGTATTTCCCGGTGCTTCTTCAGGGGATGCGCCGCCAGCTTGACGCATCCGGCGCCGCCGCCCGTTACGGGCTCATGGCGGACGTGCCCGCGGGGCTCGCCTGGTACGGCCGGACCCGGGCTTGGGCGCAGCCCGCGACGCTGCACGACTTCTACGCCGTCCAGGTCGACCAGCCGACCGGCGAGCTGCTGCTCACGCCCAAGACGCTGGACCGCCCGTTCTTCTCGGACTTGAACGCGCGCCCCAGGGCCCCCGGGTTCCAGTCGGCGGCCGTTCCGCGGATCGGCCAGTGGGGCGAGGTGTACGGCGGGCTGCTCACCGGAGCGATGCCGCCCGATTTCCCGCTCTCGTCGCCCCAGAAGCTCGCCGACAATCTCTACGTCCTTTTCAACCCATCCCTGCCGGCGGCGAGGCAGCGGTAGCTGCGCCGCCCAGAAATGCTCTTGCAAGCAGTTGGCGCCGTGGCACGTTGGCGATCATTCTCCGGGCACCATTAATGAGAAAGCTTCGAATCATCCTTTTGGGTTCGTCGGTAAGCTTTTGCGCGATCGCGCGGGCCGTCTACGCGCCCATTCCGGAACAGGAGAAGGGCAAGGGCCTGACGATATCCCTGGAGGGCGGGATCAGCTACGACTCCAACGTGTTCGGATCCGCGACGGACGCGATCGCCAGCACCATCTTCGAGGTGGCTACGAAGATCGCGTTCAATTCGTCCCTCTCCGAGCAGACCTTCCTCTCGGCATCCTTCCAGCCGAGGATCGATTATTTCGACAACCGGCCCGGCCCGAAGACGCTCTACAGCCAGGACATCGGCGCCCGCGTGGCCCACTCGTTCTCCCCGACCTCGGTGCTCGACCTGGCCGACGACTACGCCTACGACCAGAACCCGCAGGCGCTCCTGTCCGGCGTTCCGGTCAACACCGACCAGACGCTCCAGAGCAACGAGTTCGACGGCAAGTTCACGTTTGCGCCGGTGGAGAGGCTCGGGCTGTCCCTCAAGGCGCGCGTGATGTATTACGACTACACGGACCCGGTGCTGGGGCACGAGCTGAACCGCTTCGAGAACCTGTACGGCCTGGAGTCCGACTACAGCCTTCTCCCGAACCTCAGGGTGGCCGCGGAGTACCGGCACCTGGACGTCGACTACAGGGGCGACCCGGCCGACAACGACAAGCATTCCGACTTCCTGATGGCGGGGTTTGACTACAAGGTGGGCCCGAGGCTGACCGCGAGCGTCCGTGTGGGCGGCGAGCACACGCGGCGCGACGGCCTTTCGGACGAGACGACCCCCTTCGCCGAGGTCGCCGCCAAGTTCGACTACGCCAAGGGGTCGTTCATCAGCGCAGGCTACACGTTCGACCTCGAGGAGACATCCAACCCGTTGCTGTTCTCCGACGAGAGGACGAACCGGATGTTCGTGAACATCCAGCACGCGGTCAGCGCCGCCGTCGTCGGCTCCGCGTCGGTGGAGTATGTGCCGGCGACGCTCCTCGGCCGGCCCGGGCAGGCGGATGTCCGGGAGGACTCGACGCACGCGGGGTTGGCGCTCACCTACCTTCCCGCCAGGAGCTGGAAGGTGACCGCCTCGTACGACTACGACTTCGTCGACTCCGGGATCTCGGCGCGCGGGATGAACAGGCAGCAGTTCGGACTGCGCGCCACCGTGATCTTCTGACACCGCCCGGAGCCGCCCTCCCGCCCGAGGGGAAGAAGGCCCCAACCGTCCCCATGCCGTCTTATTCCAGCCCCAGGGAAAGCGCATCCCTCGCCGACCTCTTCAGGGTCATGAGGCAGCGGTGGGCGCTAGTCGCGCTCATCGCGGGTCTCGTGCTCGCGACGACGCTCGCGGTGACCGCGTTCCTGCCGCGGTGGTACCTCGCGACGGCGAAGGTGCGGGTCGAGAAGCCCGAGGGCGAGGTGAGGCTCTTCCAGGCGCAGAGCAGCGGCGTCTACGACCCCTATTTCCTGCAGGACCAGGTCAAGATCATGCAGGAGGAGAAGATCCTGTATCCGGTGATCGACCGGCTCGGCCTCAATACGAAGCTCGCCGCCGCCGTGGGGGCGCCCGGCGCGGCCCTGGAGAGGGACGTCAGCTACCGGTACCTCGTGGGCAGGATGCTCAGGGTCGAGTCGCAGAGGAGCTCGTCGCTGATCGAGATCAACGTGCTGGCGCAGCAGCCGGCGCTGGCCGCGGACATCGCCAACGAGATCGCGCGCGAGTATTCGGACGACCGCATTGCGCTCGCGACCTCCCAGCAGCGGGAGGGCCTGGCCCAGCTGGAGCGGGAGCTTGCCCAGCAGGAGGGCGCAGTCACCAGGCAGCGCGACGCCGTCGAGAAGCTGCGCAAGGACCTGAACATCTCGGGCGTCGACCTCAACGCGAAGTACTCCGACATGGAGATCGAGACGCTCAGGCAGATGCAGAATTCGCTGATCGCGCTTCGGGTCGACGCGATCGGCCGCAAGACGCGCTGGGACCGGTTCAAGGCCATTCCGGTCGAGGACCGGATGGGGCTCGTGAACTCGGAGCTGATCCCGGACCAGAACATCCAGAACCTGCTCCAGGCCTACCTCATCGCCGACCAGAAGGTCGCCCAGCTGAAGGGGCGCCTGGGCGAGGCGCATCCCGACCTCGTCTCGGCGACCGAGAACCGCGCCAAGATGAAGGAGCAGCTCGAGGCCCTGCTGCGAGGATACGAGAGCGCCCTGGAGATCGCCTACAAGGAGGCCGAGGCGCGCGTCGACGAGCTCGAGAGCCAGCTTTCGAAGGCCAAGGTGGACCAGATCCTGTCGGCGCGCGAGCGGATGCGGCCGTTCGAGGAGGCCGCCCAGAAGCTCGACGACGAGACGAGGCTGTACACGACGCTCAAGCTCACGCTGCGCCAGCGCGAGATCGACTTCCAGGTGCCGAAGCGCACGATCGAGATCCTCAACACCGCGCTGCCCGCCCGCCGCCCCAGCCGCCCGAACTGGGTGCTGAACATCGCGAGCGCCATCCTCTTCGGGGGCGTGCTCGGGGTCGGCGTCGCGCTCACGCTCGAGTACTTCGACACAAGCCTGCGCGACGTCGCGGACATCGAGGACAGGCTCAAGATCCCGGTCCTCGGCGTGATTCCGCACCACCACGACCCCATGGGCGCGGAGAGGGACGAGCCCGGGGAGGCGGAGCCGTACCGCGTGCTCCACACGAACCTCAACCTCGCGCTGAAGCCGGGGCAGCCCGCGGTCATCGTCGTATTCTCGGCGGGGCCCGCCGAGGGGAAGAGCACGACGATCTGCCGGCTGGCGCACCTGATGGGCGCCTACGGCGAGCGCGTGCTCCTGGTCGACGGCGACTTGCGCAGGCCCGCGCAGCATCGACTCGCCAACTGCCCCAAGGCGCCCGGGCTGAGCGATGTGCTCGCGGGCAAGTGCGACATCGGGGCGGCCATCCGGAAGTCCGTTGCCCCGGGGGTCGATCTCCTGACGAGCGGGGGGATGCCGGGATTTTCGCTGAGCCTCCTCTTCGCCAACCGACTCCGCGAGCTGGTCGCCTCGCTCCGGGGCCGCTATGACCGGGTCATGATCGATTCGCCGCCGATCATCGGCGTGAGCGATTCCAGCCTGCTCGCGGGTGTCGCCGACGGCGTGATCCTTCTGATCCAGCACCGGCGCAACCCCGCGAACATGGTCCTGAGGGCCCAGCAGAACATCATTGGGTTGAAGATTCCGATCCTCGGAGCCGTGCTGACCCAGGTGCCAAGGGGGACCGGCGAGGATTACGGGTACTACACCCAGGCCTACTCATACTATTCAGGCAGGGACAAGGACGGATCCGGGGACGGCGGCGGGCGGGGCCCCGAGGATGCAGGATCCGGCCCCGACAAGCTGACCCTGAAATGATGTTGACGACCCGGCGGGACGGGTAGTCTCATCCGGCCCCTAAATTGCGGGCGTAGCTCAGTTGGTAGAGCACCACCTTGCCAAGGTGGACGTCGGGCGTTCGAGCCGCCTCGCCCGCTCCATTTTCGGAAGGACCCCTGGTGGCGACGCCTGGGGTCTTTTTGCGTCTAAACGCGACCGATGGATGGAGGTGCGTTTTCCGGTTGGTTGTGACCGGCTGCGACTGGGAAAGCCCTCTGCGATCCAAAGATGCGTGTGAATCCGTATGTATATGGCGTGGGCTCTGAAAGGGCAGTTATCGGACACTTTTTAGATCATCCACTGGGTTCGTCGCGGCCTCTGCCTCGGGATGCCTGAATCCGGCGGCGATCTCGATGGAGGAATGCCTAATGAGCTGAAGGGACCTCAGTTAAGCCGACAAGTCGTCAAGATAATGAATGGTCCACCTGGTGCAATTTGTGGGCGAAGGCGCTTTCTTTGAGAGAAAGTAGGGATAGACCCCATATGCTCCTGATCTGTTCTTAGGTATTTTTACGTACGTGGCGAAACCCTTCCTAGCCGTCGTTTGTTAACCCAGAAAGATATTCAGCTAACCGCTGACGCTCTGCGGCCAGCGGAGACCGGGACCTCGACATGCACCACCTCAAGGAGCGTAGAAGAGGCAGCCGGGTCGCGCTCTTCTTATGGGATGGGTGGAGTCGGGACGTCCGCGCCCAAGCGGATTCTGGTGGTTGACGATGAGCCGGAACTCCGAGATCTGGTGGCCGACAACGTCATCCGGGCGGGTTTTCGAGTGGACACGGCCCGGGACGGCGAAGAGGGCTGGGCGGCGCTTTGCGTCACGGCCTATGACTTGCTCATAACCGACCATGAAATGCCAAAGTTGACCGGCCTGGCGCTGATCGAGCGGATGCGGGCGGTTTCGACCAAACCGCCCTGCATCCTAATTTCTGGATCGCTACCCATGTCCAAAACAATTTTGAAGGGAATCGTTCATCCTGGCGCGGTCCTGGGAAAACCTTTTTCGGCCTCCGCATTGATCGAGAAGGTCCACGGCCTTTTGTCCCACGGAGATTCTCAGAACTACAACGCGGCCCGACTGAACAGATCGCCCGCATTTGGTACTCTTCGGTACACGCCAATCGGCTGAATTTGGGCGGCCGTCACACCACTCCTACCCTAACGCTCCATGAATTCTTTCGCGCACTCGGCGCCCCTTGCAAAAATGTTGATCACAAACAGCCCCGTCAAGATACCCGCATGGAAGCGCGCCATCGACCTTGCGTGCTGCCTGGTGGCTTTGCCGTTTCTTTGCCTGATCACCGTCCTGATGGCCATTGCCCTAAGATTGGTTTCGCCGGGACCCATATTGTTCAGGCAGGAGCGCGTCGGCTACAAGGGATCGCGCTTCATGTGCTACAAGTTTCGCACGATGCTTGTCGGCGCCGATTCCAAAAGCCACCAAGCGTACCTCATCAGCCTGCTGAGTTCAAATGCCCCCATGGTCAAACTGGACACAAAGGGGGATTCCCGGCTTATTCCCGGGGGATGGCTCCTGCGAGCGACAGGCCTCGACGAATTGCCGCAGATCATCAACGTATTTCGAAGGGAGATGAGCATCGTCGGCCCCCGGCCCTGCCTGTCCTATGAATACGAAAGATACCAGTCTTGGCAGCGGGAGCGTTCTGACGCGGTGCCTGGGCTCACAGGTCTGTGGCAGGTTTCTGGCAAAAACCGGACCACATTCGACGAAATGATCAACCTCGATATCCGCTACGCCCGAACCAGCACATTCTGGGTGGATCTTAGGATAATACTGATGACGGCGCCTGCTTTGCTTATACAGCTTGCCGATACACGCCGAGCCAGGATAGCCCAGGTTCAACCCGCAGGAATGACACCCAGCTTTTCGCCAGAAACCGCCGTCAAGTCCCCAACGCCGACGGCTGTCTTTTAAGGACTGTCTTCAAACCCCGCGGAACCTGGAGATTGGTGATCTGTCGTTAGATGCGCCCTGTTGTTTACAGATCGGTTGAAATCACCAGAGCCGCATTGGGAGCGGCTAAAGGAATTGATCCGATGGCGCTCGAGAACGAGAGGTAACCTCTCGTAACAAAGGAGGCTGGCCAGCGAAAGATGACCGGGTTATGTCCGGACTTGGGACTCGGGCTTGCGTGTTCAGCTCGGCAGAGCTGCTTATGGCCGGATCCGCTGCCTGGACTGGTCCTCGCCGAGCCTCTAACGGAAGAGGTCAGGTGTATCACAAAAACTTACACAGTCCCAATGATCGTCAATGGCGCTCCCTTGGATTCCGGCACACTTGTGCAAATCGACAACCACTTCGGGATCCTCTCGGCAGGGCATGTCGTTAACCATCCGAGGCGGCGCGAACTTCAACTCACTTACGCAGGCTGTCCCGAGAGAATACTTCTGACATCCATCGCCAAGTTTGCGCATTCACGCTCGATCTCTACCAATCTCTTAGGTGTCGTTAAGGCCAATCGCTCCAGCAATGCTTACAGGCCCGATCTCGCATTTTTTGAGGCCCCCAAAGCAGCAATGCTTGCGGAGTTACGGGCTAAGAAGAGGGGGTGCGGTCTAACGAACTACCGCGGCCCGCAGCAGCAGGAATCGCTCGGCGAGGCCGTGTCCGAATAAAAAGTCGTCTGGCGCGTCGTGGATGCGCAGGGAAGACAGGTGCAACTCCTTAACGCCGCTATCAGGCCCGGGAAAACGACCGTCGCCCAAACGCAAACATAGCCGTCAGTCCAAAGCCTAGCAGCAGAAGAGTGCTGCCGGCATCCGGCACGTGAGAAACACCGCCACCGCCACCACCTCCGCCGCCGCCGCCACTCAACACCTCCGCTGGCGGTGCCGTAATGGTATTGTCATCCAAAGTAACCGTGCCGGTCTCTGCCAATAGTCGGCCATCGACCGTTGCATTCGTATCCAGCGTTATTGATGTATTGGCCAAGATGTTCCCCTCGAATTCAGTGCCTGTTCCGAGCGTCGCCGAACTGCCGACCTGCCAAAAAACACTGATGCCCGGGGTGGAGGGGTCGTTGATCGATACTACTGAACTGCCCGATGCCGTGGTGAGGGTTGATCCGATTTGGAAAACGAAGACTGCATCGGGATTTCCCATGTCATTGAGTGTCAGGGCTCCCGTGAGCTCTGCTGAGGAAGCAAAGAAGTAAACACCAGGCGTCAGAGTTAGTCCCCCGAGATCCGTACCCGTGAGAGTTGAAGTCCGTGCGAGTCCAGCGGCAGCGTTATAAGCAATGGTCAAGTCTTTTTGGGCTTGTAGAGCTGCCGCATCGGCCACGTCAGTTGTGTAAGGGGAATCTATTATTCCTGGAGGAAAGCCAGTAATCGAAGTTCCTGGTGATAACCCGACGTTGCCTCCGTTAATAACAGTTGGGCCGGTGTTTGTTATTGTGGAGGCAGCCAGAACCGAAAAATTGTTGGCCGTTCCAAGGTTTACGTCACCAGCCATGGCGCCCTGATCCATTACGTCACCCCAACCGCAAATACGATGGCGATAAGAAGTAGCCTTGCGCAGATCTGTACCGCCATCGGGAAGGAAGCCGTCTTCATTGTCTGTATTCTCCTGTTCATCGCTTCCATTTTTGTTTCGGTCTTAATCCGGATAGGTCAGATGTGTCTTCATCGCGACTCATTGTATATATAAGCTTGTTCCGCGCCATATGCTCCGAGCCACGCAACGAGTCTCGCTACATAACAACACAACTCGCAGGTGTGGGATTAAAAAACATCTATTGAATAAAGCGCGGCACACTCGTGGCGGAGAAACCGTAAGGAATACTGACATCGTTGTCGGGAAAGAGGGCACTGGGTAAAGGGGTTCAGTAAACCCGCAATTGCGCTTATTGCGGGTGGAATCAACCAGAGCCGCAGATTCGCCGTCGCGTTCAGTGATTTTGAGCCTGCGCAAAAAGGTTGTGTCTCCGTCAGTCACGATGACTCAAGTGTCTAAAGTTGGAGCTTTGGGATGGGTAGGGGACTGTACTGAACCTTCAGATGCCCTCAAACGCAGGCATGACGACAAGGCCGCCCTGTCAATGACCACCGGCGGTGGGTCCGGCGCTTTTCCGAGGTGGAAGGCATCCGCGTCCTCATAACCCTCGGGGGCCTTACGGACGGCGCCGACTACAACGAGAAGAATAAAGGCGGCTATAAGGCTGAGGATGGAGATAGCCTTTAACATGGGAACACTGGGGCAGCTAAATATCGCCCCAAATGGTTCGCCGAAATATGGGGTCTTTCCCTACTAGGTAGGCGGCGGTGCAGAGGGGCAGCCGTGCAGCTTGCGGATTTGAAACGAAGCCTTCGCAGGCGCCGGTACGAAACGGCCTGCCGAGCTTTGCCTTGTGGCCCTGCCGATTCCCTTCGCAGGATTCCTCCCGAACGCCACCGCCAGAGTTCCGTTACGCACAAACCTGCACATTCTGGCTGGATCTTAGGATAATACTGATGACGGTGCAGGCTTTGGTCATACAGCTTGCCTATACACGCCGAGCCAGGATAGCCCAGGCTCAACCCATAGGAACGACACCCAGCTTTTCGGCAGAAGCCGGCGTCAAGTCCAGAACGCAAGCCGGCGATGTTACCCCGATTTGATGAGTCCCGAGGACCGAGAACTGGATGTGTGTGATTCTGTGTGTTGGATGGACGCCGGTTCTTCTTAGCCGTAGGATTTGTGCCTATTGAAAACCCATGATGGAGGGTTCGAGCCTTTTCGCCCGGTCCATTTTCCGCGGGCGGCAGTAGCGCCACCAGCCGCTGGTCCGCGGCTCGACAAGGCTTGAGAACGGCCGCGCGGCGCGCACCCTCCCGGCATGGGGCATCTCCCGACACGCGCCGAGATCGAGGCCATCGCGGCGGGGATTGACGCGGTCGTTCCGCCCACGCCCCAGTTCTCGTGGCCGCTTCTCAACGCCCGCGCGGGTTGCGAGCTCTGGGTGAAGCATGAGAACCACACCGCGATCGGCTCGTTCAAGATCCGCGGGGCGCTGAACTACGTCAGCCGGCTTGTCGCGAGGGAGCCCGGGGTGCGAGGCATCTTGGGGGCCACCCGGGGTAACTTCGGACAGGCGCTGGCCTTCGCCTCCGCCCGACACGGGCTCGCCTGCGTCGTCGTGGTCCCGCGCGGCAACAGCGCCGAGAAGAACCGCGCGATGCGCGGCCTCGGCGCGGAGCTGGTCGAGCACGGCGACGATTTTCAGGCCGCCCTGGTACACTCGGAGGGGCTTGCAAGGGAACGCGGGCTGCACTGGATGCCCTCGTTCCACCGCGACCTCGCATGGGGGAACGCCGTCTCAATGCTCTGCTTCCTCCGGAGCAGCCCCCCGCTCGAGCGCGTCTACATCCCGATCGGCATGGGATCGGGCATCTGCGCGCTCATCGCCGCGCGCGACGCGCTGGGGCTGGCGACGGCGATAGTCGGCGTCGCCTCCGAGCAGGCGCCGGGGATCGCCCTGTCGTTTGAGGCTCGGCGCATCGTCCCCCATCCGTCCACGACGCGGATCGCCGATGGCATGGCCTGCTCCACGCCGGACCCCGACGCCCTCGGGTCCATCCTGCGGGGCGCCGAGCGCATCGCCACCGTGTCCGATTCCGAGGTGGGGGCGGCGATGCGCGCATACTTCTCCGACACGCACAACGCGGCCGAGGGCGCAGGCGCCGCGGGGCTTGCCGCGGTGCTGCGCGAGCGCGAGGCCGTCGCGGGCCGGCGCGTGGGCACGGTGTTCACGGGAGGCAACGTAGATGCAGAGACGTTTGCCAGGGTGCTCGGGGGGGAGCCAGCGGCAAGCGCGCGAGCCGCGCCTGCCCGGACGGGGAGTCCATAATTCTTGGGAAATCGCGCTTATGTTCGCAACCATCGGGCCTCGGGAGCTGTCTTGCTAGGCAGAAACCCATGAAGGCTCCCCTTGCCCTGTTCACAGCCCTTTGCCTCGCGGTCTCGCTGCGGGCGCAGGCGCCGGCCGAGGGCGTTGCGGGGACGGCATACACCCCGGAGCAGCTCGACCAGCTGCTGGCGCCGATCGGGCTCTACCCGGATCCGCTCATTGCGCTCATCCTCCCTGCGTCGACCGCGCCTTCCGATATCTCCCTCGCTGCACAATACGTCGCGTCCGGCGGGAATCCGTCCGGGATCGACGCCCAGCCCTGGGATCCGAGCGTGAGGGGGCTGGCGCACTATCCGGACGTGCTGAAATGGATGAACGACAACCTCGACTGGACGCGCGCCCTCGGGGCGGCGTTCGCGATGCAGCCGGCCGACGTCATGCAGTCGATCCAGCAGTTGCGGGCAAAGGCCAAGGCGGCGGGCACGCTCGTCGATACCCCCCAGCAGCAGGTCGACATGGAGGGCGACGACATCCGTGTCATACCCGCCCAGCAGGACACGATGTACGTTCCCGAGTACGACCCGGATATGGTCTACGGCGACGCGCCCGAAGGATACGCTGGGCCGTATGTCACCTTTGGCGTCGGATTCCCAGTGGGGGCGTGGCTTGGCTTCGAATGCGATTGGGACAATTTCGGGATCTGGGCCGGCCCGTGGCATCCGGGCTGGGCATACCGGCGCGACTGGCGGGATCCCCATTTCGGCGGCGTCCGCTGGCACCCCGATCCGCGCCGCGGGCACGCGCTCGTGCGGGATTTTTACAGGCCGGGGGCGAATTCTCCGAATGCGCGGCCCAGCGCTGGCGCGCGGGTGAATTCTCCGAATGCGCGGCCCAGCGCTGGCGCGCGGGTACTGGCCCGCAGTCCGATCGCGACTTATCATCCGCCGGCCGAAGCGACCCCGGCCCGTCCCAACTACCGCGGGTATGGCGGCGCGGTGGCGCCGACGCCCTCGACGCCGGCACCCAAGGGCGACTTGTACGGCGGATACAGCCGGGGCGCGGACACCAGGGCCGAAAGCAGCCGCGGGCAGACAAGCCGGAGCGCACCGGTCAGGAAATCGGCACCCGCCGCGAAATCGGCACCCGCCGCGAAATCAGCCCCTGCCCGCTCCGAATCCCCCGCGCAGGGCGCCAGGGACCGGCGCTAAGACCCAACCTTCCGGCACCATGACACTCCAGACCAATCGCCCAATGCGCGTGATCGCCGCCGCGCTCCTGCTTGCGGCCTGCGCCGGGCCGTGGCTGCGCGCGGATTCCCCGGGTGCCGCGGTGCAGCAGCGCCACTTCAGCTCGCCGGACGAGGCGGTGAGGGCCCTCGTGGCCGCGGCCAGGACCGGCGACAGGCCCGCCGTCGACGCAATCTTCGGGCCCGAGGTAAAGGAGCTCCTTTCGGGGGACCCAAAGCAGGACGCGATCGAGTTTGCCTCCTTCGCCAAGTCCCTTGGGCAGTATGCCCGTTGGGTCAGGAAGGCGGACGACCGGTTTGTCCTAAACATAGGGGCCCAGAACTGGCCGATGCCCATCCCGCTCGTCCGCAGGGACGGCTCGTGGTACTTCGACACCGTGGCGGGCAAGGACGAGGTCATAAACCGGCGGATCGGCAAGGGCGAACTCACCGCCATCGGGGTCTGCCGGGCCTATGTCGCGGCACAGCGCGAGTACGCGAGCGAGGATCGCGACGGGAGCGCGGTGTTCAAGTACGCGCAGAGGATAAGGAGCACTTCCGGCAAGAGGGACGGGCTCTACTGGCGCGCGTCGCCCGACGACGACCAGAGCCCCTTTGGGCCGCTCGTGGCCGAGGAACGCGCGGAGGGCTACACCCGGACGACGGCCGAGGGCCAGCCGCAGCCGTTCCACGGGTACCTCTTCAAGATCCTCACGGCTCAGGGCCCGGCGGCGCCCGGCGGGGCCTATAGCTACGTCATCAATGGCAACATGGTCGCCGGGTTTGCCCTGATGGCGTATCCCGCCCACTGGGGGGAGTCGGGAGTGATGACCTTCATCGTGAATCAGGGGGGCAGGGTCTATGAGTGCAACCTCGGCGCCCAGAGCGCCGAAATCGCCGCCGCGATGACGGAATTCAACCCGGACGCCGACTGGGCGCCTGTGCCCCCGGCTTGAGCCGCCGCTGAGCCGGTTCGCGGCCCCCGGGAAGGCCAAAAAAAGCCGCTGTCAACCGGCGGCTTTTTTGTGCACGCTGAATGCCCAGTGAAGGCCTCCGAATTTTTCGCGCTCCCCGATTCGCTCGCCGTTTTTCGCGCTTTCTTTTCCCCGGACGCGGCCCCGTGGGATTGGCTGGGGCAGATCGCGCCGGCGCTGGAGGTGCATCTGAACCAGCCGAGGCCGCCCAAGGCGCCCCCAGGCGTCCATGTGGAGGGCCGCGTTCACATCGACCCGAGCGTCGCGCTTCCGGATCACGCCACCATAATCGGCCCCGTCTGGATCGGCGCGGGAACGGAGATCCGGCCGGGTGCGTTCATCAGGGGAAACGTGATCGTGGGCGAGGAATGCGTCCTTGGCAACGCCTGCGAGTTCAAGAACTGCCTCCTCATGGACGGGGTGCAGGCGCCGCATTTCAACTACGTGGGCGACTCGATCCTCGGGAACCGGGCCCACCTGGGCGCCGGCGCGATCTGCTCGAACTTCAGGCTGGACCACAGGGAGGTGGCCGTGCGGTTGCCGACCGGGCTCGTTGACACGGGCCTCAGGAAATTCGGGGCGATCCTCGGCGACGGGGCGGAAGTCGGCTGCAACGCCGTCCTGAACCCCGGGACGCTCTTAGGCCCGAGGTCGCTCGTGATGCCGGCGATCGCGTTCGGCGGCTTTCTCGCCCCATCGACGGTCGCGAGGGCCCGGCAGGAGGTCGAACTGGCCCCCCGAAAGGTCTGAGATGCGCACGCTCACTGGAATCACCCCCACCGGTCCGGTTCACATCGGCAACTACTTCGGCGCCATGCGTCCGGCCATCGAGGCGCAGGCGCAGGGCGACTGCTTCTACTTCATCGCGGACTACCACTCGATGACATCGATCACCGATCCGCATGAGCGGCTTGCCAACACCCGGGCGGTCGCGGTCGACTGGCTCGCCTGCGGCCTCGACCCGGTGAAAAGCGTGTTCTGGCGCCAGAGCGACTTGCCCGAGGTGTGCGAGCTCACCTGGCTGATCGGAAGCCTGACCCCGATGGGACTCCTTGAGCGCGCCCACGGCTACAAGGACAAGACCGCGAAGGGCATCTCGCCGAATTTCGGGCTTTTCGCGTACCCGGTGCTGATGGCCGCGGACATCCTCCTCTACGACACGAACGCCGTTCCGGTGGGCCAGGACCAGAAGCAGCACCTGGAGATGACACGCGACATCGCCGCCAAGTTCAACCAGACCTACGGCGAGACCTTCGTCGTGCCTGAGCCCGTGATACGCCGCGACTGCGGAAACATTCCCGGACTGGACGGCCAGAAGATGAGCAAGAGCTACGGGAACACGCTCGAGATATTCGCAGATGAGAAGGCGCTTCGGAAAAAGATCATGTCGATCGTCATGGACAGCAGGACGCCAGCTGAGCCGAAACCCGACGCGGAGCGCAATATATGCGTGCAGTTTCTGAAGTTGCTGGCGCCCTCCGACGTGGCTGCGGACTACGAGGCCCGCCTGCGGGCCGGTGGGCTGGGTTACGGCGACCTGAAGAAGGGGCTTTTCGAGCACTTCTGGGCCTTCTTCGCGCCCGCGCGCGCGCGCCGCGCCGAGCTTCTGGCGAACCCCGACTACGTCGACCAGGTGCTCAGGGATGGGGCCGCCCGTGCCCGTTCTGTCGCCGCGGGAGTTATCAGGCGCGCTCGCAAGGCGGCCGGCCTCGAGTAGGCCCCTGCCGAACGTCAGACCACGGAGGCCGATGGCCGCTCTATCCGGTTGATGGCCGCCATGATGCGCGCGGCGGTCCGCGCATAGCGTTCCCTGCCGTCCTCTGGGCGGTCGTATTCGGATGGGGTGAGCGGGCGCCCGTATGCCACCGAGACGGGGGTGCCCAGCCGGAGGCTTCCCTTCTTTCCGAACGCTTCGAACGAGCCGAACACCCGCGCGGGCACGACGGGTACCTGCGCCCTGCACGCGATCAGGCCGACGCCGGGCCTGGGCGGCTGCAGCTCGCCGGTGAGCGAGCGCGTCCCCTCGGGGAACACGATGACGACCTTGTCGTGGGAGAGCGTGTGGAGCACGCGCTTGATCGCGTCGATGCTCATCCCGCCGTCCCGGTCGACGGGAATCGTGCCGACGGTGGTGAGCCACCAGGCGGCGACGCCGGGCTTCCATAGAGTCTTGCGGGCGAAGTAGCTCACCTGGCGCGGGAGGAACATGCCGACGATCGGGGGGTCGAGGTGGCTCGCGTGGTTTGCCGCGACAATGTAGCCGCCCGTCTCCGGGAGGTTCTCGAGCCCGGCGACATCCCCGCGGAAGAACATCTGGTAGACGAGCCGGCAGAGTCCGTAGAAGAAGCCGTAGACTGGCTCCATTTCGAGCTGGGGGTGCCTCGAGCTCATGGCGCGAACTTCGGCGCGATGAATGCGGCCATCCGGTCCGCCACCTCCGCGATCGTCAGCAGGGTGGTGTCGATCGAGATGGCGCCCGCGGGGCGGGAAAACGGCGCCGTCTTCCTGGACGAATCGATCCGGTCGCGCTCGGTCACCCTGTCCACCCGGCCCTCCTTCTCGCGACGCCGCTCGCGCTCGGCAGATTCCGCGTGGAGGAAGAAGCGGAAATCGGCGTCGGGGAAGATCACGGACCCGATGTCACGGCCCTCCATGACGAGCCCGCGGAATCCCCCCTTCCTGGCGGCGGCGGTCTGCCCGCGCTGATAGCCGAGGAGCGACTCCCGCACCTCCGGAATCGCCGCAAAATGCGAGACGGCGTCGTTGACCTCCCGGCTGCGTATCTCGTCGCCGGGCCTGCGCCCCGAGATCTCGATCTCGGCCGAGCCGCCCTCGATGCGCGTTCCCAGGCGCAGGTCCGCGAGGGCGGCCTTGACCGATCCGATGTCGTCCGGGGACGCGCCGCGGTGCAGCATCTCGGCCGTCACGGCGCGGTAATATGATCCCGTGTCGGAGTGGAGGAGGCTGAACCGCTCGCCCAGGATCCGCGATGTGGTCGACTTGCCCGAGGCCGCGCCGCCGTCGATCGCGACGATGATGAAGGGATTGGCGGACATCGGATGGTCAGGTTCCCGAGGATTTTCCGCGAACACGGCCGAGCAATTCAAAAAATCCCGGGAAGGTCTTCGCGCAGCAGGCCGGGCCGGCGACGGAGAGCCAGGGCTGCCCGTCGCCCCGCAGGTCGCGGCAGCCGAGGACCGCGAAGCTCATCGCAAACCGGTGGTCGCCGTGGGTCTCGACGGTGACGCCGCGGCGGAGGGGTCCCGGGCGAATCTCGAGCGAGTCCTCCGACTCGATGACCTCCTGGCCGAGGCGCCTCAGCTCGCCCGCCATCCCGGCGACGCGGTCCGTCTCCTGCCCGCGCGTGTGGCCGATCCCGTGGATCCGAGTCGGCCCGTCGAGGACCGGCGCGATCGCCGCGAGCGTGAGGAAGGTGTCCGAGAACCCGGAGAAATCCTGCGTGGTCGCGCGGGGCCGGGCGTCCGCTGCGAATGAGACCGTGGTCCCGCCGCCGCCGACCGTCACGGCCGCCCCGCATTGCGCGAGGACGTCTAGGAACCGGAGGTCGCCCTGAAGGCTGCTGACCGCCGGCCCCAGCCCGTCGAGCCTCAGGGACCCGCCGGTGACGAGCGGCAGGGCCGCGAAATAGCTGGCGGTGGTTGCGTCGGGCTCGACGGCGTACGTCCCGGGAGAATGGTACGCGGCCGGGCTCACCCGGATCGTCCCGTGCGCGCCATCGCGCCCAGGAACCCCTAGGCCGAACTGGGCCATCTGGCGCAAGGTCATCCGCACGAAGGGCATGCGGACCCCGGCCTCCGGAGTCGCAACGACGGCCTCCCTGGCGAGGGGCGCCACCATGAGGAGCGCCGAGAGCATCTGGCTGCTTTCCCGGGCGTCGATTGCGACGGGCCCGCCGCGCAGTCCGCAGGCATGGATCTCGACCGGGAGGAAGCCCTCCGCCCCGGGGCACCGAATGTCGGCGCCCTGGGCGCGGAGAGCGTCGATCAGGCCCTTCATCGGTCGTCTGCGCATCTGCGCCACCCCGTCCACCCGGTACACGCCGCGCCTCGAGGAGGCGCAGAGGGCCGTGAGGAACCGCGCCGCCGTTCCCGAAAGGCCGGCGAAGAGCTCGGCTTCGCCCGCAGGGACCTCGCCGCCGCGCCCCTCGACCCGGATTTCGCGAGAGGCCTCGTCCCCGGCCACGCTGAAGCCGAGCCTTCGGAGGGCTTCCGCCATGATTACCGTGTCCTCGCTGAAGAGCGCGCCGGTGAGGGTGACGGGGCCGTCGCAGAGCGCGGAGAGCAGCATCGCCCGGTTCGTCAGGCTCTTGGAGCCGGGAAGGCCCACGCTGCCGCGGACCGGCCGGACAAACGGCCTCACCGCAAGGGGATCTTGCAGGGGAGGGGTCACGGAGACGGGCGGAACTTGTCGCGGTAGGCCCGGCCGCGCTCCAGCCGGGACATCACCTCGAGAAAGTCGCGGTTGGCCAGCGCCGCATGAAACCCCTCAAGGTCATCCTGGAATCGCCTAAGCGCGCGCAGGACCTCGTCCCGGTTCTCCTCGAGGATCGTCCTCCAAAGCTTCGGATCGGAGGCCGCGATCCGGGTCGTGTCCCTCAGGCCCCCGCCCGCGTAGTTGCGCCAGGCGGGGTCGCGGGTGGCGAGGAACGCGCAGAGCGAGGAGGCGAGCAGCTGGGGAAGGTGACTTATGTGGGCGACTATCTCATCGTGCTTGTCGGGGTCGATCGTGACCACCTCCGCCCCGAGGTCCCTCCAGAAGCTGACGACCCTGGCCACCGCGCCCGCGTCAGTGGAATCGGCCGGCGTGACAAAGCACGTCCTTCCCTCGAACATCTCGGCGCTGCCGTGCTCCCAGCCCGTCTTCTCGGAGCCCGCCATGGGGTGGGTTCCCACAAAGTGGGCTTTTCCGTGGACGGCCTCGTGTCCCAGCCGGGAAATCTCGCCCTTCACGCTGCCGACGTCGCAGACGATGGCGCCCGCCTTCAGGCGGGGGGCGATCTGGCGCGCCAGGGGCACGATGCGGTCCACCGGCGCCGCGATGACCACCAGGGCTGCGCCCTCCACCGCCTCCTCGGGCGTCTCGCTCGTCGCGCTGCACCATGGCTGCTCGGCCAGGGCGATCCTCGCCTCGGCCCGCCGGGCCCAGAGGACGATCCGGCGCGCGGCGCCGCGCGCCCGCGCAGCCCGGGCGACGGAACCCCCGATCAGGCCCGGTGCGAGGACTGTGAGCTGCTCCAGCATAGCCGCAAGGACGCAAAATCCCACCCTGCTGTCGAGCCGTTCGTGGGATTGCGTTTTTGGCCGCAGTCAGGTTGCCTCCGTCCTCTGAAATGGATACCGAGACACCCGAGAGAGCAAAGCCGGACGCGCACGCGCGCCGCGTGCGTGCGATCATCCTCGTCGTGATGGCCGTATTCATCGTCGCGCCGGTCCTCGTGTGGCTGCTCACCGGGCGGGGCTCCCAGCCGAAGCCATGAACAAGACCCTCTTCCCGATCCGGCTCGTGTTCGTGCTCCTGTGCACCGCGGGGGGATGGCTGGTGTGCTACACGGTCCGCGAGTGGGACAACTATCGGGTGACCGCATCCGCGATCGGGTTCTGCATAGGCGCGCTCGTCGTACTGGTTGACGTGATGCTCAAGGGGTTCTCGCTCCGGGGGCTGTCGGCGCTGACGTTCGGGATCGCGGTCGGCTCCGTCATCGCGAACCTGGTCGGGACGTCGCCGCTCTTCGCGGACGGCGATCCCGAGATGATCTTTCTCGCCCGGCTCGCGCTTTTCCTGGTCTGCCCCTACCTGGGGACCGTCATCGCGCTTCGCGGCAAGGACGAGTTCAACCTCGTCATCCCGTATGTCCGGTTCGTCCCGCACGAGGTGGACGTCCCGCTCGTCGTCGTCGACACGAGCGTCCTCATCGACGGCAGGATCGCCCGGGTCTGCGAGACGGGATTCCTGAGCGCGGCGCTCGTCATCCCGCGCTTCGTCCTGGCTGAGCTCCAGTCGATCGCGGATGCGACGGACCCCATGCGGCAGGCGCGCGGCCGCCGGGGGCTTGACGTGCTGAACGCCCTGCGCGCGATCAAGAGCCTGGACATCCGGATCATCGAGAGCGAGGTGGCCAGAAGGGAGGACGTCGATGCGAAGCTCGTGTTCCTCGCCCAATCGATGCGGGCCAAGCTGCTCACGACCGACTACAACCTGGCCAAGATGGCCGAGTTCCAGGGCGTCCCGTGGCTCAATCTGAATAAGCTTTCGAAGTCCCTCCAGCCGGAGCTCATGATCGGGGAGAGGCTCGAGATCGAGCTCGTGAAGCCCGGCAAGGAGGAGGGGCAGGCGATCGGCTATCTTGCCGACGGCTCGATGGTTGTCGTCACCGGGGGCCGCCCGCACATTGGCCAGCATGTCGCGGTCGAGATCGTCAGCCTGCTCCCGACGGGGGCCGGCAAGCTGATTTTTGCGCGAATGGGCGGCGAAGCCGACCACGCCCGCATAGCTTGAGGATCCGCCCCATGATTGTTGTGGACTTGCCGGTGCTGGATTTTAGATAACTTCCCTTCCTCACGGGGCAGTAGCTCAGTTGATAGAGCGCGTCGTTCGCAACGACGAGGTCGTCGGTTTGATCCCGATCTGCTCCACCATCCGGGAATTGAACCGAATGTTACATGGATCCGGCAGATGCTTGGAAGACAATGGGTACTACGGGTTGCCTGTTTAGCGATTCCTGATCTCGACTCACCGGCATCTCGGGACGCTGTGGTTCTTGAGGCCGACGCTAAACATCTTTTCGCTTCGTCCTACAAACCGAGCCTCTCAAGGCGCTTAGAAAATGTTGACTTCAATTTGGATAAAACTACAGGTTTTGTCATGAAATCTACCGTGAGCATCACAGAAGGCCAGGATTCGTTCCCTGCTTTGGTCAAGGCTGCCGAAAAGGGAAATGTAGTCACGGTCACCCGTCATGACGAGCCCGTGGCCTGCATGATCGGGCATGAGCGTATGAGTGCGATTGCCGAGACGCTTGAGATTATGGGGAACGCTGCGGCGATGCACGCGATAGGCGAACATAAGGCCGGCCGCACGCAGTTCGGAAGTCTGGGCGACATTCCCTAATGGCACGTGTTTTGCGGCCGTCGACGCAGGTCGTTGAATATGCGCGTAGGCTCGCTCAGGAACCGAGGCGGGCGGTCAAGTTAGCACTCGGGGCTCTTCGTTCAGAGCGAGGAGACATTCGCGCATTGGAGGGCAATCTAGCGGGTTACTATCGCCTTCGCGTGGGCCGGCACCGAGTCATTTTCAGCTATGCGTCGGACAATGCTATCGAAGCCATCGTCATTGAGGAGCGGCAGCTGGTATATGAGATCTTCGAGGCCCAGTTCATAAAGCGACTGAAGTCCTAGCGGTCTCCGGCAGATTCAGCATCTTCGCGATGTTCGGCCAGCGGTTGCTCGCCCGGAGCTCCCGCCAGGCGACAAAGCGCAGGTAGATCATCATCGAAAGGTCGCGCTGCTCGATGGCCTTCTCCACCCAGTCGGCTCCCACATCCACCTCGCCGCGGAGCAGGTGGAATAGCGCCTGAACCGGGGCATCACTAGCTTCAAGGGTCTTCGCAAGAGTCTGCGATTCGGCGGCCTCTCCTTGGAGGTGCAGAAGCCCCGCGAGTGCAGCCACTGCATCAGGATACCACGGGGCAATCGTGTGGGCGCGCCGCGCTAAGCTCACCCCTTGAGCCAGGTCGCCTCGGTAAGTAACGAGCATCGACATCGCCACGAGAGCAACGACCTGATTGGGGTCAAGTTCCAGGACTTTCTGAAGTTGATCGAGTGCGTCCGCTTCCCTGCCGACGTATTGCAGGTACGCCTGCAGGTTCATTCGTGGCCAGACGTCGAGGGAGTCCTCCTCGATCGCACGTCGGGCCAAATCAATCGCAGATTCGGTATTTCCGCGCTGAAACTGCATCCAGCCATAAATCGGGCGAAAGGTGGTGAAGCTTGCCTGCTTCGCCATCGGGTGATCGAAGTGACGCTCTGCCGCAGCCCAATCCAGCTCGTACAACGCCGCCAGTAGGCCCAAGAGTGCATGCGCTTCCGGGAGCGCGGGATCGAGCAACAACGCCTTTAGGGCTGCAGCACGCGCAGCCGGCACTGCCTCATGAGTGGGGCGCCCGCCGAAAATCATCACGGACACCCAATTGAGGCCTATTCCTATGTGAGGGAGTGGAAATGCCGGGTCCAATTCGCTCGCCTGTTCGTAGCAGCGCTGCGCCAGTTTGAGCGACTCGGGCGTGACCTTCGCAGCGAGGTGGCAGGTCTTCAGGTATGCCTCATAGGCCGCAAGATTCGGTTGATAGCGACTGTGGGCGATTCCGACTGCCAGCTTGCCGCGTATCATACTCGGGCAACCGCCTAAGGACGCTAGCGCCTCCACTGGTTCCATATGACCCGTCGAGGCCAACGACCGCTCTTACATTGCTGTGGCGTAGAGCCAATTCGACAGCCACCAAGGCACCCGCGCTACGGCCGCAGTTGCGAGCTTGCCGGGATCCACGTCAGGTAAACCACACAATACTGAGTAGGCGGCATCGAAATCGTCAGCATGCAGCGATATCACCGACTGGATGGCGGAGCACCTTGCCGAGGAGTTCAGCCTCCCGCGGCTCGCGGAGCAGGACGGAATGAGTGAGTTTCACTTCAACCGCCTGTTCAAACGCGCCACAGGCGTTCCTCCCTCACAATACCAAATCAAACTGCGGATCGACGCTGCGCGGCGCCTGCTGCGAGAAACGAAGAATAGCGTGATCACAATCGCCAACGAAGTCGGCTATTCTAACCCGAGCCATTTCGCGCAGCTCTTTAGAAAGGAGACCGGACTTGCTCCCACCGATTATAGGCGTGAGCGATAATCAGCCGTTTCGACAAGGAAGGTAGCCCTACCTTCCTGAACAGAAGTCCAAGAGAGGCTCAAACGCTCCGCCGTCCGCCTTTCTCAAGGCTTCAATATAGTGGCTTCGAGTCGTACCGGCTCTTAGGAGGTCGGACCGCGTGCCACCCCAAGGAAGCTCTTTCATTCCGCGAGAAACCATCAAGACGTCAGCGATCAATCGAGCGTGCCTTCCGTTACCGTTAGACCACGGGTGAATCGCTACGAGATGGTAATGCAGCCTTATAGCCGACTCAGCGACCGAATAGGTGTTGTGTGTAACCCAATGCCTGGCGTTGTCGAAAGCGACTCTCACCCCCTCGGTTATTCGATGTGGCTCCCAGCCCACATTGCGATCGGTGGTTCTGTATTTGCCAGCCCATTTCCAGACACTCGAAAACATCTTTCGATGAAGCTCCCGGGCGAAGAAGTCGGTGAGCAAGTCAACTCGCTTCTGGACGCTAGAGGACATAGCCCAATCTCGAGCATTTGCTGTGTTCAGTAATTCATACTCATTGAGCTGCGAACGCGTGATTAGGCTCGGGATTAGGTCGAGCTTCTCACTTTCGTCTAGTTCAGTTTGGCCTGGTTCGGCCTGCCAAAGATGATCCGCCATGACTAGAAGGGGAATCTTTGCACCGGATGTTTTATGCCGATCGCTTTCAATAGCCTCTTGAATCCATTCCGAACATACAGCTCAAAGAGGGCTGGTCCGACATTGAGGAATTCCTCGGAGATTAGGCGATAGAACCCATCTGCGAATGCGTAGAGGGCTTCAAATTCCTCAAACGACGGTAGAGTTCCGAGCTCGAATTTATGTTCGCTATGACTCGCGAATTTGTTCCGGAATTGTCTTAGGCTTGAGAACCCCTTCTCGTGGGCAACAGTGAATTCTAGAAGGAGCTGTGCCAGATATTCCTTTGGATGGTCGCACTCCTTGCGCATCCCATGTTTCTCAGCGAAGCGTTCGACTGAATGTAATTGTGCTTGAGTGTACGAAGCTCTTTCAGGAAGTGCGTTGATGACACCGATTATTGAGTTAAGTTCATTCCGTTTCTCCTCTTCATAGATCTTACATAACGTTACGGCGATTGCCTCCATCGCCAACCGATGAATATGGCTAAATAGGGCTTCACTCGCTCCGACTGCCCTTAAGCTCTCAACATTTACCGAGATTAGCTCATAGAGCTCGAGGTTTTGCCGCAGCCAGAATATCATCTTTGCCAACTCGATGTTCTTGTCGTCCGTCTTACGTAGGCTCCCTTGCCCCTCGAGGACCATTGAGTGTTCGGCAGCCTCAAGGTTTCGCGTCTTCGAGTCCTCCTTGGTGGCGAGGGTCGCGAACGTCTCCGTGTCCTTTGCCTGAGGCACAAGGAAGTAGACCAACTCGCATTTGAGTGCGGCAGCGGCACGGCTAAGGTTTTCGATCGAAATTTTCTCACGATCTTCCCGCTGCTCTATTTCGAAATACGCTTGGCGGCTGATGCCGATCTTGTTGGCAACCGCAGCATGGCTCAGGCCCAGCGATTCACGAATGGCCTTTAACCAACCACGACTGGGGCGTATGACAGCGCACCGAGCAGCTTGCATCGGCTGAATGGCCGAATCCAATGCTTTGAGTAGGGAAGGGCGGAGGTCAATAGACATGCAGGCTAAAGCATGACGAAAGAATTAAAATGTCAAGGTATAACATGACATCATCTGGCTCAAGAGATTGCCCTGTGGCCACCCAATCTCAAGTTGAGGGGCCACAATCGATGGGATCACAACAACAAGCAAACCAACAACTTTTAAGCTCTGCTTCCATAATGCCCTCGTTCGGCGTTCATGATGAACCCAGTGTTTAGCCCTTCAGAGGCAGCCAGTTCTGAGTTGGCTTCAGGGCCTCATCGCTCCTGGGGTTTAGCGAGGAAGGCGACCCCGGTTTAGCACCCAGAATTATTGTTCGCAGAAAAAGTTTAGCACCCTTTGGTTCGTGCTAAACAACAACCTGGTCCACCAAACAGGATTCGAACGCGGTGCTAAACGCCTTTCTGAGTCCCTTTCACTGCTGATTTCTCAGAAACGCGCGGACCTCGTCGTGGTTCCCGTAGAAGTCGAACACTAGCGACCCCCCTTGTCTTTGGAATACCAGCCGCTGGTCGAGAGCGTCGCGGCACTCCATGAAGTCACCGATCACTCGTAAGCCGATTCCAGCGTGTAGATGGGGACGGCCGTAGGACTCGGCCACTGCGTGCATGGCGTCCAGAATGGACTGGAGCCTCTCATCAGAGAGGCCACGTAGGCACCTCCGGAACGACGCGGTAGACTCGACTTTCACTCCCTCAAGTCGGCGATGCTCGAGACGCTTTGAACCGTGCCATCTAGGCGTTCCTGTTCAATCTGCTTCCGAAGGCTCTTCCCAACCGTGATTATAGCTTTCTTATCCAAGCCATATTCCTCTCGTGCGTAGGAAGAATCGGACGTCGCAAGGGAGAAGGGCAGTGCCTTGCGGCTGGCGATCTGGGCAAAAAGCGCATTTATGGCATCGGAAGGTTTTAAGCCCAAGCGAGTTAGCACTCGCCGTGCGGCGGCGGCATTCGAACGGTCTACGCGGGATTTAAGAACGATTGTTGGCATGGACTCAAAAAGGCCCTAAATGGGTCCCATGTCAATAGCACCGCGATTCAGGTTTTTAGCACCCTTTGGTTCGTACTAAACAACAACCTAGTCTACCATACAGGATTCAAACGCAGCGGATAGGTTTTTTTTGGACATCTTCGGATTCGGATTGTGCCTAGCGCACTTTTTCGGCCTCCACCGTGCTGGAACGATATGGAATTTAACGGGTGTTGCTGCCAAACGTCCGGCGATTTTCTTTGCATAACCCAAGCGTTTGGGTTCCTTTGCCAAGAGATGAGCAATTGGAAGAAAACGCTCGAAAAGTTGATGACCGGTCAGAGCGACGCCACGTTGAATATGATGAGCTTTGCCACCTCCTCATTAGGCTTGGCTAGGTTGGCAAACAGAGTGGCAGTCACAACATCTTCGGGAAGCTCGGCTTTGATCTCATCAACCTACAAGACTCGGGCGGCAAAGCGAAATCCTACCAAGTGCGACAAGTCCGCGATCAACTCAGAAAACAAGGTCTTTCATGAAACATTCCGCAAAAGATTACGAAGTTCGTATATGGTATAGCTCAATTCCAGGCGATGATTGTTACGTTGCTCAAGTCAACGATATGCCTGGAGTGATGGCGCACGGTGATTCTCGCGAAGCTGCGGCCAAGGAGATTCAAGATGCGTTGAAACTCGCACTTGATTCTTATGTGGAGACAGATGAAACGCCACCAGCACCGAGGAGTTATGCCGCGGCCGCGCTTGGGCGCATGGGAGGTAAAGCAACGAGTCCTAAGAAATCGATTGCTGCCCAATTGAACGGTCGGAGAGGTGGACGGCCAAGAAAGACAAATCGGAAGCTCAAGGCCAAAGAGTGACTTCAATCCCAGTCATAGTAATTACCACCGGAGGCGTAGCAGCGGACCCCCAGTGACACCCCAACGCCGTACAATGAAAAAGTACGATTTTACGGTCGCACCTTCGTTCGAAGGTTTCAGTGCTCAAGTTATCCGGAGAAAGACTTCCCGGGGTGTTACCGTTGAGAAATCGCAGGATGGCTTCCCTACGAAGGACGATGCCAAAGCCTGGGGCACCCAGGCGCTTTCAGATTATCTGGCGTGGCTACAGGCGCACAAAGCTGGTCAACGGCAAAATAGAATGCGTTCACGAGCTCGGAAACAGATGATCGCTCAATGGCCTAGGCAGCAAACATGTCGAAGTCTGGCCGATTGCATTGCGTCAGGAAATCGAGCGGCCCTAGCTGAGGATGAGCTTCGTGCCCGCGCCGAACGCCTTTGGAGAGAAGTCGTCTTTCGCGGACTTAAGGATGGCGCGACGGAAACGCGTGCAATTGCGATGGCCGACGAGGCTGTGGGTAAGCGCTGGAAAGGTCGCCTTGAAAGGGCGCGGCGGGGTAAATTAGACATCCTGGCAGAAGGGGTTCAAGCGCTCGCCGTGGCGAACGCCAAACGCCTCGTCAATATTGCTGGTGTCTTTCAAAGTCTATGTGGTGACAAGACCCAGGATTGAGTGTCACGGCGCCTCGAGTGAATAACCGAAATCGGCAGGTTCCATAACGACAGCGGGTAAAGAGGGGCCTCCACCATAGGTTGGGGACCGAAGGTTCGGATCTCGGATCCCCAATCTTTGAGAGAGAGCCGACGTCCTGGGCCTCCGATTATAATTTTTTCGGATGGGGCTTTTTTGTTCCAGTACCCACGGCAGAGTATGACCCCAAGTGTTGATAAGATCGCCTACGAAGGCATCAGCTTGCTTTGGGCAGCGCGATCTAGTGGTGGTACAGGTGCCCGTCAGAGCCAGCCCTTGCACGATCCATGCCCACAAGAGAGGAAATAAACGCGCTCCGCGAAAAGACAGAGACATACTTGGTCGACGTATTGATGCCTTTCTGGATAGAGCGTTCCGTGGACAAGGAGTTCGGAGGCTTTTTGCCATATTTTGGTCGAGATGGAAGGCCTACGGGTGAAACTGCAAAAACATATCTCTCTCAAATCCGAATGCTCTATGCCATGGCTAGCACCCACCGTGCTGGATATGGAAACGGAAGGTGCGAGGAGCTTTCCAGATGGGCAGCCGACTTCTTGCTGAAGCATCTTTGGGATGAGAAGAACGGGGGCTGGGTGTGGATCGCGGATCGAAGGGGTGTCGCCACCGTCACGGCAAAGGTCGGCTACGGTCAGGTTTTCGGCCTGTATGCCTTCAGCGAATACTTCATGGCGACGAGCGATGAGCGGGGAAGGATCACGGCCAACCGCACCTTTGATGCGATTCGCAACCACATGGTTGACCCGAAAAACGGCGGGTTCTTCGAACTCTTCCATCCTGACTGGCGGCTGGAAAGGCCGGGCAAATACGGAGGTGACCGCAAGAGCATGGATGTGCACATGCATGCGATGGAGGCGCTCACCAGTTTCTATGAAATGACTGGTGATCCTTCGCACAAAGAACGTCTTCTTGAAGTCATCGACCTGATTATCAGTCGGATGCTCGATCCGAACTTCGGAACAGGCTACATCCAGTTTACGCCCGACTTTAGGCCGCTTCCCGCCATAATGTTTGCCGTGGATTTGGGGCGAGATGCAAAGCCTGTGGATGGGCTGGCAAGGCCCCTGAATTCGACGTCCTATGGCCATAACGTGGAGTTTGCCTGGCTTCTTTTGCACGCTGCCGATGTGCTCGGGCAGCCTCGTGACACCTACCGTGAGGTTGTGAGAAAGATCTTTGATCACTGTGCTAGCTATGGAATTGATTGGGAGGTCGGAGGTGTCTTTGTCGAGGGGCCACAAAACGAGCCGACCCAACTGACCGAAAAACAGTTTTGGCAGCAGGCCGAAGCGCTTGTCGGGATGCTGGATGCGTATGCGATGTTCGGGGACGAGAAGTACTGGAACGCGTTTTGCAATGTGCATGCCTTCGTCTTTAAGAGGTTTGTTCATCTGCCCGGGGGAGGGGAATGGTTCGAGCGACTGGCGCGTGACGGCACACCCATAGACGATGCCTTGGGCCACGGGTGGAAGATATGCTATCACACCATGCGCTCCATGGTGCAGTGCACGAAACGCCTCAGGGCGCTTTCCGAGCGAGCGGCTTAGGAAGAACCAGAGCCTCGTTTTTCCTAATCAAGCTCCATGTATGTCGCGCAACGATGAAGCGCCCGAATCTCGTCCGGGGTGGCAGTCCCGGTCTGGTGCAGCTTTTGAACGGTAACGCCAGCGACTAGGTTTCCGAAGGAGGCGGCCTCTGCGGGTGGTGATCCGATGGACAGGCAAGCGGCTATGCCAGAAACCACGCTGTCTCCTGCGCCCACGGTATCGATCTTGTCCGTGGTCCGAAGTCCGGGAATCTCGTGTGTTCCGGAATCATCCACCACGATGCAGCCCTGCCTTCCCCGGGTTAGGAAGACGGGATTTCGCCATTTTGAAAAGAGCCCGGCCGCCGAGTGCAAGGCTTCCTGCCTTGTGATCACATCGGCCGGAACACGGGAAACTCCACAAAGCCGGGATGCCTCAAGATCGTTCAGCTTATGAACGCCCGCTGGGTAGGATTCCGCTATATTCCGGCAATCAACCAGTCCGATCACGTCGGGGAATTTCGCCAGCAGCTGGTTGATGCCGGACTTCACTCTTGCCGAATGCAGGCCGCGTTCGAATTGCTGATTGATGATCAGGACGTCGAGCTCGGAAAGCGCGTCGGCAAGCGAGCCCAGGAGAATCCGCTCGGATTCAGGGGAGATTGAATTGAAAGCACCAAAATCATAGCGATTGGATTCCTCGCCCTGAATGATTGGCTTAACGTAGCAGTTGGTTTGCCAGTCGTTTTTTTGGACACTCAGACTCCTTGTATCGATCCCAATGGCATTAAGGAGGCGCAAGAGCTCTGCTCCCATGGAATCATGGCCAACGACTGCAAAGGCCTTCAGGTGTTTGACGCCGATCGCATGAAGATTTGCTGCGACATTTCCCGCGCCGCCGAGCGTTGAGCGTTGCTCGCGAACGGGGCGTGTCATGAGGCCTGTTTCAAGCGAAGGCCTCGATGCCTCCGAATCGACCATGTAATAGCTGTCGACGCAAAAATCTCCTACGACTCCGATTCTTGCGCGGCTGATTTCACCTAGGAGTGTGGCGAGATGGGTTTCCGTCATGCGAGGGCCGATCACAGGATTAGGCTGAATTAGGGGTCCCCGAAAGTTGGACTCAGCGGATCGCTAATCCAAACTCAAAGGTGCGACTCCCATGTCATGGAAGGGGGGCAGCACGCGGCTTCAGGCAAGCGCTCGGCGCATTTCCCATACGGCCCGGATTCGATTCGCCCGGGGGGCATTTAGGGCCATGTATTGAGCGCAACCTCGGGCTTGGCGTACTACCTTTCCCCTGCCGATCTGTGCGTTGGATTCGAACAGCCGTTGGACCGGACCGCTAGGACTGGGGCGCAGCGGGGCGAAAGAGCAGCGGGGCGAAGTGGATCAGGTTGTCGCGCCACACCGGCCAGTTGTGAATGCCGGGCGTCTCGACTGCCGTGGGCTGCAGCGCCTTTGTCCTGAGCCAGGCCACGAACCTGCGGTTGGGCTCGATCAGATCGTCCTCCGTGCCGCACGCGACCCAGAGGAGCCTTGGCGCGACCTTGGGGTCCACGCCCGGGAACACCCCGTCAAACTGGTTGTAAACGACGGCCGAGCTGAACCCGCCTATCCAGGCGAACACGTCAGGGTGATTGAGCCCGATGACGAGGCTCTGCCCCCCGCCCATCGAGAGCCCCGCGATCGCGCGATCCTCGCGCCTTGCCGAAACCCGGTATCCGGCCTCCACCTGGGGCACGATCTCCGACAGCAGAGCCGAACTGAAGAGCCCAAGGTTGCGGCCGATATTCGACTCATCGTCCCACTGCCTGAATCCGCCCGTCACAAAGCCGAAGTCCCCGTAGCCCATGGGCATCACCACGATCATCGGCACCGCCCGGCCCTGCGCGATGAGGTTGTCCAGGATCAGGTTGGCCTTTCCGTCATGGGTCCAGGATTCCGCCGCCGAGCTCCAGCCGTGGAGGAGATACAGCACGGGGTATTGTTCCCTTGCCGCCGCGTCATACCCCGGAGGCGTGTACGCATAATAGTCCTCAGCGCCGCCGGGCGTGCCGACGATTGCCGCCGACCGGTAGGAGTGGTGGTGCACCACGCCATGCGGCACATTGGCGGCGTCCCAGAGCTGCGGCAATCCCGGCACCGTCACCTCGTTCGTAAGGTACACGAGGCCCGGATCCACCGCGCGGTTCAGAGGGTCCAGGATATGCGTTCCGTCGACATCGAGCGAGTACAAGTGCAGCGCCGGCTGAAGCGTCGTCGTCGTGAAGGTCCACACGCCGTCGGCTCCTTTTGCCATCGGGCTCTGATGGTGGTCGTAATCCAATCCGATCGTCACCTTCTGGGCGGATGGGCCGTAGTATCGGAAGGTTACGCTGCGATCCGGGTTCACCTCGTGGGAATTGAGCGCCGGCTGCTGCGCGGCGGCCGCGATGGGCAGCGCGACCAGGGCGGCAAGGAGCCTGGACAGCCTGAAGTGGGAGCGGGGACTTTCTGGAGGGTTCATGGGTCGCGGGAGGCTTATCCATGCCGGATTAAGGGGCCACCCAAAACCGCCGGGTCCGACGGGGCCAGGTTGATGCATCATTTGCGGGAGTCTCATGACCAAATGCTTCGTGGCGGATGGAGCGGGCGTTCGCTGGAAGAGGGCATCACGCGACACGGCGGTGGATGCGAACATGGGGTTGGCATCCGTCGGATGTTCATGGAATGCTGCATGGCGCCCGGACAACGGCCGCAGCTCAGACCACCCGGGACGCCGGCCGGGCCCAATCCACATGCCCACGAATCCGCTGTCGCGCTGGCTGGCTGCCGCATTGGCCGCCGGGTATGCGCTCCTGATCGCAACCGGGGCCGATGCCGCCGACCTGCACCGGCGCGTCGTCCCGCTGGACGGCTCCTGGCAGGTCGCCGAAGGCGGAATGGACCGGCCCCCGGCCGACTTCAGCCGCGTCGTGCCGGTGCCCGGCCTGGTATCCCTTGCACGGCCCGCCTTCATCGATCCGGGTCTCGAAGGCACGGATGCCAAGGGGACCCCGCGCAAGGACCCCAGGCGCGACGCGTTTTGGTACCGCCGCACATTCCGGATCGACGGTCCCGCGCCCGCCGTCGCGACGCTCAAGATCGGCATGGCCATGTTCGGAACGCGGGCCATCCTCAACGGCAGGGTGGTCGGGGACCACCCGCCGAGCTTCACGCCGGGGTATTTCGACCTCCGCGACGCGCTGGTCAACGGGCAGAACGAGCTGCTGATCCGGGTCGGCGCCGACCGCGCCGCCCTGCCCCCCGGAATCCCCGATGGGTTCGACTTCGAGAAGACGCGCTATATCCCCGGCATCTTCGACTCAGTCGAGTTGGTCCTGTCGGGGACGCCGCACATCGTGAGCGTGCAGGTGGCCCCGGATCTGACAGACGGCTCCGTGCGCGTCGAAACGGAGGTCCGAAACGCGGGCAAATCCGCCGTCGCGACGCTCCGCTTCACGGTTCGCGAGGCGAAATCCGGCAAGGTCGTCGGCGGAACGGCCAGTGGCCCGGTTTCCCTCGCGGGAGGCTCGGGACAAACCGTGGATGTCAGGATTCCAATCGCCGGCTGCCACCTGTGGTCGCCGGAGGACCCGTTCCTTTACCGGCTCGAAGTGGATGGCGGCGCCGACGCACTCGAGACCCGGTTCGGGATGAGGACGTTCCAGTTCGACCCGAAGACCAGGAAGGCGGTCCTGAACGGCAGGCCGTACTTCATGCGCGGAAGCAACATAACGCTGTACCGCTTCTTTGAGGACAGCGAGTGCGGGGACCTGCCCTGGAACCCGGACTGGGTGCGGCTTCTCCACCGGCGGATGAAGGAGATGCACTGGAACTGCCTGCGCTACTGCATCGGGTTTGCGCCCGAGGCCTGGTACCGGATCGCCGATGAGGAGGGCCTGCTGATCCAGGATGAATTCCCGATCTGGTATGGCGGCTCGACGTGGTCGAAACTGCCGATCGGGCTGAATAGCCCGGAGCTGGCCGCTGAATACGCCGAATGGATGCGCGAGCGGTGGAACCACCCGAGCCTGGCCATCTGGGACGCGAGCAACGAGACCACGTCGACCGAGACCTCCGCTGCGGTGCAGAAGGTGCGCGGCCTCGATCTCTCGCGCCGGCCCTGGGACAACAGCTACGGGACCCCGCGCGTGGCCGGCGACGTCTTCGAGTCCCATCCCTACCATTTCAACAACCCCGACTACAAGCTGTCGGACCTTGCCGCGGAGAACCCCGTTCCCCAGGGCAATGAGCTCCCGAACCCGGGCGACTCCCCGGTAGTGATCAACGAATACGGCTGGCTGTGGCTCAACCGGGACGGGACGCCCACCTTGCTGACCCAGAATGTGTACAGGAACCTCCTCGGGCCGGATTCCACGACGGCGCAGCGCCGTCACCTTTATGCGCGCTATCTGGCGGCGGAGACGGAGTTCTGGCGCAGCCACCGCCACGCCGCCGCCGTGATGCACTTCACCTCGCTCGGCTATTCGCGCCCCTCGGGGCAGACCAGCGACCATTGGCTGGATGTCGCGAAGCTCATCTGGGAGCCCGAGTTCTTCCAGTACGTCCGGGACTCCTTCGCCCCTGTGGGGGTGATGATTGATGCGTGGGCCGAGGAGTACGAGGCTGGCAGGCCCCATGAGTTTGCCGTCGCCGTGATCAACGACCTATACCAGGACTGGAAGGGCACGGTCCGGTTGCGCCTGCTGAGGGAGGGCAGGCCGGTTGGCGAGCAAAGGATGGATGCCGCGGTTCCCGCGCTTGGGAAGGTGAACCTGGGATTCACCGTCCGGATGCCGGCGGAGCCCGGGCCGTGCCAGATCGAGGCGACCCTGGTTGGAACGCCGTACGGCGACGTCCGCAGCCTGAGGGACTTCAGCATCTTCCCGGGGGGAGCCGGCAGATAGTCGAACGCCAGGGCCTTCGTCGGGGGCGCCGAGGCGGCATCGCCATCCGGCCGCCGTTCCGCGGGCGCCCGCGGCAATTGACAGCTCCGGGGATTGGCCGATACGTTCCGTGCGCCCCCGTCGCGCGTGCGTGCGCGCGGCCCGGAGCCGATGATGAGGCGCCGATATGCGATTCTCCTGGCCTTCGCCGCGATTTCCTCGGCTTTCGCGGGCCGGTCGGCCGCCGGGGAGGAGTTGAGGTTCGGCTTCACCCCCGTCCTGGGCCAGTCGCAGACCAGGGCGGAGTTCGAGCCCCTCATGGCCTACCTTTCAGACGCCACCGGGCAACGGGTCGTCCTCTACGTCGCCAAGGACTATGGAGACCTGCGGACGCAGATGGAGTCGGGCTCGGTGGATATCGGAAGCTTCTCCCCGTTCGCCTACGTGGACGCGGCCCGGGGCGGGAAGGTCAGGATCATCGCCCAGTCCCTGATCGAAGGCTCCGGCACGTATCGGGGAATCATCGTGGCCCGCAGGGACAGCGGGCTCAAATCCCTGGCCGACCTTGCGGGGAAGAGATTCGCCTTCGTCGACCCCAAGTCGGCGTCGGGCTACGTCTATTCCCGCGCCATGCTCCTGGGAAAGGGCATACGCCCGGAGACCGGCTTCTCGGAGGTCATCTTTGGGGGTGACCACAACAAGGTGATCGAGGCTGTCCTGGGCCGGCGGGTCGACGCCGGAGCCACCTACGACGGAGCCATCGGGATCGCGAGGGCCGCGGGGGCGCGAACGGAGGATCTGGCGATCCTGGCAAGCACCGACCCCATCCCCCACGACGCCATCGCTGTCCGGTCCGGCCTGGATGCAATGCTTTCGCAGAGGATCCAGGAAGCCCTTGTCGACCTGGAAAGGACCAAGGCCGGCCGCAGCGTCATCGCGGGGAGCAGGAAGGGGCTGACCGGCTTCGCGGTTGCCGTGGACGGCCTCTACGACCCCGTCCGCCGCACCGCCCGGGCTGCCGGGTTGTGAGGTCGCGCGGGAAAGAGGGGCCCGCAGATGGCCCGCCGCAGCCTGGCGCCGGCCGCCGGATCGCGGCGGCCGGGCAGTCAGGCCGGAGGGATAAGGGCGGGGGCCAACCCGCCCTTCCTCAAGCGATCCCCAATCAGAACCTGAACGTGGTCCCGACGGCGAATTCGTCTCCCGACACCTGGGCTGTGATGTTCGTGCCCGGAACGGCCCCGTAGGGATTGTACCAGGGGCTGGACTGGGTGTGGGAAAAGCCGTGGGTGTACGAAACGTCGATCGTAACGTTCGGCGCCACCGACACGGAGGTGCCAATGGAGAGATGCTGCGATATGTAGAGAGGCGAACCGACGTTGTAGAAGGTCATGCTGTCGGGGATGGGGTCCGAGCAGTAGTTGTACCCGGCCCGGACGACGATGTCCTTGGTCAAGGCGTGCTGCACCCCCAGCTCGAACGTCCAGGAGTCCTTCCAGCCCAGCCCTGCAATCGATCCATTGGCGCGGAAGCCGCTGTTCTCGAAGCCGGGTGTCGAGCCATAGGCTATGTAGCCCAGGTCCGCGACGATATGCGTGGAGTCGGCGATCGCGTAATTGATCCCGGCCTGGGCCGTGAGGGGACGGTCCATGCGGAACGTGACGGTCTCCGGGCTGCCGGTGCCGGTCTTGACGTTCCAGGAGTACGTGTGGAACCAGGTTGGGGATGAGAGGGAGAAGCCGAAGGACACATCCTTGTCCACCTGCCAGCGCAGGCCGCCTTGGGCGCCGAGGCCGAGCTCCATGTTCTCCTGCTGCACCGTAGCGTAGACCGGGGCGTAGTCGGGGCCCAGGGTGGGCGGGGCGAACGCTGCCGGGGTGAACAGGTTTCGGCCGACGGAAGGAGCGAGCTCGAAGCCCCACGACCAGCCGCCGGGCATGGCCCCGGCCACGCCGAGCGGGATCCGGATGACGTAAAGGGTCGAGCGGACATCGCCGAAGCCGCCGAACTGGCCGCCGAAGGGATTGCCCACGGCGCCGGCTTGCGGGAAGAAGATCGGATTCGTGGCAGATGTCGCGGCATGGAAGCTCAGACCCGCCTCGCTGACCACACCCGCGAACCATGTCAGGTCGGGATCTGCGCTCTTCCAGTTGGCCATCAGGGACAAGTAGGGCACGCCGTTGACCGTCGAGTCCGACGAGCCGCTAAGGCCCAGCGCGGTCACGGAACTGTCTATCCTTATTCTCGGAATGATGTCGCCGAATACGATCGAGGCCGTGCGATCGGGAAACAGGACCGCCGTGGCTGGATTCTTGTAGATGCTTCCGATCAGGTCCTGGTCGTTTCCGGCGGTGGCGGCGCCGCCGAGCGCGGCGTTCACGGCGCCAAAGCCCTGGACGAAGTAGCCGTCCGTCGCGAGCGCAGGGGAAGCAAGGACGGCACAGGCCGCGGCTAGGCACGCGGCCTGGAGGAGGTTTTCACGCGGGATCTTCATGGGGTTCGTTTTGGTTGGGGTGGCGGTAAGATGAGAACCGATCCGTTTCCCGCTGCTATTGCGGGCGAATGACGTGGCCGGGCGAGAGATGGGAACCGTCTTGGAAGGCGCGCCAAGAATGAGGGTGCGATTCCCGAAATCGAGCCAATTGAAAGGCGGCTCCCATCAACTATTAGCGCATTTAAAGGGGACTCTTGCCGGGCTGTTTGGAGCGTGTTTCGATATCCGCCGGGCACTTGCGCCGTTTTCCCTCCGGTCAAGCCGGATCCAGGCGGAAGCCTAGCGAAGGAGTTCGCAGACCCGTGACGGATCGCGCGCACCGGGGCCAGGGCCCCGCATCCTGCGAAGCGGCGGAGCGCGATTCAGGCGCCGGGCGCCGGCACGGGCATGGCGAATCTCTGCAGCCCATTCATGATGAAATATATCCGCGCTTGTCCCCGGTGGCTGCGGTGATCACGGCATCGCCGTTGCAAGGGGCCCAGGCGCCGGATCCGGTGACTGGCTGGGCTCAGCCGCAGCTCCGAAGTTCAGGGGCGCCGGTTTCCGAGCAGCCGGGCAGGCAGAAACAGGATGGCCCGAACCAGGGCGAGCAACGCCTCCATGACTGAGGCTACGACGCGGAACGGGATCGAAAGCAGCCAAAGGATTGGCCAAACGACCATGAGCAGGAGCGCGAGCGGCCAGCATAGGACCAGCAGAATGGCCCAAAGGAGCAATGCGGTAAGCGTCTTCATGCGGAGCTAGGTGTTGGCTGCCTCCAGAACACGGCCCATGCCGAAAGGTTGCAAAAAGGATCGCGCTTGCGGGGCTCGATTCAAGAAACGCCGTGCCGCGCCTGCGACCTCGACCACTGGGAAGGCGCGCAGCCGCGCAGCCGGCGGAACGCGCGCGAGAAATGGTAGGGATTGGCGAAGCCCAGGGCGTCGCTGACCTCCCGTACGCGCTGGGTGCGGTACCGGAGCAGCTCCTCGGCGCGGCGGACCTTCAGCTGCAGCAGGAGACGCGCGGGCGGCTGCCCGAAAAGCTTGACGCACTGGTTTGTCAGGTGGCGCGGGCTCACCCCGAGCGCCCCGGAAAGCTCAGCCACGGTCGGGTTTTTCGCCAGGAACCGGGCCATTACGTCCGCTATCTCCTCCCGGCGGGCCGCAGCGGCGGGGAGCTGGCGCATCTCCTGGCTGAGAACCTTCGGATCGAGTCCGCGGACGAGCCTCCAGAACAGGGCTTCCATCAGGCTGTCCTGCACGGCGCCGGCGTAGGCGCCGCCGGCCTCGGCCTCGCGCCGCAATTCGGCCAGGAACCAGGTCTCGCCCGCGTAATGGCCGCGGCAAACCTGCTCGCCCGCGGGAATGCCGGGCCGGAAGAGCGCCATGCCGGGCCTGCCGGACTCCGGGTCCAGCAACCGGAAGTGCAGCACATGGTGGCGCTGGCCGTCGCTCAGGTGATCCTGGTGGAGATCCCCCGGCTTGATGATCAGCGTCTGGCCGTCGACGAGCGTAAGTTCGGTGCCGTTGAGCTCGCAGCGGTACGGCCCGCGCTCGATGAGGATGACCTCGTAGTTGGTGTGCTGGTGGCGCGGGTATTCGTAGGATCCCTCCATCCGCAGCAGGTGAAAATCGTCGAAGACCGGCCGCAGGCGCGCCCCGACCTCGGACTGCCGGGGACGGCGGAATCGTTCCTTGTGCATGGTCATGGCCCGTTGGGAGTGCATGAAAAGATACCAGCCAGGGGCCGGACGCAAGGCTGGTCCCACCCCTCGCCTATGCCTGAAAGGATATGTCTTTGCCTGGCCGGACATGGCATACCCCGCGGCATTCGTATAGGATGGGCTTCGGTCAAACTTCTACCCCCCATGCCTACTCCCGTCGTTGCGGTTGTCGGGGCCGGCTTCATCGGCCCAGTTCATGTCGAGGCCCTGAGGAGGCTCGGCCTCGTTGTTAAGGGCGTCCTCGGCATTTCGCTAGAGGAGGCCAAGTCCGCGGCTTCAAAGCTCGGGCTCGCGATGGCCTACCCCGATCTCAAGGCGGTGCTCGCCGACCCGGAGGTGACCTCCGTGCACGTCGCCTCGCCCAACCGCCTGCACAAGGAGCATGTGCTGGCCGTGCTCGCGGCGGGGAAGCATGTGGTCTGCGAAAAGCCACTCGGCATGACCTCGGCCGAATCGGCCGAGCTCGTGGCGGCGGAGGCGCGCCATCCGAACCTGGTCTGCGCGGTCAACTACAACGTGCGCTTTTACCCGCTTTCGCTGCAGGCCCGTGCCCTGGTGCGCCGCGGCGACGTGGGGGAGATCTTCCATCTCCACGGGAGCTACACCCAGGACTGGCTCCTCTACCCGACGGACTTCAACTGGAGGGTGCTCGCCGCCGAGGGGGGCCAGCTCCGCGCGATAGGGGATGTCGGCACCCACTGGCTCGACCTCATCGTGTTCATTTCCGGCCTCGAGGTCGAGGCGGTGATGGCCGACCTGAAAACCGTGCACCCGGTCCGGCTCCAGCCGCCCTCCGGCTCTGTCGAGACGTTCAAGGAAAAGCTCGGCGCCTCAGCCGGGCGCAGGGAGCCCGTCGCCATCACCACCGAGGACTACGGCTCGGTGCTGCTGCGTTTCAAGGGCGGGGCGAAGGGAACCCTGACGGTTTCCCAGGTGACCGCCGGCCGCAAGAACTGCCTCCGCTACGAGATCGCCGGCTCGAAATGCGCGCTCGCATGGAACAGCGAGGCGCCGAACGAGCTCTGGATCGGCCAGCGCGCGGCGCCCAACAACCTGCTCGTGCGCGACCCGTCGCTCCTCGACCCCTCCGCGGCACCCTTCGCCAATTTCCCGGGCGGCCACAACGAGGGCTTCCCCGATTCCTTCAAGCAGGGCTTCCGCGCGATCTACGACGACGTCAGGGCCGGCCGGCGTTCGGCGGAGCCGCTCTACGCGACGTTCGCCGACGGCCATCGCGAGCTTCTCCTCTGCGAGGCGATCGCGGCGAGCCACCGCAGCGGGAAGTGGGTCGGCGTCGGCTCGTGAACCCATCCAGGCCGCGTCGATGAAACTTGGATTCGTATCCGCCATACTTCCCGAGCTCGACCTAGGCGGCGTGCTGGCATTCGCGCGCGAGGCCGGGTTCACGACCGTCGAGGCCATGTGCTGGCCGGTCGGCAGGGCCGAGCGCCGCTACGCCGGCGTCACGCATATCGATGCCTCCCGGTTCGGCCGCCCCGAGGCCGGCATCGTGCAGGCGCTCTGCGCGCGCCACGGCGTGACGCTCTCCGGCCTGGGGTACTATCCGAACCCGCTTGCGGCCGACGAGCGGGAGGCCGCCGTCTACATCGAGCACCTGAAGAAGGTGATCTCGGCCGCGGCCCTGCTGGGGGTCAACCAGGTCAACACCTTCATCGGCCGCGACCCGGCGCGGTCGCTCGCCGACAATTGGAGGGTGTTTGACGAGCGCTGGCCCGGCATCGTCCGCCACGCGGAGGGCGAGGGCGTGCGGATCGGCATCGAGAACTGCCCGATGTTCTTCACCCAGGACGAGTGGCCCGGCGGGAAGAACATCGCGGTCTCGCCCCGCAACTGGCGCGAGATGTTCCGGCGCATCCCGAGCCGCGCGCTCGGCCTCAACTACGATCCGTCGCACCTCGTGTGGCAGCAGATGGACCCGGTCGCGCCGCTTTGGGAGTTCGCCGACCGCATCTGTCACGTGCACGCCAAGGACGTGCGGGTGGACCGGCACCGGCTGGACGACGTCGGCATCCTCGCCGCCCCGCTGGAATACCACAGCCCGAAGCTACCTGGCCTGGGCGACATCGACTGGGGCCTCTTTCTCTCGGTCCTGGGCGACGTCGGCTATGCGGGGCCCGTGTGCGTCGAGGTCGAGGATCGCGCCTACGAGGCGACCCTCGACACGCGCAAGGAGGCCCTGCGGCAGAGCGGGCGCTTCCTCCGGAACTACCTGTGCGCCTGACCCCGGGCATGCATGCCGGCGCGCGCGAGCCGAACACCCCCCCCATCCCCCGATGAAGGCCGCCGTCTACGAAGGCAAGGGGCAGGTCAACGTGCGCGAGGTGCCCGTGCCCGACCTCGGGGAGGGCGAGGTCCTGCTGGCGGTCGAGGCCTGCTCGATCTGCGGCACCGACCTGCGCACCTACCGCCACGGCGACAGGAAGATCACGCCCCCCCGGATCCTCGGCCATGAATTCTGCGGCCGCGTCGTCGAGTCGCGCTCGCCGGACGCCGGGATCCGCGCGGGCGACCGCGTCGTGATGTACATCGTCATCCTGCACGGCTCCGACCGCTACGTTGAGATGGGCCGGGCCAACCTCTCCGACCACCGCACCACGATGAGCTACCACCACGACGGCGCGTTCGCCCCGTTCGTGAGGGTGCCCGCGGCGGCCGTCCAGCAGGGCAACCTGTTCAGGGTCGCCTCGGACATCCCGTCGGACCGCATGAGCCTGGCCGAGCCGCTGGGCTGCGTGATGAACGCCCATTCGCGCCTCGGCGTCGGCCTCAAGGACACGGTCGCGGTCCTCGGGGCCGGCCCCATCGGGATCATGCATGCCGCCGTGGCCAGGCTGCAGGGCGCCCAGAAGGTGTACGTCCTCGACAGCAACCCGGGGCGCGTCGATATGGCGCGGCGCTTCGACATCGACGGCGCCCTGCTCGTCAGGCCCGACGGAAGCCACCGCGACGAGATCGCCAGCCTCACCGGCGGCTTCGGCCCGGACGTCGTCATAGTCGCCGCCAGCTCGGCCGCCGCGCAGAACGACGCGCTGCAGATGGCCGCGAGGGCCGGTCGCGTGAGCTTCTTCGCGGGGCTGCCCAAGTCCGACCCCATCGCGCCCCTCGACGTGAACCAGATCCACTACAAGGAGCTCGCCGTCTCGGGGTCGTATTCGGAGAAGAGGAGCGACTTCCAGGCCGCCTTCACCCTGCTCCAAAGCGGCCGGTTTCCCGCCGACCGGATCATCACGCACCACCTCCCGATCGAGCGGATCACCGAGGGGTTTCGCCTCATGGAGTCGGGCGAGGCCCTCAAGGTCTGCATCATGCCCGCTTCCCAGCCGTGAATACGCCCGTCCGCTTCGAACTGTTCATCAACGGAAACGCAGCGCCGGCCTCCGACGGGCGAAGGCTGGAGGTCCGCTCGCCCGCCAACGGGGAGCTCGTGGGCTCGATCGCGGTGGCGACCGCCGAGGACGTCAACCGCGCAGTCGGCGCCGCCCGCGCGGCATTCCGCAAATGGTCGTCGCTGACGGCCTATGAGCGCGAGCGGACCATCAAGGGGGCGCTGGCCCACGTGCGAGCCCAGGCGGACGAGATCGGGCTCCTGATGGCGCGCGAGCAGGGCAAGCCGCTCGCGCAGGCGCGCAGCGAGGTGCACGGGGCCTGCGACACCATCGACTACTTCGCCTCCGAGGCCGTGCGCATCGAGGGCAGCGTCAATCCCACCGAGAACCGCAGCTACCGCTCATGGGTCGTCTACCAGCCCGTTGGCGTGTGCGCCCTGATCACGCCATGGAACTACCCGGTCTCCCTGCTCAGCTGGAAGCTCGGCCCGGCCCTGGCGACGGGATGCACGGTGATCGTGAAGCCGACGTCCGTCACGCCGCTCTCGCCCCTCGCGTTCTGCCGGGCCCTGGTGGAGGGCGGCATCCCCGGCGGGGTGATCAACGTGCTCACGGGCTCGGGCGCCGTCCTTGGCGACGCGCTCGTGAGGCATCCGGGAGTCGCCAAGGTCGCCATGACCGGGTCCAGCGCCACGGGCAAGCGGATCATGGCCGCCGGCGGGCCCCTTCTGAAGAAGATCTCCCTGGAACTCGGCGGGCAATGCCCGGCCATCGTCTGCGCCGACGCCGACCTGGACAACGCCGCAAATGTCCTCACGTACAAGAAATTCCGCAATTGCGGCCAGTCGTGCAGCGCGGTGAACCGGGTCTATGCGCACCGCGACATCCACGGCGTGCTTGTCGCGAAGACGACGGCCCTGGCCGAGAGGCTCACGATCGGCGACGGCGTGTCCGACGTGGCCCTTGACCTCGGGCCGATGGCCACCTCCGAGGGCGTCGCGACAGCGGAGCGGCACGTGGCCGACGCCCTGCAGAAGGGAGCCTCCCTGGCCTGCGGCGGCCGCCGGCCCGACGGCGCGGCGTTCGCGCGCGGAAACTACTACCTGCCCACGATCCTGACCGGCGCGACGCCCGACATGGACGTGATGAGGGAGGAAACGTTCGGGCCGGTGCTTCCCTTCGCTGCATTCGACACGGTCGACGAGGCGGTCGCGCTCGCCAACGACTCGGCCTACGGCCTAGCGGCCTTCGTCTTCACCCGCGACCTCGCCACGGCCCACCGCGTCAGCGAGGCCCTGGAGGCGGGCACGGTGTGCGTCAACCACGGCGCGGTGAACACGAACTACGGCCCCTACGCCGGCTGGAAGGACAGCGGCCTCGGCATGGAGCTGTCGCGCCGCGCGGTATTCGAGTACCTCAAGACCAAGCACATCAAGGTGCAGCTGTAGGCCCGGCGCCCGCATGCTCCTCGACCCGCTCCAGTCCCGCGCGCAGTTCGCCCACGCGCTGGGCCGCCGCTACGCCATCCTCGCCGTCAACGCCGACAGCCACGCCGCGGTCACCGACGTGCTCGAGGCCGCGCGGGAGGCGCGCGCGCCCGTCATCATAGAGGCCAGCCTGTGGCAGCTCGAGGGGCGCGCCTACGGCGCCGGCGATGCCGTCCTCGGCCTGGCGCGCTACCTGGCCGAGCTCGCGGTCCTGGCGGACGACGCGCGCTACCGGGACGTGCCCGTCATCTTCCACACCGACCACATCAAGGGCCCGAAGACGGTGGGCATCCTGACCGCCGCGCTCAAGGGCGTGGAGGTGCGCCTGAGCGTAGGGAAGGGGCTGGTGCGCGCGTCGACCATCTCGCTCGATGCATCGAGCCTCACGGATGACGAGAACGTGGCCTTTGTCTGCCGCCTGGCCGAGATAGCGGCGGCGGCGGGCGCGCCCGCGACCATCGAGATGGAGGCGAACGTCGACGAGGGGCATACCCCGCCGGAGCGCACGCGCAGGCTCATCGCGCCGGTCGAGGCCAGGCACCCCGGCGTCGTCTGGCTCTGGGCGCCGGGCCTGGGCACCCAGCACGGCCTCGGCGACGGCTATCCCGGCTTCCGGGTCGACCTGGTCGTGGCGAATGCAAGCCTGGTGCGCGAGCTCACGGGCCGCGCCGTGGGCCTGGCGCTTCACGGGTCGTCGGGACTGGACGCTGCCAGCGTGGCCGCCGCCGCGCGCGCAGGCGTCGTCAAGGTCAACTGGTCGAGCGAGTCGCTCCTCCTGCGCTCGAGCGCAGCCCGGGACTTCTACGCGGAGCGGGCGGCGCAGTTCGACCCGAAGGACCCGCAGTGGAAGGCGACCGTGATGGACAACGGCGTCCAGAGCTTCGTCGCCGTGCGCTACGTGCCCAGGGTCGTCGAGCGCATGAAGCTGCTTGGCGGCGGGGGGCAGGGGCCGGCCTTCCTCGGGACCCTTCGGCAGTGAGCCGGCGCCGGATGGCCTGCCGCCGCGCCCGCTCCTTTCGGTTGCAGCCCGGCAGGGGCCGCCTATTCTCGGCGGGTCCCGGCCTGGTGGGATTCCCAGGACGGGGACCGGCATTCCACCCTTTTCCCCGCTGCAGAACGTGAGCAAACCGGCCCATCAAGACCCGAGCCAGGCGCCGCCCGGCCCCCGGGGGTTCCCATGAGTGGAATGTTCGCCGGCGTGGACCTGGGTGGCACCAAGATAGCCTGCGCGCTGGCGGACGCGGGGGGGCGGATCGTGCGCAAGGAGACGATACCCACGCAGTCGCACGAGGGGCCCGACGCCGTGCTGGCGCGCATGGCGCAGCTCGTGGCGGACCTGTCCTCCGGGGCCCCGCTCGAGGCCCTCGGCGTGGGGGTGCCGGGACTGGTCGATCTCGAGACGGGGACCACACTCTTCTTTCCCAACCTCCCGACGCAGTGGCGCGGCGTGCCCGCGGCGGCGACCCTGCGCGGGCGGCTTGGCTGCCCGGTGCTGCTGATGAACGACTGCCGCGTGGCGACCCTGGGGGAACTGCACTTCGGGCTGGGCCGCGGGGTCCGGGACATGGTCCTTTTCATGCTCGGCACGGGCATAGGGGGCGGGCTCGTGATCGACGGGAAGCTGCGATTGGGGCCCCTCGGCGCCGCCGGGGAGATCGGCCACCAGACGATTCTGCCTTACGGCCCGCTCTGCGGCTGCGGCAACCGCGGCTGCCTGGAGGCGCTGGCGAGCGGGCCGGCGATCGCCGGAGAGGGGGTTCGCCTGCTGCGCGGCGGCCTCGCGCCCATGCTCCACGAGATCGTCCGCGGCAGCGCGGACCTGGTGAGCCCGGCCACGATGGGCGAAGCGGCGCGAGCCGGAGACGCCGCCGTGCGCGATGCGATTGACCGGGCGGCCTCGTACCTCGCGATCGGGGTCGCCAACGTCGTGACGGCATTTCACCCGGAGCTGGTGGTGCTCGGCGGGGGCGTCGCGGGGCTCGGTGACCTGATGCTCGAAACCGTGAGAAGGGGCGTGAAGGAGCGGGTCGGCATGTTTCCCACAGGGGGTGTAAGGGTGGAGTTGTCGGCGCTTGGCGACAGGGCGGGCATCCAGGGGGCGGTCGCCCTCGCGATGTCCGGGCGCGGCGGACGGGTCGCGTCGTGACGCCGCGGGAACAGGCGGATGAGCGCGCCGCCCTTTCCGGGGCGGGGCGCGGGCCGACCGGCTCCGGATCCGCCGACCTATTGCACGGCGTCACGCTCGAGCAGCAGCTGAACGAGCTGGCGGCGCATCGCGGCTGGGAGGAGATGGGCAGACGCGTCCCCATCCGGTGCTTCCTCTTTGACCCGAGCGTCAGGTCCAGCCTCGTGTTCCTGCGGAAGACCCCCTGGGCGAGGGCGAAGGTCGAGGAGATGTACGTGAGCTGGAAGGCGGGGCGCTAAGAAACTTCCGAACCGCTCCGGCCGTTCGCTGTCCAGTGCGGTGCCGTTGATCCCGCTGGCATACACCCTCCTCCCACTTGAAGCGCCTTGGACCGAGGCGCGCAGGATCTGTCGGCGCGTGTGGCTCCTGCGGTCGAAGGGGCTGATCGCGGAGGCGCAGCGAATCGAGGACACCGAACTCGCTGCGGTGCAGGTTCGCGCCGTCCCGGGGGGCGGACTCGAGGCCGACGCGCGATTCAAGGCGCTGATGACCGAGGAAAGGGAGCGCATGGACGCGGCTGTGGCGTTCGCCGAGGTCCTGGCGCCCATGCTCTCCGAGCGCCTGCGCGTCTTCGCGCCGGAGCGCGGGCGGACGGGGATGAGTCCCGCTCCCGAAAGGAAGGAGCCGGGACCCGGCGGCGAGGCGCGCGGAATCGCCGACTACATTGACGAGATGCTGGCGCAGGATCGCGCCGGCTCGCCCTGATCGGGCCCATCATTCCCAACCGGATCAATCCCACCAATATGTCACTGCTCACAATCGAAAGACCCCCCGCGCCCACGTCCGCGTCCAGCCCATCGCCCGCCGTCACCCAAGGCAGCGCGCCCAGAACGCCATCCGGCAAGCCAACCAGGCTCCTTATCGGCCTCGATCTTGGCACCAACAAGTCCTGCATCCTCGCCGGGCCGCCCGAATCGACCGATATCGCGGTTAGCAAGGTGGTTCCGTCTGTCGTCGGCTACGTCAAGGACGGCATCGTCGACGGGATCATAACGGGAAACGTCCGGATCCTATACGGCGAGGATGCGTTGCGTCAGCGGCTGCACGTCGAGCTCATGGCGCCGCTCGCGGAGGGTGTGATCGCACGTCCAGAGGCTGCTCGCGATTTCATGCAGCACGTCCGCCTGCTGGCCGATCCCTCCGGAAAGGCGGAGATCCGCGCCGTGGTGGGCGTGCCCGCGAACGCCGGGGAGCAGGCGCGCGAGGGGATCCGGCGCTCGGCGCAAGGCATCTTTTCCCGCATTCTCCTCATTCCCGAGCCTTTCCTTGCGGCGCTCGGCTTTCGCGACGACTCCCGGGTCAAGCAGCCGGGATACGTCGACCCTGTGGTCAATTCCCTCTTCATCGACATCGGGGCGGGCACAAGCGACGTCTGCCTCGTGCAGGGCTATTTCCCGACCCGCGAGGACCAGATCAGCATCCCCTTTGCCGGCGACGCGATCGACGAGATCATCCACGAGGAGCTCAACCGGACCTATCCGAACAACGGCCTTTCGCGGCTCAGCGTGCGCGAGATCAAGGAGGCCCACGCCTATGTCGGCCCGAGCCGGAAGCCGCTCGACGTCAAGGTCGTCATCGGCGGCAAGGGCCGCACTCTCGAGCTCGCAGATGCGATCGGAAGCGCCTGCAACGCGCTGATTGAAAGGATCTACCCGGCCCTCACCACGCTGATCGAGTCGGCCTCGTCGGATTCGGTGGTGACGCTTCTGCAGAACATCATCGTCACCGGCGGCGGCTCGCAGATCCGCGGCATCGACACGGTGCTGCAGAAGAAGCTCGCCGACGACGGCTACGAGTCCCCGAAGGTCCGGCTGGCCGGTCAGGACTTCCAGCGCTACGTGGCGCTTGGGGCCCTCAAGGCGGCGCGTGCGGCGAGGGAGAACCAATGGCAGGTGCTTCTGGATTAGCGGGCGGCCGCCCGCGAGGGATCCGGCTCCGGCTGCTCATGCGTCGACGCGGATCGGCAGGATCACAAAGGGAAGGTTTGAGAGGAAGAAGCGCCGCTGGAGCGTGAACACGGTGTGATTGTGCAGCCAGCGGGTCACGTTGGTCTCGTTTGTGAAGAGCAGCTGGCCCGCGAAGAAGACATGGTTGGGGAAGTCCGAGGCGGCATCGCGCGCGAGCTTCATCACCTCCCCGACGACGTCGTAGCCGATCGCCGTGTAGGACCTCGAGCCGTAGCCGCGCGACGCGGCGAAGTGGACGTAGCGCGCCGCCTCGGACTCCGTGTGGGCGCGCAGGGCGTCGATGTCCGCCGCGCCCTTGAAATTGCCGGCGTCGACGGAGCCCACCTGGACGAACACGAAGTTGCGGAAGGTGTCGCCGAACATGCGGGGCACGTTGAGGAGCGTGTGGAGGCCGAGCCCGTTGAACCCGTTTACCAGGATCACGGCCGTGCGGGCCTTCCGGTCGGCAGCCTTGGGCTCCGGCGGCGCCGAGGTCGACTCGATCTCCGCCGCCTCGACGATTGAGTCCAGGCGCTTCAACTGCACCGCGACCCCCGCGTAGTGGCGCTTGATCGCGAAGGCCGCGGCGACGAGGACGCCCGTGATGAAGAGCGTGGCCCAGCCGCCCTCGAAGAATTTCACGGCGGTGAGCGAGACCAGGATGGACGCCGTCAGCACGAAGCCGAACCCGTTGACGGCGAGCTTCTGCCTCCAGGTCCTGTCCGTCGCGCGCATCTGCCACCAGTGGCGGACCATCCCGAGCTGGGAGAGCGAGAAGGTGATGAACACGTTGATCGAGTAGAAGATGACAAGGAGGTCCACGGACCCCCGCGTCGACACCATCATCAGGAAGCCGGCGGAACCCATCAGGAGGATTCCGTTCTGCGTCACGAGCCGCTCGCTCAGGTTGGCGAAGCGCGTGGGAAACCAGCGGTCGAGGGCCATGTTGGCCAGGACGCGGGGCCCGTCGAGGAACCCGGTCTGCGCGGCGATGATCAGGAGCGCCGCCTCCGACACGAGGGTCACGATGACAAAGGCGCCCGCCGTGGTGTGGCCCCATCCCGACGTCATCCTGTCGAAGAGGACGGCGTTGAGCGTCATCCCCACGTGGACGTGGACACCGTAGAGCTGGTAGGCGACGAGCAGGCCCGCGACCGTGACGGCCAGGGAGACCCCCATGTACACCATGGTCCGGCGGCCCGTGCGGACCCGGGGCTCGCGCAGGACGGGCAGCCCGTTGCTCACGGCCTCGATGCCCGTGTACGTGCCGGCGCCCATGCTGTAGGCCTTGAGCAGGAGAGCCATGAGGCCCCACACGCCGACGGTGGAGCTCACGGCGTGGACCTCGTGCGCCGTGGCCGTCGCTACCCCCTGCAGGCCGGAGGCGTGGGTGGCCACGGCGTACACGATCGCGAACGTGTGGGTGAGGACGAAGACCCCGAAGATCGGGACCCAGATGAGGACCGACTCCTTCACGCCGCGCATGTTGACCAGGGTGAGCCCGATCAGCCCCGCGATCGCGAACGCCAGCTTGAACGCCTGCGCCGAGGCCGGGAAGAGGCTGAACAGCGCGTCAGAGCCGCTCGCCACCGACAGCGTGATGGTGAGGACGTAGTCGATCAGGAGGGCGCAGCCCGAGAAGACCCCCATCGCGGGCGACAGGAGCTTGCTCGCCACGAGGTAGCCCCCCCCGCCCGTCGGGAACAGCGATATGATCTGCGAATAGCTCGCGCAGATCGCGATGATCGTGATGACCGAGGCGAGGGCCACGAAGAGGCTGAGGTGGGGGTACTCGCCGAGCGCCTTGAACGTCTCCTCCGGGCCGTAGCAAGACGACGAGAGCCCGTCCGCGCCGAGCCCGACCCATGCGAAAAGGGCGATCAGCGAGATGTGGTGAAACAGGTTCCTCTCCGTAAGGGATCTCTCGCGGCCGAAGATGATCGATTTCAGGGACATGTTTCCCGTAGCCGTATCGGCTTTTTGCGCGCTTGGATAGCGAGATTTTGGGAATTTCCCGGCTCCGGGCCCGCCGCTTGACAGCCGAGGCGGGAAGTCGCTATCTCGATGCCAGTTATGGAGGCAGCCCTCGACCAACCCGTACTCGTCCTCAACCGGCTGTGGCAGGCGGTCAACATCGTTGGCGCCCGGCGGGCGTTCGGGCTTCTCGCGCGCGGGCACGCCCACGTCGTCCTCCACCTGGACGACGACTTCAGGATGTTCTCGATGATGGACTGGATCGACTTCTCGGCCAGCAACCCGCCGATCGCCGAGATGGAGGCGGTGCACACGCCGACCCGCACGATCCGCCTGCCGCGGGTGATCCTGCTGACCTTCTTCGACAAGCTTCCCTGCAAGGAGCTCAAGCTCACGCGCAACAACGTATTCGAGCGCGACAAGAACTCCTGCCAGTACTGCGGGCGCGCCTTTGCGCGCGAGGAGCTCAACCTGGACCACGTGATCCCGCGCGACTACGGCGGGAGGACCACGTGGGAGAACATCGTCTGCTCCTGCGTCAGGTGCAACACGCGCAAGTCCAACCGCCTTCCCCACGAGGCAGGGATGCGGCTCATCCGCAAGCCCGCGCGCCCGAAGTGGAGGCCGGTCATTTCCATGGTGCTGGGCACCCGGCACCGCGAGATCTGGAAGGACTTCCTCGACATCGCGTACTGGAACGTCGAGCTGGAGGAGTGACCGCCCGCTAGGCGCGCGCCAGCGGGAGCGTGATCTGCAGCGTCGTCCCCGCCGGGCTCGAGCTGACGAGCGAAATGTCGCCGTTGTGGCCCTGGAGGATCCGCTTCGCGATCGCGAGCCCGAGCCCGGTCCCGTCGGGCCGCCCGGTCAGGAACGAGTCGAAGATCCGCTCGCGGACGGCGTCGGGGATGCCCGAGCCCGTGTCCGCGACGTCGATGACGGCGTACTGGGCCGATCCGCGGACCTCAGACCCTAGCCTCAGGGTGATGTCGCCCCCCTCCGGCATGGCCTGCATGGAGTTGATGAGCAGGTTGAGGAGCACCTGCTGCAGCTGGCCCTTGTGGCCCTCGACGACGATCGAGCGGGCGGGCGGCTCGAAGGACACCCGGATCTTGCTCTGCGCGAGCTTGAGCCGGATGAGGACGAGCGTGTCCCCGACGATCTCCGCGGCCTGGTAGCGCGAGTGCAGGCTCGTCGGAGCCCTGGCGAAGTTGAGCACGCGGGTCACGATGGCCTCGAGCTGGTCGAGCTTCTCGCCGATGACGCGCATGTCGGTCCGGCGCGGGTCGCCCTCGGCGAAGTCGAGGCCGAGGCCGCCGTGGAGGAGCTTGAGGACGGTCAGGGGGTTCCTGATCTCGTGGGCGATCTCCGCGGCGAGGAGGCCGAGCGTCGTCAGGCGCTCGTTCTTGCGCAGCGATTCCTCGCTCGCGAACACCCGGGCGTAGAGGCGGGAGTTCTGCAGGGCGACGGCGCCCATGCCCGCAAGGGCGCTGCACACGCGCTTCTCGTCGTCGTCAAAGAGCCGCGGCCTGTCCGTGAAGACGGCCAGCACCCCCAGCACCTCGCCCTCGAAGAGCATCGGGGCGGCGAGGACGGACCGGATCGCGGGATCCCGCGGCAGGTCCAGCAGGTCGAGGAACTCCGGCGACCGGATGTCGGCGAACGAGACGGGCCTCCTCGCGTGCACGACCGAGGCGAAGAGGCAGGACCGCAGCGGGAGGTCGCCCTCGGGGGACAGCGTCTCCGCCTCGCCCGTGTACGATGCGAGCCGCAGGCACGCCGAGCGCGGGTCGTGCAGGAAGAACGCGCACGCCCGGGCCTGCATCATCGCCGACGCGTCGCGCGTCAGCGTGTCGAAGAGCCCGCGCTGCTCGAGCTTGCCCACGAGCGCCTGGCCGGTGGCGATCAGCGCCTCCAGCTGCCTGGCCTTTCCGCGGAGGTGGCGCAGGTCCCAGAGGCGGCCGAGGACCCGGGCCGCCTCATCCGAAAGGCGGACAAGGCGGGCGAGGTCGCCGGCGCCGTAGGATCCGCGCAGATCGCGGCCGAGCGCGACCACGCCGAGCCCGCGCCCGTCCGAGAGCAGCAGCGGGGCGGCCATCTCGCAGCGCGTCTCGCCGCGGATGGGCCTGCTCCTCGGATCGGCCAGCGAATCGGGCACCAGGAGGGGCCGGGCGTGCCATGCGACCCAGCCGGGGATCCCCTGGCCCGGGGGGAGCGAGCGCTCGGCGTCGGCCGGGAGCCCGAGGCCCGCCTCGATCTCGAGCTTCTGCGTCTCCGGGTTCTGGAACGCGATCAGGCTGCTGTCGGACCCGAACACGCGGGAGATGAGCTCGAGGATCTCCCGTGTGGCGGCGCCGGGGTCGTCCGTGCCCGACGCAAGGCAGGAGATGGCGTGGAGAGCCGTCAGGTCCGCTTCGTCGGTCATGACTCCAGTCGTGCAGGAGCAATGGGCCCGCGCAAGGGATTATGGGGCCGGCGGCGGCCGGGAAGGGCGCCCCCCGGGATCCCGCGCCGTCAGGCGCCCTCGGGCGCCGGGGCCGGCGCCGGGGAGATGACCTCGTTCAGCGCGTTGCGCAGCCCGAGCAGCCTGGCGGGGTCCTCCACCGGCTCATGGTTCGCGCTCTCTATGTAGAAGGTGTCGATCGCCACCCCGCGCTCCGTCCCGATCCGTGCGAAGGTGATGTCGAACCCGAAATCGAAGATCGCCTTGGCCAGCCGGTACAGGAGCCCGATCTGATCCCGCGCCTGGACCTCGACGATCGTGCGCTGCATCGAGATCTCGTGGTAGACCTCGACGGTGGGGGGGAACGAGCTGTGGAGGGCCTCGCCGCCGTTCGAGTAGATGTACCGGCTCGCCGCGATCCTCTTGGCCTGGGCGAGGATCTCGGGATAGAGGTCCGCGCTCGACATGAGCGCGGACTCGATGAACTTTGCGAACGACTCCTGGGCGGCGGCGTTCTGGACTACGCCCCGGCCGGGCTCGACGAGGTAGAAGGTGTCGATCGCGATGTGGTCGGTCCTCGAGATGACCTTGGCCCCGAGGATGTTGAGGCCCGCGGCGCTGAAGGCGCCCGCGAGCTTGTAGAAAAGGCCCGCCCGGTCCCACGTGACCACGTTGACCACCGTGACCGAGCGGTTGAGGTCGTCCTTCCAGTCGACCACCGGTCGGAGCGAGCCGACCGAGTCGGTTGCCGTGATCGACTTCAGCAGCTTGTTCACCATCTGGATGTGGAGCGTGATCTCGCTCCCGTCCGTGAGGATGAAGTAGCGGTCCGGAAGAAGGCTGAAATGGGCCGCGATCTCGTCGTCGCTTATGCCCGGGATCCTCTTGGCGATTAGTTCCTGTTCGGTCATCTTGCGCTTCTCCTCATGGCTTGCATCGATGGCGGACCCGAGCCTCAGGCGCTCGAGAGTGTTGCGGTAGAGGGTGGTGTGGAGGGTGTCCTTGTAGCTGTTCCACAGGTCCGAGGATGTCCCCCGGGAGTCGCAGAAGGTGTGCACGTACAGGCACCTGAGGCGCTCGGCGTCGCCGACCAGTTCCGCGAAACTCGCTGATGTCTTGGGATCATCGACATCCCGCTTCTGCCAGAATCGTGCCATCGCGAGATGATTCTTTATAACAAATGTGACGAGCTCGCGTCCGCGAGGCGAAACGGCGAGCCGCTCCATGATGGGCTCCGCCAGCCGGACGCCCGCCTCGGAGTGGTTCGGGATGCCCTCGGCCTTCCCGATGTCGTGCAGGAGAAGGGTTAGGTAGACCAGCGCCGGGTCCCCGACCTCGTGCAGGACGCTGCGGTACTTGATCTTGATCGGCTCCGCGTCGGTGAAGATCAGGTCGAGCTCGTGGATTGCATTAAGTGTATGTATATCAGCGGTATATCTATGGTAGAACTCGTGCTGGACGAGGCACGTGAGGGCGTCGAATTCGGGGATGAACCTCCCCAGGACGCCCAGCTCGTGCATCCGCTGCAGGGCGGAGTAGACCGCGCCCGACTCTGACAGGATGGCCCGGAAGGCGATGCCGGCGTCGGGGGACACGGAGATGTTGGCCATCAGGGGCAGCGACTTGCGGATCAGCAGGGCGAGATGGAAGTCGACCGTGCAGTCGAGCAGCTGGCAGTGCCGGAACACCCGGATCATCCGCACCGGGTCGGACTCGAACACGTTCGGGGCCTCCGCCGCGAGCTCGCGGCCGCGAACGATGAACCCGTCCACGCGCCTGGCCCTGCGCAGGCGCGCGATCTTCAGGGTCTCCCGGATCGAGACCCTGGCCCCGCTCGACTTCCTGCCGATCGTCACGGCGAGCCGGCTCTCGATCGTCGTCGAGATCCGGTGGATCGTCTGCGCGGAGCGGTAGTAGTCCTGCATGAACCGCTCCACGCGCGCGAGCAGGACGGGTTGGGTGTAGCCCAGGTTCCAGGCGACCCGCCCCTGCGAATCGAGGTTGAGGACATCGGTCGGCCGCGGGCTCTCGAAATGCAGCTCGTTGCGCACGCGCAGCAGGAAATCGTAGGCGCGGTCGAACTCGCTCGCCTCCGCGCCGCTCAGGTGGCCCTCCTCTGCCAGCTGGTCCATCCGGGTGATGCCGAGCTTTACCCGCGCCATCCAGAGGGCGTTCTGGTAGTCGCGCAGCCCGCCGACGCCGTTCTTGACGTCGGGTTCCTGGTTGAAGACGGTGTTCCCGAACTTGGCCCGGCGCGAGGCCTGGTCCTCGAGCCGGGCGAGTATGTAGCCCTTGGGGTCATCCGTCGTGTAGAACGTCCGGTAGGCCAGCAGGAACGAGTCGCAGAGGGCGGCGGATCCGGCGAGGTAGCGCGCCTCGAGGAGCGAGGTCATCGTCTGGATCTCCCTCTTCGCCTGGGTGAACACGTCGTCCACCGTGCGCGTGGAGTGGCCGACCTTGAGGGCGCAGTCCCAGAGGGGGTAGAGCACCTCCTGGGTGAGGTGCGCCTGGAACGGCTCGACCACGGCCGGCTTGGACTTCGCCGGGTAGAGGAACATGACGTCGACGTCGCTCCACGGCGCGAGCTCGCGGCGCCCGTACCCCCCCAGGGCTATCATCGAGACCGCCGCCGGCGCGGGGCCCCGGGCCCGGGCGTACGCCTCGATCGCCTGGTCGAAGAGCCGCAGGATGATGGCGTCGATGATGGCGGACCTTCCGTGCTCGACCTCGAGGCCGGAGGCGCCGTGGTCGTGGCGGGTGCGAAGGCCGGCCATGGCCTCCTTGAGGAACCCCTTGCAGGCCGCGATCCGGTCGGCCCGGCCCGCGTCGGCGGGGAACGCGAGCAGCGAGCGGGCCAGGTCATCAAGGGAATCGGGCATGGGAGGCTCCCCAGTCGAATCCCGCTCGCGGAAGGTTTCAATCCCGGACGGCGCACCGCGGACTTGCCTGCCGCGGGGCCTGCCGGTTTGCTGGCTCTCCTCCCATGCCCGAGATCACCAAGAGCTACGAGCCGCGCGAGGTCGAACGAAAGTGGTATTCGGCCTGGCTGGATGCGGGGGCGTTCACGGGCCGGCCGGCCGCCGGCCGGGAACCGTACACCATCGTGATCCCGCCGCCCAACGTGACGGGGGTGCTGACGATGGGGCACGTGCTCAACAACACGATCCAGGACATCCTGATCCGCCGCGCCCGCCTGGAGGGAAGGTCGGCGCTCTGGATCCCGGGGACGGACCACGCCGGGATCGCGACCCAGACCGTCGTCGAGCGCGAGCTGCGGGGGCTGAAGAAGACCCGCCACCATTTCGGGCGGGAGAAGTTCATCGAGCGGGTCTGGGAATGGCGCAGCGAAAAGGGCGGGATCATCCTCGAGCAGCTCCGGAGGCTGGGCGCCTCGTGCGACTGGGACAGGACCCATTTCACGATGGACCCGGCCTACTCCCGGGCGGTGCTGACGGTGTTCGTCGAGCTTTTCCGGCGCGGCCAAATCTACCGGGGAAAACGGATGGTCAACTGGTGCCCCGCCTCGATGACCGCCCTCTCCGACGAGGAGGTCATCATGAAGCCGGAGAACGGCACGCTCTACAAGGTGCGCTATGAGTTCACTGATGCCCCCGGGGAATACATCCAGGTGGTGACGACCCGGCCGGAGACAATTCCCGGCGACGTCGCGATCGCCGCGCACCCCGACGATCCGCGGTACTCGGGCCTAGTCGGGCGCAGGGTATGGCGCCCGCTCAACAGGGCCGAGATCCCCGTAATCGCCGATTCCGCCGTGGACCGGGAATTCGGCACCGGTGCCCTCAAGATCACGCCCGCCCACGACAAGGCGGACTACGAGATCGGCGTGCGCCACAGGCTCCCGGTCGTCGACATCCTGAACGACGACGCGACCCTAAACGAGCTGGCCGGACCGGAACTCTCTGGGATGGAGCGTTTTGCGGCTCGCAAGAAGGCCGTGGAGCTGCTCCGGGCCTCTGGGGCGCTCGCTGGGGAGGAGGCCTACGAGCACAACATCGGCTATTCCGAGCGGACCGATGTGCCGATCGAGCCCCGGCTCACGTGGCAGTGGTGGCTGCGCTATCCGCGGGTCGAGGAGGCCAAGTCGGCGGTCCGGGACGGGCTCATCCGCTTCCATCCGGCGCGGTGGGGCAAGGTGTATCTGCACTGGCTGGAGAACATCCAGGACTGGTGCATCAGCCGGCAGCTGTGGTGGGGCCACCGGATCCCGGTCTGGTACCGGAGGGGCCTCGACCGGGACCGCCTCACCAAGGCCGACCTGGCGAACCCGGCGAAGGTCCATGTCTCGGTGGACGGCCCGCCCGACCCCGGCAACTGGGTGCAGGAGGACGATGTCCTCGACACCTGGGCCTCCTCGTGGATCTGGCCCTTTGCGACGATGGGCTGGCCCGACTCCGGCGCCATGGCGAAGGCGGGATTCGACTATTTCTACCCCACGAGCACCCTCGTCACCGGCCCGGACATCATCTTCTTCTGGGTGGCGCGGATGATCATGGCCGCACTCGAGTTCGTCCGGCCCGGCGAGCCGGCCAGCCGGCGGATCCCCTTCAGGGACGTCTACTTCACGGGGATCATACGCGATGCGCGGGGCCGCAAGATGTCCAAGTCCCTTGGGAACTCGCCCGACCCCCTGGACCTGATCGAGTCCTACGGCGCGGACGGGCTCAGGTTCGGGATCGTCTCGATCGCGCCGCAGGGCCAGGACATCCGGTTCCAGGAGGAGCGGATAGAGGGGGGCAAGAACTTCTGCAACAAGCTGTGGAACGCGTGCCGGTTCCGGCAGATGAGCGGGCCGTCCGGCGACAACTCGTCGCTCAGGGCGATCCTCGCCCGGATCGCCCCGGCGAAGTTCGATGCCGACGACCATGCCATCCTCGAGCGCCTGCTGGCCGCGTCGCGCGAGGTCGGCCGCTGCTTCCGCGAGTACGAGTTCAGCGCGGCGGCACAGGCGCTCTACGCGTTCTTCTGGGGCGATTTCTGCGACTGGTACGTGGAGGTCTCCAAGGCCAAGCTCCAGGCGGAGGGCACCAGGGCGACCTGCCTCGCCCTCCAGGACCTGGTCCTGCGGCAGGCGCTCCTCCTCCTCCATCCCTTCATACCTTTCATCACGGAGGAGCTCTGGTCCCAGCTCGGCTATGCCGGCACGGACCGCGGATTCATCGCGGACTCGGGGATCGAGGACGCCTCCGCGCTCGCGGCCGCCTTCGGGGCGCTCGGGGCGAGCCCCGACCCGGAGCAGGCCGCCTCCGTGGAGCGGATGAAGGCGTTCATCTCCCAGGCCCGCGCGCTCAAGGCCGAGCGCGGCGTCGCAAGCCGCCGCGACGCGCGCTTCCTGGTGAAGGCGGACGACGCGGCGTGGGCCACGATCGAGGCGAACCTTCCGAAGCTCCTGCGCATGGCGGGGGCCGCCGAGATCACGCGGAAGGACAGCTTTGACGGGATGGCCGCGGCCCTGACCCCGCTCGGCACCCTGGGCTTGGATCTCGCCGCGTCCGCCGACGCCGGCGCCGAGGGGCCGCGGCTCAGGAAGGAGCTGGAGGCGCTCACGAGGCACATCGCGGCGACCGAGGCGCGGCTCTCGAACCAGGACTTCGTCGCCAAGGCCCCGGCGTCCGTCCTCGAGGGCGCGCGAAGGCAGCTCGCCGAGCAGCTGGCGAAGCGCGCCGAGCTTGGGCGCTTGCTCAGGCCGCCCGGTTGAGCAAGGGTGGGGGCGTGGCCAACCCGCCCCGAATCCTCGCCTTTGCGGCCAGCGCACGGCGCGAATCGCTCAACCGCAGATTCCTTGCGCTCGCGGCCGAGGCGACGAGGGAGGCTGGCGGCGAGGTGACCCTGCTCGATCTCAACGGCTTCTCCCTGCCGCTCTACAACGGCGACCTTGAGGACGCACAGGGACTGCCCGCGGACGCCGTGAGGCTGATCGGTATCGTCGCCGGGCACCACGGCCTCCTTGTCGCGTCGCCCGAGTACAACTCGATGGTCACGCCCCTGCTGAAGAACACCGTCGACTGGTGCAGCCGGGCGGAGGCCAATCCCTTCGATGGCAAGGTAGCCGCGGTGATCTCGGCGTCGCCCGGCATGCACGGCGGGGTCCGCTCGCTCCAGATGGCGCAGCAGCTGTTCCTCAAGCTGGGCTGCCACGTCGTGCCGGGCCAGTGCATCCTGCCCCACGCCGACGGGGCGTTCGACGAGGAGGGGCGCCTGAAGGACCCGCGCGCGCGCAAGCCCGTGCAGGCGCTGGCGGCGAGGCTCGTCCTCGAGGCGGCCCGGCTCATGGGCTGAGCGCCCCGTCCCCGGCAGCCCTCTGCGGGCTTGCCCGCGGGTTCGCGCGCCCTCTAATCCTACCTCTTCATGAAGAAAGCCCTCATCACCGGCATAACGGGCCAGGACGGCTCGTACCTCGCCGAGCTCCTTCTCGCGAAAGGCTACGAGGTGCACGGGATCATCCGCCGCGCCTCGACGTTCAACACGAGCCGGATCGACCATCTGTACAGCGACCCCCACGTGAACGGCGTGAGGCTGTTCCTCCACTACGGGGATCTCGCGGACTCGGTGCAGATGGTGAAGCTGCTCTACGAGCTCCAGCCGGACGAGATCTACAACCTGGGCGCGCAGTCCCACGTCCGCGTCTCGTTCGACATCCCGGAGTACACCGGCGACGTGGACGGCCTCGGCGCCCAGAGGATCCTCGAGGCGATCCGGGAGGCCGACCTCGTCAAGAAGGTGCGCTACTACCAGGCCTCGTCCTCCGAGATGTACGGCAAGGTCCAGCAGGTGCCCCAGACCGAGTCGACCCCCTTCTGGCCGCGCTCCCCCTACGGCTGCGCGAAGGCCTACGCGTACTACCTGACCGTCAACTACCGCGAGAGCTACCACATCCACGCGAGCAACGGGATCCTCTTCAACCACGAGTCGCCCCGCCGCGGCGAGACCTTCGTCACGCGCAAGATCACCCGGGCCGCGACCCGGATCAAGGTGGGCCTGCAGGAGTCGCTCTACCTCGGCAACCTCGACGCGCAGAGGGACTGGGGCTACGCCAAGGAGTACGTCGAGATGATGTGGCTCATGCTCCAGCAGGACAGGCCGGACGACTACGTGGTGGCGACAAACGAGACCCACAGCGTCAGGGAGTTCTGCGCCGAGGCGTTCGGCCTGCTCGGCCTCGACTGGGAGAAGCACGTCCGGCACGACCCGCGCTACGAGCGCCCCGCCGAGGTCGACCTGCTGATCGGGGACCCGGCCAAGGCGGCCAGGCAGCTTGGCTGGAAGCCGAGGGTCCGCTTCAGGGAGCTGGTGAAGATCATGGTCGACCACGACCTCGACCTGGCCAAGCGCGAGTCGCAGATCGCGAAGCTCCCCCCGCCGTGACAAAGCTCTTCATCGCGGGCCACCGCGGCATGGTCGGCTCGGCGCTCGTGCGCCGATTCACGGGGGAGCCCGGCTTCGAGCTGCTCCTGGGGGACCGCGGCGAGGTGGACCTCGGGAGCCCCTCCGCGGTAGGGGCGTTCCTTGCGGCCGGCAGGCCGGACGTCGCGATCGTCGCGGCGGCTAGGGTCGGGGGGATACACGCGAACAGCACCTATCCGGCGGAGTTCCTGCACGACAACCTCGCCATCGCCCTGGCAACGATCCACGGCGCATGGAAGGCCGGGGTGAAGCGGCTCCTGTTTCTCGGCAGCTCCTGCATCTATCCCAAGCACGCGGCGCAGCCCATGGCCGAGGATTGCCTGCTCACCGGCGCGCTTGAGGCCACGAACGAGGCCTACGCCATCGCCAAGATCGCCGGCCTCAAGCTCTGCCAGTACTACCGCAAACAGCACGGGGTCCTCTTCCACTCGGTGATGCCGACGAACCTCTACGGGCCGGGCGACAACTACCACAAGAGGGACTCCCACGTGCTGCCGGCCCTCATCCGCCGGTTCCACGAGGCGAAGGAGTCCGGGGCCCCGCACGTGGCGGCATGGGGCACGGGGTCCCCGAGGAGGGAATTCCTCCACGTCGACGACCTGGCCGACGCCTGCGCGTTCCTCCTCGGGCGCGGGGATCCCCCGGACTGGGTCAATATCGGCACGGGAACCGACGTCACGATCCGGGAGCTCACGGAGATGGTGGCGGAGGCGGTCGGATACAAGGGCCGGGTGTCGTGGGACGCCTCGATGCCCGACGGGACCCCGCGCAAGCTCCTGGATGTTTCCAGGATGTCGGCCCTGGGCTGGAAGGCCCGGATCGGGCTGAGGGAGGGGATCGTCGCCACGTACCGGAGCTTTCTCGCCGAGAGGGAATCCGGCATGCTGCGCGAATAGCCCATCCGAAACGTGGCCAAGGACACTCCAGGACTGCCGGCCGAGGCCGAGGACATCGGCCCCAAGAAATCGTTCTGGGGGCACCTGAACGACCTGAGGACCGCGCTCATCCGGTCCGTCACCGCGATCGGCATCGCACTCCTCCTCTGCCTGTTCCTCTCTCCGTGGATCGTGCGCGTCCTCACGTACCCGATGCAGAGGATGCACATGTTCGAGAAGCCAGTGCGCACCGTGACGCTCCAGATCGGCGACGCGAAGCTCGGCCCCTTCGAGGTCACCCGGGAGCAGGTCCCCGGGCTGCCCCCCGGGGACGCCCGGAATGTAGTCCTGCGCGTGGGCGTGGCCCAGATAGGGAAGGAGCAGGTCGCGACCCTGACGGTGGAGACGGCCGCCCAGCCGGCGAACGCGGCCGAGATCCGGCTGCATAACCTGAGCCCCACGGAGGCCTTCATGGTGGCCTTCCACGTCGCCATCTACGCCGCGCTGGCCGTCTCGTCCCCGTTCTGGATATTCTTCATGGGGGGCTTCATCCTGCCGGCGCTCAACCTGAAGGAGCGCAGCGTGATCTTCAGCTGGCTCGGCTGGTCGGGCTTTCTCTTTCTCGCGGGCGTCATGTCCACGTATTTCGTGCTCCTGCCGGTGGCGCTGCGGGCCTCCGTCCAGTATTCCGCGCTCCTCGGGTTTTCCTCGCAGGACTGGAGGGCGGACGAGTACATCAACTTCACCTGCAAGTTCATCTTCGGCATGGGGCTGGGGTTCCAGTTCCCACTCATCGTGCTATTCCTGGTGAAGATCGGGGTCCTCACCCATTCGCACCTCACCAGGTACCGGCGCCACGTTGCGGTCCTCTCGCTCATCCTCGGCGCGGTGCTGACGACCCCGGAGGTGGTCACCCAGGTCGCGATGGCGATCCCGCTCTACCTTCTCTATGAGGTCTGCATCTGGATCGCGTGGTACTGGGAGCGCAAGAAGCGCAGGGCCGGGGGCGAGGCGGCGGCCTGAGCCCGTCGCCCGGACGCCGGGGCCTACGCGCCGCCGCTCGCGCCCCCGGTCCAGTCAAACACGATGCCCATGGTCTTCGCGCGGTCGCGGTTGGCCGTTGCGTAGGCCTCGCCGCACTGCGCCGGCTCGAAGAAATGCGTGTTCAGCCCGGCGAGGGGAAAGCGGCCGCCCGCCGCCAGCTCGAAGAACAGCTTCGCTATGGTCGCGTTGTTCCATTCCGGGGTGTCGTGGACATCGTGGGCCCCGACGATCGTGAGGCCGCGCGTGATGACGTCGCCCGTGAGGTGCTGGCCGGCCGGGTCGCCCGTGTCGCCCAGGATCACCACCGTGCCGCGGTCGGCGGCAAGGCCCAGTGCCGCCGCGAAGACCTCCGCGTTGCCGGTCGCATCGGACACGACGCGGGGCAGCCTTCCGTGGTTCCCGGCCAGGACGGCCTCGCGCGCCCTCCCGACGGGGGAGACGATGGCTTCCGTGGCGCCCCCGGCGCGGGCCAGAGGCATCCGGTCGGGGACTGAATCGACGACGAGGATCGAGCGGAGCCCCGCGGCATGCGCCCAGCGGATCGACATCTGCCCGATGGGGCCGGCGCCGATGACGAGGACGCTGTCGCCCAGCGTGTAGCGGGCGGCCCGGGCCCCGTGGAACGCGATCTTCGCGAGCGAGAACCAGGCGGCCTCCGGGAAGGGGACCGCGTCCGGGATCGGGTAGCATTCGGAAGCCTTCGCGACATGGTGGGAGCGGTGGCCGATACGGAAGGCCACCCGGTCGCCGCGCCGCAGCGACGCGACCCCTGATCCCGCCTCGGCGACCACCCCAACCGAGGTGTAGCCGGGATAAAAGGGGTACTTCACCCAGCGGTCCCAGTGCGTGTCCGGCGCGAAGAGCCGGTTGAACACGATGTTCTCGGTGCCCGTGCTCATGAGCGAGTACCGGGTGGAGACCAGAACCTCGTCGTCGCCGGGCTCGCCGGGATCAAACTCCTCCAGGGCCACCGTCTGCCTTCTCGTGAACACCAGGCGTTTCGCTTTCATGGGAGACCCTGCCTAGCACATGGCGCGCGAGACTTCAGCCGGAAATTCTTCGGCGAGCCCCCTTGTCCGCTTGCGGTCGGGCCCGGTCGGGGATTCAATCGGCCCTCCATCATGATCTCCCCCGAGACATTCAGCCACATCGACAACATCAAGAAGCGCGCCGGCCACCTGTGGAGGTTTCTTTGACGTCGACCAGAAGCGCCGGGAGATCGAGGCCATGGAGGCCCAGATGGGTGCGCCCGGTTTCTGGGATAACCGCGAGCGCGCGCAGAAGCACATCGCAAAGCTGAACGTGCTCAAGCGGGCCGTCCTGCCCGTGATTGCGTTTCAGGGGAAGGTCGAGGACATGGGCGTCATGGCCGAGCTGGTCGGGGCTTCTCCTTCGGCGGAGCGGGAGGCCCACGAGAAGGAGCTGGGCCAGGCCGTCTGGGCCATGGCGGGCGAGCTCGACAGGCTCGAGATCGCGTCCTTCCTGACGGGCCAGTTCGACGGCAACAACGCAATCCTTTCTCTCCAGGCGGGCGCGGGCGGCACTGAGTCCTGCGACTGGGCCGACATGCTCTTCCGGATGTACAACCGGTGGGCCGAGCGGCGCGGCTTCACTGTCGAGATCCAGGACGTCCAGGCCGGCGACCAGGCCGGGATCACCAAGGCGACGCTCATGCTGAAGGGCGAGAACGCCTACGGCTACGCCAAGGCCGAGCGCGGCGTGCACCGGCTGGTGCGGATCAGCCCCTTCGACTCGAACAAGCGGCGGCACACGTCGTTCTGCGCGGTGGACGTGATCGCCGAGGTCGCCGAGGACGTCGACATCGAGATCCCGGACAGCGAGATCCGCGTCGACGTGTACCGCTCGTCCGGGAAGGGCGGGCAGGGGGTCAACACCACCGACTCGGCCGTCCGGATCACCCACGTCCCGAGCGGCATCGTGGTCGTCTGCCAGAACGAGCGCTCGCAGATCAAGAACCGCGCCAGCGCGCTGGGCGTCCTCAAGTCGAGGCTCAACGAGAAGCGGCTCGACGAGCAGCGAAGCGAGATGGAGCGGTTCTACGGGGAGAAGGGCGAGATCGGGTGGGGGAGCCAGATCCGCAGCTACGTGCTGCAGCCCTACCAGATGGTGAAGGACCTGCGCACGGGCTACAGCACGAGCAACGTCCAGGCGGTCCTCGACGGCGAGATAGACCGGTTCATCACGGCGTGGCTGCGCGCCGGCAGCCCGAGGCACAGGAACAAGGACATCCAGATGGACGACTGACGGAGGCCGGATGCCCAACCTTCCATTCGAGACCCTCAGGTCCGCGTTCGCCGCGCAGCCCCTCTTCGAGGACAAGACGTGGCGCCTGTCGCCGGAGGCCTGGCCCATCCTGCAGGCGCAGGCGCGCGAGCTCGAGGCGATCGGCGCGGCGTCCCTGGAATTCCACCAGGCGTTGGAGGCGCTCTACCTGCGCTCCGTCGCCGGCAAGAACCTCCTTAGAAACAAGCCGCTCACGGCGCCCTGGGTCGCCGAGTACCTGGACCGGGGAAAGCCGAAGGCTCTGATCGACCACGCGCGCGATCCCAGGAACCGCGGGCTGCTCCCGACGGTGCTCCGCCCCGACCTCCTGCTGACCGCGGACGGGTTCGTGATGACCGAGCTCGATTCGATCCCGGGGGGAATCGGGCTGACGGCGTTCCTCAACCGCCTCTACAGGGACGGCGAGGCGATCCTCGGCGCGGACGACGCGATGATCAGGAACTTCCACGCGTCTCTCGCGGCTCTTCGGCCGGACATCCGCAATCCCCTCATCGCGCTCGTCGTCAGCGACGAGGCGGCGACGTACCGGCCCGAGATGCGGTGGATCGCGCAGCAGCTCCAGATCGCCGGCCAGCGCGTGTTCTGCATGCGGCCCGCGGACCTCTTCCCCCTGGGCGGCGCCCTGTTCTTCGACGTCGATGGCAATCCCGAGAAGATCGACATCATCTACCGGTTCTTCGAGCTGTTCGACCTCGCGAGCATCCGGACGGCCCCGTACATCCTCGAGGCGTGGGCGTCGGGGGATGTCGCCATCGCGCCGCCGATGCGGGCGTTCCAGGAGGAGAAGCTCGCGTTCGCCCTGTTCCATCACCGCCTGCTGCAGGAGTACTGGGAGGAGGCCATGGACGCCCGGTCCCTGAAGCTCCTCAAGGCGCTCATCCCCCCCTCGTGGGTTATGGATCCGGCGCCGCTGCCTCCGGGAGCCGTGCTCGACGGCCCCAGGGCCGGCGGCCGCGCGCTCGGCGACTGGCGCGACCTCGCCCTTGCGTCCCAGAAGGAGCGGGACCTCATCATCAAGATCAGCGGCTTCCACGAGACGGCCTGGGGGGCGAGGAGCGTGGTGCTCGGGAGCGACTGTTCGCGCGAGGAGTGGCAGCAGGGCGTGGAGCGGGCCCTCGAGCTCGCGCCGGCCAACCTCCACGTGCTCCAGGCCTACATGAAGCCGCGCCGGGTCCGCCACACCGTCTATGGGGCCGAGCCCCCCCACGAGGCGCGCGAGGTCGACGGCCGCCTGAGGCTGTGCCCGTACTATTTCGTCGTGGACGGCAGGGCGCGGCTGTCGGGCGGGCTCGCGACATTCTGCCCACCCGACAAGAAGATCATCCACGGGATGCAGGACGCAGCCCTGCTTCCGGTCCGGATCCGGCCGGCCTGACCGCGAATCGTGCGCCCCGGCTCAGCCCTTGGGGGCCTGCGCCTCGATGTCGGACAGGTGCTTCTCGACCTGGCTTTCCTTGCTGACCAGGTCCTGCTCGATCTTCTCGCGGTTGCTGCTGTTGACGATGCTGAAGGTCGAGGCGTCCTTGATCACGTTCGCCGGCAGCATCAGAAGGCGGGTGAGGACGCCTTCGTCCTTGAACGAGCCCAGGTAGAGCGCGGTGAGCTCGTGGTTGAGCTTGATCGCGTCGCCCGCGACGGCCTGGGTCTCGCGGAGGCTATTGTTGAGCAGCTGATTCCGGGACATTTCGCCCGTGAGCGCGGTTCCCACCTGGTCCGAAATGCGCTGGCTGTACTTGTCGATCGACTTGCGGGTGAGGTTCTGGTCCTGGGCCATCTCGTTGAGGATCGGCGTTATCTTCTGCACCATCCTCGAGGAGACCTTGTCCACCTGCTCGTTCTGCATCTTCTCGGCTTCCTCGGGGCTCTTGGGAAGGGGATTGTAGGGCTGGACCTTCTTGGCGATCGCCACGGCGAGCGCGTCCATCCGCTCACTGTTCAGCTTCTCGAGCTCCACGTCGGTGCGGAACATGTCGGCCTCGCGCTTTGAGATCGCATCCTTGAGCAGCTTGTTGGTTGCCTCGATGTTCCGGCGGTTCTCGGCGGCAGCGGCCTTGAGCGAATCGTTCTGCTCGCGCAGCGGGGCAAGCTGCGTCTCCTGCGCAGCCGCCATCTGCGAGACGGTCCGCATGTGAATCAAGAAAGCCGCGGCGGATATCAGAGCCGCGGTCAGTATGATAGCGGGTAACTGTTCTTTAAGTTTTTGCCACATGGTGGGGGGGGATAGTAGACTACGCTTCAACGTGCATGGTAACCACGAGTGGGATGCAAATGCAATGCCGTGGTTGGCGCTGGTTTTACGGTTGTTTTTGGATGGATTGGAGGCACGTTGGCGGCATGAGCCTCAACCGGTACGAGCAGACCCTTTACGACTATGTAAAGGGTCATGCGGACGAGAGACAGCACTGGCAGCATAAGGTTCGCGCCATTCTGGCGGACTCGGCGGAGATTCCGGGTGCGGTCGCTAGGATCGATTCCGAGCTTTGGCGCTACTACGAGGAGCGAAGCTCCGTAGTGCCAGCGTTTGGCGGAACCGAGCGCGCTGCCGGACTCCGGCGCACCAGCATGAAGAATCTGGCCGAGCTGCTGATCAGGCTTTGGACTGAACCGAAGCCGAGGAAACCCGTCCAGCCGGGATCCGATCCTTGATCCGTGTGGCGCATCCCCTGCGAATATTGAGCATATAAGTCATTATAAAATAACGAGATAATCATATCCGTCGGCGGCGAAGAAACCAATGGGCCAATGCAAGCGTCTGGCCATTTGTGGATCAGAAGTGTTCCCGCCCATGGCGGGGGCACAAATAGGGTATGTGGCACTACAAACGGGCCGTCCAGGTTAGGGCGGCCCGTTTGACTTTTCCGGGGAGGAAGGCTCCCGGGTCGCCATTCCTAAGCCGTCGGAACTGCGGCCTTTTCGTGGAAGTCCGCCGTCGTCCCCGTTGGGCTCACGAGGCCGGTGCGCATTGCAAAGTCGCCGAAGCGCTCCCCTTGCAGCCTTTCCGTCGCATAGTGCCTGAGCAGGGAGCGGACGATCGGAACGATTTCCGATTCGGGGACGGAGGCCTTGTAAAGGATGTTGAGCCTCGAGCCGTTGAAGGCTGCGCCAAGGTACATGTGGTACCTCCCGGGCGCCTTGCCCACAAAGCCGATCTCGGCGAGGAACGGCCGGCCGCACCCGTTCGGGCAGCCGGTCATGCGGATCACGATGGCGTCGTCCCGAAGTCCGGCGGCCTCGACCTCGGCGTCGAGCTGGTTCAGCAGGCCGGGAAGGCAGCGCTCGCTCTCCGCGAGGGCCAGCCCGCACGTGGGCAGCGCGACGCACGCCATCGAATTAAGCCGCAAGCCGGTCGCGCGGCGGGGGTCGTCGAGATTGTGCTCCTTCAGAAGCGCCTCGATCCGGGGGCGGTCCGCCGGGGCGATGCTCGCTATCATGAGGTGCTGGTTTGGCGTGAGGCGGAAATCGCCGCGATGGACCCTGGCGATCTCGCGGAGCGCCGCCTTTGCCGCATCCTTCACGCGCCCGTTCTCGATGAAGAGAGTGAAATGCGAATCGCCGTCGGGGCCCTCCGTCCAGCCGTACCGGTCGCCCGTGTCCGTGAACTCGAACCGGCGGGGCGCGCCGAGCTCCCATCCAAGCCGGCGCTCGACCTCCGCCCGTATCCAGGCCAGCCCGCGGTCGGCGACCGTGTACTTGAACCGGGCGTGCCTCCTGTCGGTCCTGTCGCCGTAGTCGCGCTGCACGGTGACAACCTTCTCGGCGACGTCGACGGCCTGGCCGGGGAGGCAGAACCCGAGGACATCGGCGAGGCGCGGATAGGTATCCACGTGGTTGTGGGTCATACCCAGCCCGCCGCCGACCGTGACGTCGAAGCCGGACAGCCGGCCGTTGCCGTCCGCGATCGCGATGAAGCCCAGGTCGTGCGCGAAGACGTCCACGTCGTTGCTCGGCGGGATCGCGAACGCCGTCTTGAATTTCCGCGGAAGGTACGTCCGGCCGTACATCGGCTCCTCGTCCTCCGGGGGCTCCCCGCCCGCCGCCAGGGTTCCGTCGACCCAGAGCTCATGGTACGCCCCGGTGCGGGGAAGGAGGCGGTCCGCGACGGCCCGCGCGATCTCGAGCGTCCCGGCGTGCAGGCGCGAGAGGTGGGGATTCGGGTTGCACATCACGTTTCGGTTCACGTCGCCGCAGGCCGCGAGCGTGTCGAGGAGCGCCGCGTTCACCTCGCGTATCGCCGAGCGCAGGTTCCTCTTGATGACGCCATGGAGCTGGAATGACTGCCGGTTCGTGATCTTGAGCGTCCCGTTTCCATGGGAATCGGCGATCGCGTCCATCGCCAGCCACTGGGCCGGGGTGCAGACTCCCCCCGGGACCCGGATCCGAGCCATGAAGATATGGGCCTTTTCCCTCCCCTCCCTCCGGCGCTGGGCGCGCAGGTCGCGGTCGTCCTGGGCGTAGATCCCGTGAAACTTGGCGAGATGCGCGCTATCCTCCGAGATCGTGCCGGTGGACGCATCCTCGAGGTCGCGCAGGATGTGGCCGCGCAGGTGATGGCTTTCCGCCTTGAGCTGCTCGTTCTTGTGGAGCGCCTTGGGCTCGGCTTCCTCGGCGGCGCTCATCGGTCGGCCCCGGTTCCGAGCGCCCCCGCGAGCGCGCGAGAGAGCAATTCGATCGCCATGGGGTGCGACCCCACAAGACCCGTGAAATGGCAGCGCAGCGCCGGCGAGCGCCTCTCCGCCGCCCGGGCGATCTCCGCCAGGTCGCCGTCCGGACCGGCGTGGCGGCCCGGCGAAAGGAAAAGGGGCGCGATCAGGACATCGCCCGAGTTGAACCCGGGCGCCGCGAGCGCGTCGGCGAGGAGGGGCCTGTTGAAGCCGAACTCCGGGCCGTCGGGCGACTCCATGGATGCGGCCGCGAGCGGCCCCGCGGCGCCGCCGAGCCGTTCGCGCGCCCCGTCCGCCGCCCGGTTGCGGACGTCGGCCGAGATGGGCGAGGGGCCCCCGTGGTCGACGACGACGACCGCGGGGCGGCGAAGCCCCTTTTGCGCTGCGGCCTCCCGCACCCGGTCGGCGACGATCTCCGCGAGGGCCGTGCCTGCGGCCAGGCCCTCCGCGAGCGAGAATTTGAACCCTCCCTGCTCCCTCCCGAGGGCCGCGAGGTCCCTTCGCAGGGCGGACCCGATCTCGCCTCGCGGGCTTATGAAGAACGGGATGAACACGAACCTGCGCTCACCTTCCGAGACCCGGGCCCGGACCCAGGGCGCGAGCGTCCACGCGGGGCCGCCCTCCAGGGCGCCGGGCTGGATCCGGTCGCTGTGCCTCCATGAGACGGCGTCGACGCGGGTCCCGGTCCTCTTGCCGATGGACGCGGCGGCCGTCCTCAGGCCCGCGTGCGCCGCGGGCTCGAGCGAGCCGTTGTCCACCAGGGCGGCCCTCATCGGACTCCCGCCGGGCGCCGGGCGGCCTCGAACCATGCCAGCCTCTCCGAAAACGCCGCCACCTCGCCGATGATGATCATCGAGGGCGCGGCGACATTCTCCCTCGCGGCCAGCTCCGCGAGCGTGCCCAGGGTCCCGAGGATCGTGCGGTGGGCCTCGGTCGTGGCCGACTGGACGATCGCAGCCGGGGTCGTCGCAGCGAGCCCGCCCGCCTCGAGGCGCCCGGCTATGGTCGCCAGGTTTTTCACGCCCATGTAGATGCAAAGGGTGGCCTTGAGCCTGGCGTAATCCTCCCAGCGGACCGCGGCGCCCGGCTTCGACGGATCCTCGTGGCCGGTCAGCAGGACCACCGAGGAGCTGTGCAACCGGTGGGTGAGGGGAATGCCCGCGTATGCCGCCGCGGCGAGGGCCGACGTGACCCCGGGCACGATCTCAAACGCTATCCCGGCCGCGGCGAGCGCCGCGGCCTCCTCGCCACCCCGCCCGAACACGAACGGATCGCCGCCCTTCAGCCGAACGACGGTCTTTCCCTCCAGCGCCAGCCGGACCAGGGTCTCGTCGATCTCATTCTGGGGGCGGCAGAACTGTCCGCCCTTCTTCCCGGCAAAAACGCGCTCGCACCCCGGCGGCGCCAGGTCGAGCATCTCGGGCGCGACCAGGTGGTCGTACACGACGGCGTCGGCCTCGCCCAGGACGCGCCGGGCCTTGAGCGTGAGCAGTTCCGGATCCCCGGGCCCGGCGCCGACAAGGTACACGGTTCCTGGGCTCATATGTCAGCCCCCGGCCCCGCTTGGTCGGCCGGCCGGGCCAGGGCGAGGGCCATCTGCGTCAGCCTTTCGATCGAGTCGTTCGCAGCCTCGCGGTCAGTCCTGATCTCGAGGTCGGGCGAAAGGGGGGCCTCGTACGGGGAGTCAATCCCCGTGAACTGCTGGATCAGGCCGGCGCGCGCCTTCTTGTAGAGCTGCTTTGGATCCCGGCGCTCGCATTCCTCGAGCGGGGTATTGACGAAGACCTCGGCGAAGGGGATCCCGAGCTCCTTGGCCCGCTCGGCCGCCATCGAGCGGTTGGCGCGGAACGGCGAGATGAGCGCGCCGATCACGACGACGCCGGCCTTCGCGAGGTGGATCGCCAGCTCCGTCGCCCGGCGGATGTTCTCGTTGCGGTCATCCGGGGTGAACCCGAGATTCCTGCTCAGGCCCGACCGGAGCGCGTCGCCGTCCAGGATCGAGGTGAGGATGCCCGCGTTCAGGAGCCGCCGCTCGAGCGCCTGTGCCAGCGTGGACTTTCCTGAGCCGGACAGCCCGGTCATCCAGACGATGCAGCCGCGGTGCCCGAGGATCGCCGAGCGGCTCACCAGGCCGGCGCCCTCGCCATCGGGGGGCTCCTCGACGACGGAGTCGATGACACCGCCGCCGCCGATCCTGCGGCCCCGCATCAGGACGAAGCGCCCCAGGGACGGCACCCTGCCGCCCACGTCGAACGCGATGGGCCTGCGAACGCGCATCCGGATCTCCGCGACCTCGTGGCATTTGACCTCGCCCGCCGTTCCGGTGCCCGTCTCGAGCGTCATGGCGTCCAGCGTGCGCTGGACCCCGAGGACGTGCGCCTCGGCCTGCTGAGTCCCGAGCTTGAGGGGGACGAGCTCGCCCGAGCGAAGCGGCTCGTGGTGCAGCCAGAACACCCTCGCCGTGAAGGTCCGGGCCTCGTGGGGCCGGTCCCCGGGCGCCGCCCCGATCTGGCCCCGCTCCACAAACAGCTCATCATCGAGAGTCACGGCGACTGCGCGCTCCGCTCCGACGGGGCCCGCCATGGGCGGGGTCTGCTTGGGCCACGTCTCGATGGACTTCACTCGGCTGCGCTTTCCGCCGGGAAGGAACTCGATGGGGTCCCCGACCGATATGCTCCCGGACTCCACAAACCCGGCGATGATCCTGCGCGAGTCGAAGCGGTAGACATCCTGGACCGAGAGCCGCAGGGGCCCGCCGGACGCAGGCGGGTTGGCGCGGAAGCTCTCCAGCGCATCGAGCAGCGTCGGTCCGCGGTGCCACGGCATCCGGTCGCTGCGCTTGATCAGCCCCTCCCCGTGCTTCGCGGAGATGGGGATGAAGTGCGCGGGCTCCACCCCTAGCCTGCCGAGGAATTCGCCGAGCTCGGTGCGGATCCGGTCGAAGCAGTCCGGGCGGTAGCCGACCAGGTCCATCTTGTTCACGGCGACCACGATCTGCCTGAGCCCGAGCAGCGAAAGCAGGAAGCAGTGCCTTCGGGTCTGCTCGCGAAGGCCCGCCTCGGCGTCGACAAGGAGGATCGCCGCGTCCGCGCTCGCGGCCCCCGTGATCATGTTCTTCAGGAATTCCTTGTGCCCCGGGGCGTCGATGATGGTGAACGAGCGGCGCTCCGTGCGGAAGGGCACGCGGGTGGTGTCCATCGTTATGTTCTGCGCCTGCTCCTCCAGGAGGGCGTCCAGGAGAAACGCGTGCTCGAACTCCATCCCCTCGGCCCTGCAGGCGGCCTCGATGCGCTCGGCCTTTCCGTCGGGAACGGAGTGCGTGTCGAACAGGAGCCTGCCGATCAGCGTGGATTTCCCGTGGTCGACATGCCCGACGACCACCAGGTTGATGTGGCCGGACCCGGGCGGATGCGCCTCGCGCGCGTCCGGGGCCGGGAGTCCCTGAGTCGCTGGTCGCAAACTTTGATTCTACCGGAAATTGGCCAATGGCGGCAATCGTCG
>OBLT010000043.1_pt1 | contig 97893 bp, 78 predicted proteins | sample 1518721 | NCBI WGS metagenome assembly OBLT01 (sample SAMEA3539307, study PRJEB22396) | soil metagenome | biome: tundra; feature: field; material: soil | place: USA | collected 2010-05 | depth 0.15 m | reverse complement strand
CCCCGAAATAGTGATCAAACGAACGATTCTCCTGGGCGAAGATAATAATGTGGTTCAGGCTTTGCAATGTGGCGGTGCCGAAGGTCGCCGTCACGGAGTTCGGTCCGCTGATAGTGAGGCTGCAAGCGGCATCCCCCGTGCACGCGCCGCCCCAACCCGCAAAAGCGGTGTTGGTCCCCGGAGTTTCGCTGAGCGTAATCTGAGTATTCTGCGGAAAACTGGCAGAGCAGGTAGTCGGACAATTGATTCCTGCCGGGCTGCTGGTAACGGTTCCCGTGCCTGCCCCTGCGATGGTAACGGTCAATCCGTAATCGGGGTTGAACGAGGCGGTAACGCTCGCGGCAGCAGTCGCGATTAGGCTGCAGGTGCCGCTGCCTGAACAACTGCCGCTCCACCCACCGAAAGAATTGTTACTGCCCGCGGTCGGGGTCAGCGTAACCTGAGTATTCTGCGGAAAACTCGCAGAGCAGGCAGTCGGACAATTGATTCCTGCCGGGCTGCTGGTAACGGTTCCCGTGCCTGCCCCTGCCATGGTCACAATCAATCCGTAATCGGAATTGAACGCGGCGGTAACGCTCGCGGCGGCGGTAATCGTCAGGCTGCAGGTGCCGGCGCCTGAACAACTGCCGCTCCAGCCACCGAAAAAATACTTACTGCCCGCGGTTGCGGTCAGAGTGATTTGTGTATTCTTCGTAAAGCTGGCGGTGCAAGTGGTGGGGCAATTAATTCCGGGAGGGGTGCTGGACACGGTTCCCGCACCTGTGGCCGGGGCTGCGACGGTTAACTGGTACGATGGAGGCGGTGGCGGCTGCGAGTTCAACCCTGTACCTCCTCCGCAACCGGCCAGAAGCAGAGTGGACAGGGCACACAGCGACATCCTCCAAAACGCATCTCGAGACTCCATGGCGGGCTGCTCTCCTGAAAGATTGCGCACTTTGGATGAAAGTAAGCACTAAGGAGTTGCTTGCTGCCATGACGGAAGAGGGGCACATTCCCGTGACTTGTGGTGGGTAGGCGGCTCTTAAGTGTATGCACCCTGGGTATTTACGGTGGCGAGCCTATAGGAATTCTGCCCATGCGTGCTCTCGAATAAGGCTTCGAGACGCATGGTTTTGCGCCCCCAAAGGCGGTCCATGGCCAAAGCTTACCCATCGGACGCGGTAAATCAATGCCTAAGCAGCCTGTGGTGACGTCAAGCTGCTTGTCTGAAATACGAGAGGGTGCCCTGACGTTGCATCGCCGATCACCCCGTAAACCGCATCGCAAACCTTACTTCCTTGGAACATCGCACCGACAGGCCCGGCACACTCCACCTCCGCCGCTTAGTCGAAGCACCCACACGCTTGGCGCAGGGGTCCACGCATTTCGAAGATGTGAGCCCGAAGCCTTAGGGGCACTCGCAAGTCGCGATACCTTCTAGGCCTTTGGTTATCTGGTCGGCTCGTTCGCCCCCCGATAGATTCTCGAAAGACTCTCCTGTTGAGCGTCCTCCTGTATTTCCGAGGTTTAACAGATGTCTTGGCGCTTACCCGGTTCGGCGGGAAAAACGCATCGAACGATTTTCTTCCAGTGCACGGCTTCAATTGCCATTCTGTTCTGGCTACTCTTATTCGACGCATGTTCAGGCGTCTCTGTGCCCGGCAATGGCAGTACTAACTCGGCAGCCAATTCCACTCCTGGCCTGACGATTCCCTCGACGCTTCCGTCCGCCACTCTCGGGACGACTTATATCGACAGCCTAAACGTAAGCGGAGGGACCGCCCCCTATGCTTTTTCAATTGCCTCTGGTCAATTGCCTGCGGGCTTGCTCCTGGGTGCTGCAAGCGGAACCATCTCTGGGACACCCGCTGCAACCGGAAGTTTCAGCTTTGCCATCTCGGTTTCGGATTCCAAGGGACTCTCCAAGCAGCAGTCCCTACAAATGACGGTTTCTAATACTCCAGTCACGAACGGGGGCAATACATTCTCAAACCTTCAGCAAAGCGGTGGATGGGGAGCATATGGGCAACAACCTCCAAATTATGACGACTGTTCGCCCTCGCCCTGCGATGGAGTTAGTTATTCGATGACTCAAGGCGTGAAGTCTCCTTCGATGAGCGGAGAATCGACGCAATATAGTCTTAGCGGAACCACTGTTTATGCCGACACCCTATTTAATAATCACCTGATCGGTGACTTTTCCTCGCAAGGGATGCCTGACAGCGGCCATACGCTAGTGCCTACGTATCACGACTTCTCCTACGATGTGTACTTCTATACAACCAACCTGGCAGTTTCGCAGGCACTTGAGTTTGACATCAACCAATTCTTTGATAATCTCGGCTTCACTTGGGGCCACGAGTGTCGCATTGCGGGCGGTAATGAATGGGACATCTGGGACAACGTCAATCAGCACTGGGTTCCCACGGGAATTCCTTGCTACCCGAACAACAATTCATGGAACCATCTGACGATTCAGGTGCAGCGCACCTCCAACAATCAGTTGCTGTACCAGTCCATCACTCTGAATGGCGTAACCAGCACACTCAACCAATACTACAATCCTGGTTCAACGGCGGGTTGGTATGGAGTGACCGTCAACTACCAAATGGACGGAAACTACGAACAATCGCCCTACTCGGTCTATCTTGACGAGTTAACGTTCACCTACGAGTGAGAGCTTTCTTCCTCCGAGATGCCGCCCGAAGGGGCCATCCGAGAAATCGAGCATGATGAGCTAGCGGGCTTCTTGCGCAATAGGATCAGCGGTTATCTTTTGTCCGCGCGACTCCGCGGACCCCAACCGACACAAGTTGATGACTTATCTTTCGATGAGTTCCAACTCCTGAATGAATGTCCAAGCTTCCACTGAGTTAAGTTGCTCTGGCATCTCCGTGACGAATACGGGCCTACGGGTTAAACATTTCCCACTTCTTATTTCAGGCTTAGCATTCCTGACCCCTGACCGGCAGTCTGGCCTTTGCGGAGAGGCGGCGTATTTTCGTCTTGGGAAACAACAGGGCGCGCATTTTCAGCTTCGCCTTGTGCAACTGCGACTTTGAATTGCCGATGGAACAGTCGAGTAGTTGAGCGATTTCATGGTGTTGATACCCTTCAACCTCATGCAAAGCAAAAATTCTTCGGCAGCCTTCGGGGAGCTCCTGGAGCGCCCGGCGCAAGGCGATGCGATCGACGACCCCGGAGAGGTCCGGATCACTCTTGCCGAAATCGCGATGCAAAGAAGGAGAGTCGGGATTGACTGGCTCGTCCAAGGAAACAGTTGGCGGAGACTTGCGGCGGCGAAGCTTCATTAGGACAGTGTTGACCGCAACACGATAGAGCCAGGTGGAAAACGCAGCATCCCCACGAAACGAACTGACCGTGCGGAAAACCTGCAGGAAGGCCTCCTGAGTCAGGTCCTCTGCCTCAGCGACATCCTTGGTCATAAGCAAGCACACGGAATAAACGCGATTCTTGTGTTGCTGGAATAGCGTCGCAAAGGCTTGCTCGTCGCCTGCCTGCGCGCGCTTTACCAGGTTGATCTGGGAATCATCGCGGCCCTTTACGCTGGTCGCGGGGATTACGTTTGTTTCTGTCGCAGAAATCGCACAAGTTGCCACGTTTGATCTCCTTGTATATATCTTTCAGGTGCCGGAAAAGTTCGCCCGTCGTAACTTCCGCGAGCATTGACAGAGTAGAAAAAGAACAGACAACCTTCTATCGGGTCACATCTGTAAATGCATGCAGGAGACGCTGTAAGAACTGTTGTGCGATCGGACGAAAAACCGAGATCCGCGCCAGGCGCGGATCTCCGGGTTTACCTGATTTGCTGGAGAAAAAGACGTGCCTTTGTAGGTCAACAAGCCGATTGACATCTGCCCCTCAGTAAAGGTGGAATTCGACTTCCACACTGATTTGGACGTCGACCGGTTTGCCATCCTTGAGAGCGGGCTGAAAGCGCCACTGCTGCACGGCCTCAAGCGCTTTCGCATCGAGCCCCAGGCCCAAACCCCGAACCACTTTGATGTCCCGCGGGCGTCCAGCTGCGTCCACGATCAACCAGAGAACGCACGTTCCTTGCTTCTTAGCCCTCCGAGCCTCTTCGGTATAGTCCGGGTCAGGAGCGGAAATGGCCTGAGGCGCCGAGATCCCGCCGCCAACTTTGTAGACTCCGCCACCGATGCCGCCGCCACTCCCAGCGCCAACCCCCGGTCCGTGGCCAACACCGACTCCGCCTCCGGAGCCAGAACCGATGCCACCACCAGAACCAGTTCCGTTAGACGGCGGCGCCCCCGGCATGACCACCGAAGCCGAAGTCCCAAGATTCAGCATTTTATTTTCTGCCAGATGAACCTGTGGAGGAACCACAACGGTAGGCTCTACCACGAGTTTGGGTCTTTCATTTCGCATAACAATTGCTGGCGGCGTGATTTGCTGCAGCGCAGCCTTGGGGAGACGCCCCTTCGGGGCGGGAAGTGGATCGCGATCGCCGCCGCCACCGCCGCCACTGACTAACTTCTTCGAAGTCGGCAAAACGTAAGCCTCCGGCGAGGGTGCGATCAAGGTCACGGTCTGCCGCGCTTCAACTCGTTGCACAATTTGATGACCGACAAACGCGCCACTTACGAGCAAGCCAATCAAAGCAACGTGGACGATGGCGGAGACCACCACGCCATTCGCACGATAGTTGTTATATTGTCCCCAGATTTCGTCAGGCGCATGGGTTCTCACGCTCGGCCTCGAATGCGAACGCGCGGCACGCGAACCATAGTTGTTTCTAGGCAGAGATGGCGGGACCAGGTTCAGTGCAGACTCACCGTTCAATGCAGAATTTTGATGGCTCGACATAGCGCTACCTCGAAAACGAGAAACAATGTTGGTCGTGTGAATAGATGCGGGAAATCAATGCTGGGTTTATGTAGAGGAAGAATTGCTCCAGCATCAGCGGGTGAGTCGACTTCTGTTTACGTAACGTCATGCTCGCATTCTTGGGACTTACCAGGTGATTCATTCCTCCGAGCATTAAGCCGAGAAACAAATGGTGGGATGAAACTGGTTTCCCACCATTTGGGCAAGCCACAGTTTCTGTGACTGGCAAACACCGACGACGTTAGGCGATGTCACAGACGGCCGGCAAGAAGCAGCACCAGCACGACTACGACAACGAGTCCCAATCCTCCGCTGGGGTAATATCCCCAAGACCGGCTGTAGGGCCAGGTGGGCAACGCGCCCAGCAGGATCAGGATGAGCACTACTAGAAGAATGGTGTACATAAAGCCTCCTGAGAATAGGTTTCATTTCTCGCCTGTTGCACAATTTCTGCACGACCCGGTGTTAGGCCGAGCCGGCATAAAATGGGTCAGTTCGACGCTGGTGCTGCTCCGAGGTGTTCGTTCCTGCTGGATTCTCGGCTCTGACCTGAGTATCTCCGGACCGCGGATAAAAACGGCTCGCTCACAGCGGTGGCGGGCACCTTTCCACTCAAAATTTCAGAGAAAGGGATAAAGCTGCCGTAGAGCAAACGGGTCTCGTCTTTGTCCTGAGTAAGAGCCGCACCACTAAGGTCAATACCGGCAAAAAGACCCCGTGCGCGCGAATAAGTCAGTACTTCCGCTCGCATCTTGACGTCGGTATCGGCTGCGGCGTCACGGCCTACGGGGCCCGCGGCGGCAGAGGCATCAGCACCGAGCTTGAACTTGCTGGAAAGCAGATGTTGCATTCCCTGATCGTTGGTCACGACCATAACGATGTCTATTGCCTGACCCCCAAGTTGCAGACCCCAGCTTCCGCCAGTGATGGTGATCGGAGCCGGAGCACTCCAACCTGACGCTGTCCGACAGGTGGCCACGCCCTTGCCGTGGTTACCGCCGATGCCGATGGCGATCTTCACCATGGAGGGGATAACGGCGATGCATCTTGCGTTGCTCATCACTTTGTCAGGAATTGCTTTGTCAGGAGTCGCCATAATTTCATTCAGAACCTTGGCAGACTCATCGATGCGCTTAGCAATGTCGGATTGATCCTTGTCAGCGGCCCAACCCACGCCCATCAAGATGGAACAAATGCTCAGGGCCAGGAGACATCCGGGCAATATTGAAGAAATTCGTCTCATTTGGGGTTTCATCCTCATTCTGTGCTCCACGTGAGCACCAGATATTGTTGTGCGACAACAAAAGTAACCCGTCGGTGCGTTAGGTTCTATCCAGCGGAGGCAGTAAAAAACACGATATCTTTCCTGAGGGATAAGCCGCTGACTGGGCGTTAGCGGTTCTGTGAGGGTTTTCCACGGCGGACCTACAGGATGTTCTGTATTGTGAGGTTTCGCGCCGCCGACTACTCTGCAGGCTCTACTCGACACAACGCCCCCCCAAGCGGGTGCCGATCCTCTGGGACGGATCGGCACCTGCTCCTTCCAAGAATCAGGACTTCCCCGTGCTACAGCAATAGTGCTCCTCGAATACAGCCTTGCATGGGATATTGAAAAACAGATTCGTCCACCATGATTTACGGTGATCGATTCCAACTCGGAGGAAACAACCATGCTTTACTGGCCATTAGTATTCTTGGTAGTGGCGCTAATCGCCGGGGTTTTGGGGTTCACTGGCGTCGCCGTTGCGGCTGCGGGCATCGCAAAGCTGCTGTTTGTTATTTTCTTGGTGCTCTTTCTGATTTCTTTGGTCGCTCATCTTGGAAGGGGACGCCGGCGGCCGGTAAACTGAGACCGAAAGAGACACAGAATCTTTAAGGTTCCTGCGTGGTTCCGTCTTCGACCTCTCGGCCTCTGCAATGATTGAGGCTTTGTTTGTGTTTACAACCGCCTGCGTCTCGACGTTAAGCATGAACCGGTTGAAATCAAGGCGGATGAGCAGAAGGTTGACGATCGCAGGGCTGCCTGAGCGAGTCAAGCACCGCACAAGCTCTGAGTGGTTCAAACCGGCAAGGGCACTCTTAGTTTTTCATGTCGCTGGGAAGGGATGACAACCTCGACGATCGTACCGGGATTGGCATTGGCGAGCCGCAAACTTCCTCCGAGTTCCGTGACACGTTGCCTCATTCCGCCGATTCCAACTCCCACGCTGTCCGGCCGCAGTTGAATCACCTGCTCTTCGATTCCCTTGCCATCGTCGCGCACCGTGACTTTGATGCGCCCATCATTTTCCATCAGGCTGATAGAACCATTCCGTGCTCCGGAATGCCGGAACATGTTGGTCAAGGCCTCCTGGATAATGCGGAATATGGCAGTTTCCAGTTCTGGCTTGAGTCGATTGAGATCGGGGGGATCGATTTCCAGGTGAATGTCGATTCCACTGCGTTCTGAGAGACCCTCCAAGTACCAGCGAAGCGCAGAAACGAGGCCGACTTCGTCCAACAGGGGAGGGTGCAGAAGATGGGAAATTGTCCGCACTTGCTGGATGGCGCGATCCACTAACTGGCTGGCATCCGCAGACGCCTGCCGCATAGGTGGAGAAGAATCCTTGCAGAGGATTCCGTCCAGAATCATTTTGGCGGCAGCTAACTCTTGTCCAAGACCGTCGTGAATCTCGCGAGCGATTCGGCGACGTTCGTCGTCTTGCATGGTCATGAGGCGGCTGGAGAGCCGTCTAAGTTCGGTCGTCCTGAGATCGACCATCCTTTCCAATTCGATCGCGCTGTCGCGGATCGATTGTTCCAGCACTTTGCTGTCATGGATATCGGAACAAGTTCCATACCACTTGAGGATGTTCCCGACCGGATCTCGAAGCGGGACAGCACGGGCGCGGAACCAGCGGTATTGCCGGTCAACGCTGCGGATACGGTATTCGGCCTCATAGGCTTCCCCGGACTGCACGCATCCCATCCAGAGCGTCGAACTTCGTTCTTTGTCGTCAGGATGCAAATACTCCAGCCAGCCGAATCCAATGGCAGAGCCTGCCGGAGCACCTGTATATTCATAAAATCTGCTGCTGATGTAGTCCCTCCTACCATCCGCTTGCCTGCTGAAAATAATATCGGGTGCGGTGTGCACAATGGCGTCGAGTTCCTGGTTCTTCTGGGCAAGGTCGCTGTTGAGTTGCTGCAAAGCCACCGCTTTTTGTTCTAACTCCAGAGTCCGATCCGCGACGCGCTGTTCGAGTTCATTGTTCAGCCGCTCCAGTTGAAGCTTCTTTCGGTGGAGCTCGGCGAATACTTTCACCTTCGCCCGCAAGACTTCCGGAACGATCGGGACAGAAAGATAATCCACTGCCCCGTGCTGGTATCCCTTGAGGCGGTCGAGGTCCGTCAAATGGACAGCGGAGACAAAGATGATTGCTGTTTTCTGAAAGCGCGGATGCTGCCGGATGATCTCGGCGAGTTCAAAGCCGTCGATCTCCGGCATGCTTACGTCCATCAATACGACGGCGACATCCGTTTTGAGCAGTTTCTCGAGAGCCTCTTTGGCAGAAGTTGCCTTGATCAGGTTCTCTCCCAGGTCAGCCAGGATGGCTTCGTAGGTGAGCAGTTTGCCCGCCTGGTCGTCGACCATGAGAATGTTCACTTGTTCGTGGACCGTCATCATTTTCTCAATAACCCGTCGTAGTCTTCACGCCGTACTGCGCCTCAACTGCCTGATCGAACCGATACTCATCTGTGCAGCCACATACGAAGCGCCGAGAGCAGTTGTTCGGTATTGACCGGCTTGGCCAAATATTCCGACGCGCCCGCTTCCAGACACTTTTCGCGATCGCCCTTCATGGCTTTCGCGGTCAGTGCAATGATCGGCAGCCTGCGGAACGAAGGATTCTGCCGGATTACCTGCATGGTGGCGTATCCATCCATCTCGGGCATCATGATGTCCATCAAAACGATTGCGACATCGGGAGTCGATTCCAGCATGGAGATGGCTTCGCGGCCGGTTCCAGCAGTCAAGACCGCCATTCCGCGGCGCTCCAGCACGCTGCTGAGAGCGAAGATGTTGCGCATGTCGTCGTCGACGACCAGCACTTTCTTCCCCACCAGAGCCTCGTCGGACCGGTGCAACCGATCAAGCATCTTTTGCTTTTCTTGAGGAAGATCCGCCACCACTCGATGGAGGAAGAGTGCGGTCTCATCGAGCAACCGTTCCGGCGACTCCACGCCTTTGACTACAACGCTGCGAGCCAGCGTGTGCAGGCGTGCGTCTTCTTCGGGAGACAACTCCTTCCCGGTAAAGACGACGACGGGCAGGTCACTCGCCTGCGGAATATCACGCATGCGCTCCAGGATGTCGAAGCCGGTCATGTCGGGCAAGCGCAAGTCGAGCACGACGCAGTCGAACAACTCCTTGCTGACCATGTCCAGCGCATCCGCACCCGTAGCGGCAACGATGACATCAATGTCGTTATAGCCGAGCAGTTCGCGGATACTCAATTGTTCCGCAGGATTGTCCTCCACAATCAACAGCCGCTTGCGGCGTGGGGCAGCATAGTCCTTGATGCGTGACAGTGCCGATTCCAATTCTTCCGGACTTGTCGGCTTGGTGACAAAAGCAAATGCGCCACGAGCCAGGCCATGATGCCGGTCCTCATCCAGCGTCAGCATTTGCACGGGAATGTGCCGGGTTGCTGGATCCTGTTTCAAATGGTTGAGCACGGTCCAACCCAGCATGTCGGGCAAGAACACGTCCAGAGAAACAGCGGTGGGATGAAACTCGCGAGCGAGTGTGAGCGCTTCCGCGCCGCGCAACGCTACGAGCACCTTGAACCCTTTATCCCGCGACAGATCACAAAGCACGCGGGCATAGTGCGGATCGTCTTCCACAATGAGCAAGACTGCGTCATCTGGCTGCAGGTTGTTGCGGTCGTCGGGAATCTGCTCGACCGGGTGTTCCGACACAACGATAGTCGACAGTTGAAGCGGCTTGGCGGGCGAGAATGCCTTCCCATCCGCCAGCGTCACCTTCGATGCCGTGGGTCCAACATAAGTTAGAGGCAGATAGAGCGTGAAAGTGCTGCCTTGGCCGGGCGTGCTGCGCAGTTGAATCTCACCGCCTAACAAGCTGGCGAGTTCACGGCTGATCGCCAAGCCCAATCCCGTTCCTCCGTACTTACGGCTGGTGCTGGCGTCCGCCTGTTGGAAGGCCTCGAAGATGATGCGCTGTTTATCAAGAGCGATTCCGATGCCGGAATCGGTAACCTCGAAGGCGACGACCGACGCCGCCCCGCTGAGAATCGGATGCACTTCGGTCCATCCTTTCGTGGCGACCGACACCGCCAGGCGTACGGAACCGTGCTCGGTGAACTTGAAGGCGTTCGACAACAGATTCTTCAGCACTTGTTGCAAACGCTTGGAGTCTGTAACCAAGCTGCGCGTGAGCCGTGGATCGGACTGTACCTCGAAAGCAAGCTTTCGGTTTTCTGCTTCGTGCCGGAACGGGCGCCCCACCATTTCGAGCAGATTGGCGAAGAACACTTCCTCCGCCTCAACCGAGACCGTGCCCGATTCGATCTTGGACAGATCGAGGATATCGCTGATCAGATTCAGCAAGTCGGTCCCGGCACCGTGAATGGTGCGCGCGAACTCAACCTGCTTCGACGTCAAGTTGTGATCGGGATTCTCGCTGAGTTGCTGTCCCAGAACCAGAATGCTGTTCAGCGGCGTCCGCAACTCATGCGACATGTTGGCAAGGAATTCCGACTTATATTTGGAAGTGAGAGCGAGTTCTTTTGCCTTCTCCTCCAGAGCGCGGCGGGCCTGCTCGATTTCCTGGTTCTTGCGTTCTACTTCGACGTTCTGCTCGGCAAGTTGCTGCGCTTTTTGTGCCAGCTGCTCGTTGGTCTGTTGCAATTCTTTCTGCTGAGTCTGAAGTTCGGCCGCAAGTTGCTGTGACTGTTTGAGGAGGCCTTCGGTCTGCATCGTAGCCTCAATACTATTCAGCACGATGCCAATGCTGGCGGTGAGCTGTTCGAGGAACGCCAGGTGAGAAGCAGTGAATGCATTCAACGACGCCAGCTCTATCACAGCCTTAACTCGGTCTTCGAAAAGCACCGGCAGGACGATGACATTGCGGGGAACAGATTGAAACAACCCGGAACGAATCGAAACTGTTTTTTCCGGCAGGTCTGAAATCAACATACGCCGCTTTTCTGATGCAACCTGCCCAACCAGTCCCTCGCCGATTTTGAGCCGGCGCAGGTGCCCGTTCTCACCGTCGTCGGCAAATGCCGACAACAGCACCATGCCCGCCGATTCTTCGGTTTCCATCTGGTAGATCACACCTTGCTGCGCGTTCACCAGCGGTGCGAGCTCAGACAGCAACATGCGACCCACGGTCGCCAGATCGCGCTGACCCTGCAACATTCCGGTAAAGCGCGCAAGATTGGTCTTGAGCCAGTCTTGCTCCGTGTTGCGGTCCGTCGTGAGGCGGAGGTTGTCGATCATGGTGTTGATGTTGTCCTTCAACTCTGCCACTTCGCCGCTGGCCTCGACTTGAATGGACCGGGTCAAGTCGCCTTTGGTCACGGCGGTCGCGACTTCCGCGATCGCTCGCACCTGGTTGGTCAGGTTATCGGCCAGCAGGTTGACGTTGCCGGTAAGGTCCTTCCACGTGCCTGCGGCGCCGGGCACGTTTGCCTGGCCACCTAGACGGCCTTCGACGCCGACTTCGCGTGCGACTGTGGTGACCTGATCCGCAAACGTGGCCAGGGTACCAGTCATATTGTTGATGGTTTCCGCCAAGGCTGCGACTTCACCTTTGGCGTTCACGGTCAGCTTCTGGGTAAGGTCTCCGTTGGCAACAGCCGTCACGACTTTGACGATACCGCGCACCTGTTCCGTGAGGTTGACCGCCATGACGTTGACGTTGTCGGTAAGATCTTTCCAGGTTCCGGCCACGCCAGGCACTTGCGCTTGGCCGCCCAGTTTCCCGTCGGTTCCGACTTCGCGGGCCACCCGCGTCACTTCGGCGGCGAACGCATTGAGCTGATCCACCATCGTATTAATGGTGTTCTTCAGTTCGAGAATCTCGCCTTTCACGTCGACCGTGATCTTGCGCGACAAATCGCCGCGAGCCACAGCCGTTGTGACTTCGGCGATGTTTCGTACCTGTCCCGTCAAGTTACCGGCCATCGAGTTCACGGAGTCCGTAAGATCTTTCCATGTGCCGGCCACGCCGGGGACCTGAGCTTGGCCGCCGAGTTTGCCCTCGGAGCCCACTTCGCGCGCCACGCGGGTCACTTCAGCCGCGAATGCGTTGAGTTGGTCCACCATCGTGTTGATGGTTTCCTTGAGCAGCAGAATCTCGCCGCTCACGTTCACCGTAATTTTCTTGGAGAGGTCGCCGCTGGCGATCGCCGTCGATACCTCGGCGATGTTGCGCACCTGTCCCGTCAAGTTGCTGGCCATGGAATTCACGGAGTCGGTAAGGTCTTTCCAGGTTCCTCCGACGCCGGGGACGAGAGCCTGTCCGCCCAGCTTGCCGTCAGTTCCGACCTCACGAGCGACGCGGGTAACTTCCGATGCAAACGAGCGTAGTTGGTCCACCATCGTATTAATGGTGTCTTTGAGTTCGAGGATTTCGCCTTTCACGTCGACCGTGATCTTGCGCGACAAATCGCCGCGCGCCACGGCCGTCGCTACCTCAGCGATGTTACGAACCTGGCCGGTTAGGTTACTGGCCATGAAGTTTACGTTGTCGGTGAGATCCTTCCACGTGCCGGCGACGCCGGGCACCTGCGCCTGGCCGCCCAGTTTGCCTTCCGTGCCGACCTCGCGAGCCACGCGCGTTACTTCGCCTGCGAAAGCGTTGAGTTGATCCACCATCGTATTGATGGTGTTCTTCAATTCCAGAATTTCGCCTTTCACGTCGACCGTGATCTTGCGCGACAAATCGCCGCGGGCTACAGCCGTTGTGACCTCAGCAATGTTTCGCACCTGGCCGGTCAGGTTGCCGGCCATCGAGTTCACTGAGTCGGTAAGATCTTTCCAGGTTCCTGCGACCCCGGGGACGTTGGCCTGTCCGCCCAACCGGCCCTCGGTACCTACTTCGCGGGCCACGCGGGTAACTTCACCAGCGAAGCGATTCAACTGATCCACCATCGTATTGAGGGTTTCTTTCAGTTGTAGAATTTCGCCGCGGACGTCCACCGTGATTTTGCGCGACAAGTCGCCGCTGGCAATAGCCGTAGCGACTTCCGCGATATTCCGCACCTGGCCGGTCAGGTTGCTGGCCATGAAGTTCACGTTGTCAGTCAGGTCTTTCCACGTACCGCCGACTCCCGGCACTTGCGCCTGGCCTCCCAGCTTGCCTTCTGTACCGACTTCGCGAGCTACGCGCGTAACTTCACCTGCGAAAGCGTTGAGCTGATCCACCATCGTGTTAATGGTGTCTTTGAGTTCGAGAATTTCGCCTTTCACATCGACCGTGATTTTGCGGGACAAATCGCCGCGGGCCACAGCCGTCGTGACCTCGGCGATGTTACGTACTTGAGCCGTCAGGTTGCCGGCCATGGCGTTGACGGAGTCGGTGAGATCTTTCCACGTACCGGCGACACCGGGCACAACCGCCTGGCCGCCGAGCTTGCCGTCAGTGCCGACTTCGCGGGCCACACGCGTCACTTCGGATGCGAAGGATCGCAACTGGTCCACCATCGTATTGATAGCTTCTTTAAGCTGCAAAATTTCGCCACGCACATCGACCGTGATCTTGCGCGATAAATCGCCGCTCGCCACGGCGGTGGCGACTTCAGCGATGTTGCGTACCTGGCCGGTCAGGTTGCTGGCCATGAGATTTACGTTGTCGGTTAGATCCTTCCAAGTGCCGGCCACGTCGGGAACTTGCGCCTGGCCGCCCAATTTGCCTTCGGTTCCTACTTCGCGCGCGACGCGAGTGACCTCGGCCGTGAATACACCGAGCTGCTGAATCATCGTATTGACAAGATTGGCGGAACGAAGAAACTCGCCTTCGAGAGGACGCCCATCCACATCGAGCCGTACGGTTTGAGTAAGGTCGCCTTGCGCGACTGCTGCGATAGCGCGCGTGACCTCAGCCGTGGGTCGGAGCAGGTCTTCCACGAGAGTGTTGACCGAAACTTCCATCTCTCCCCAGGCGCCTCTGGACTCATGGAACCGGGTCCGCTCTCGAGTCTTGCCTTGCTTGCCGACCACATGGCCGACGCGCTTCAGTTCCTGAGCCATGTGCTGATTGGCAGCGACGATTTCGTTAAATGTGTCGGCCACTTTTCCAGCCAGCCCTACCCAGGTACCGGGGAGCCGCACGGTGAAGTCGCCATCGCGCATGCTCTGCAGGCTGGTCAGTATGACGGTCAAATCCAGGGATCCATCCGAGTCTTTCGATTTCCCCGGGTTGGATTTCCCGTTGTTCTTCGCCATGGTGGGCGGAAGGTTCCCAGGACCTTTGGGCGCAATTTCGTTGGGTCCGGCTCTTTTCATTGTCTCTCCCGAAAAAAGGAGTATTTCAAATCGTGACTCTTTATCCGGCAACCGGTCTTAAACCGAATCGGATTTGTGCGTGGACATACGCTTTATCGACAACTGCTTCAACGCACTATTTGGGGGAGTACGAACATCAATAGCCAAGGTGACCGAGGGCGCGCCCGAACGGCGCCCCGCCACCTGATTTCTGTTCATGTATTGGTACCACGGACGTGAGAGGGCCAGCCCTAAGGTAATTCCTGTAGGCACCAGGACCGATAGTGCCGGGTCTACTGAACCTCCGCTCGCATCCGTTGCTACCCCCTGGGGCGGGAAGTATGGCGACCGTCTGAAGGGTTGTTTCGCCCAGCACCGCGAACCCCAGCCAGCTTCCGCAGAAGAAGCGTAGTCCCGCCAGAAGCTTCAATCCGTTTCGGTACAGGATTCGCTGTATTGCTGGCAGGTGCGCGCGTCAACTAGGTTGAAATGAATTTGAGTAGTCATGGGTTAGCGCCGGTTGTATCGGCATTCAGACCCTCACGACTGCCCTTCCCGCCGACCACAGTGCGCAGATTCTGCTCGCGCCTCCGCGAGGTTTCCGTGCGGGAAGTTCTGAATTGGATAACCAGCATGGCTTCACACAGCCTCCTGGGTGCAATTCCACGTTTCGCCGGGCCCAATTGGGAATTAATTTCGCAAAGGAGACGACATGAAAAAACTGATGACCGTTATCTTCGTCCTCAGCCTGCTGACATCGCTTGGCTTAGTGGCTCAGGACACGATGAAGCAGGACAACATGAAAGCCGGCACCTCAGCGAAGGCTGCCAGCATCACAGGCAAAATCAGCGATGACGGCAAAACGTTCGTTAGCGACAAGGACGGCAAGAGTTGGACCATCAACAACCCGGATGCGGTCAAGGGCCATGAAGGGCATCATGTCACTCTGAAGGCGCACGTTTCCGCCGACACAAACGCGGTCGACGTCGTGTCACTCAAGATGGCAGGAGACAACATGAAGACCGATATGAAGTGAGAGTCGCTCGCCCTCAGAACTGATTTCTGAGCTTCCTATGCCGGGCCAGCAATCTCGCTGGCCCGAATCATTTGGTGTGCACGGAATCAAACAGGAATCACCCATGGAATCCCTGGGGACTGTGATTGCGGACAGTCACCCGGGTCCTTATGGACGATAACCACGCTCGGGACACGTCGCTCAGACGGTGCGTCGTCCCAACACAAAATGCAGGATCAAAGAGATTACGGCGAACACGAGTAGCAGGTGGATCAGTCCGCCGGCTACGTGAAACACGCTGAAGCCGGTAATCCAAGCGATCAGCAAAATGACGAACAGTATTGTCCAAATACTCATTTTCATTCTCCTCTGGAATTCCAAATACGATTCCACCCACTTGAGACAGCTATCAGCCTAGCTTCGAGCGACGGACCTGTCTTTAAGGGACATCTCGTAGCGGCTGAGAAATTTATCTGTACTTCAGCCCACATGCGGGGTGGAACTCGTTCTGCGCCATGCTTTTAGGCCAACCTTGCACTCCGTTTGGCAACTAAGAAAGGTTGGACAGAATCCTGCCATCGCGCTTTAAGACCAGGTTGCAGGGAACCGCGTGGCGAACGACCATGTCCTGTTCAGCGATTGGACCAGGCCGGCGACGCTTTATGACACGACTTCTCCACCTCTGGCGCGCGATGCTTGGCCTTGGGTTGCTTCTCGGCCTGACCCAGGTTTGCGGCGCGTATTCGGTACTGACGCACGAAGAGGTCGTCGATCTGCTGTGGAAGGATGACATCGCTCCTCTGCTCAGCAAGCGATTCCCCGGCGCTACCGCGGATGATCTGAAAAAAGCGCATGCCTTCGCCTACGGCGGTTCGTTGATTCAGGACATGGGCTACTACCCTTTCGGCAGCAAGTATTTCAGCGACCTCACTCATTACGTGCGCAGCGGTGACTTCATCGTTAACATGATCAATGAAGCCTCTGACTTGAACGAGTACGCTTTCGCTTTGGGCGCGCTGGCTCACTACTCGGCCGACAATCTTGGACACCCCACCATAAATCAGGCGGTGGGCCTGGAGTTTCCCAAACTGCGGAAGAAGTTCGGCAACGAGGTGACCTATGCCGATAACCCCAAGGCTCATATTCGCACGGAGTTTGGCTTCGATGTAACCCAGGTCGCCAAAAATCGCTACACCTCGGACCGGTACCACGACTTCATTGGATTTGAAGTATCCAAACCGGTGTTGGAGCGCGCTTTTCAGGATACGTACGGCATTCCGCTTAGCGACGTAATCTCTAAGGAAGACTTGGCCATTGGAACCTTTCGGCGGGCGATCAGTACCATCATTCCCGAAATGACGAGAGTTGCGCTGGTGGCGCGTAAGAAAGAGATTGTTACCGAAACCCCGAATTTCAATTCCAGGAAATTTCGCTACTATCTTTCGCGAGCCAACTACCAGAAGGAGTGGGGCAAAGGATACCGACGTCCGGGATTTGGAACCAGAGTGCTGGCATTCTTTCTGAGGTTTGTACCGAAGATTGGACCGTTCAAGGCGCTCGACTTTAAGATCCCTACGCGTAAAACGGAGGACCTCTATATAGCCAGCGTCAATCACGCGCTCGATAACTACAAAAGTCTTCTCGCCGAAGTCGGAGCGAAGAAGCTTGGCCTTCCCAACACCGACTTCGATACGGGACGAATGACTCATGCCGGCGAGTACGTTCTCACCGACAACGCCTACGCGAACCTGCTGGACCAGTTGGCTCAGCGGAACTTCGAGCGGGTGACACCGGAACTGCGCGACAACATTCTGGCCTTCTATAGTGACCTAAGCGCTCCCATCGCGACCAAGAAAAAATCCGGGGCGTGGCAGAAAGCTCAAGATGAGGTACAGCGGTTAAAGGCTTTCGTCCCACCGGAAACCCCTGCGATCCAAGGCTCGACGCTTCCTGAGAATGCGAAGAATTCTTTCGGCGGCGCCATTGTTTCGGTGGACGGTGATTTGTTTTAGTCCCCAACCTTCGCAAGTTCCGCAGCAACTAAACGAAAGTAGTCGATTTAGCTGGTGCGCCAAGTCGCGCATCTAAAGGGAGGACTATCTCATGGCAGACGATATGGAGAAGAACAAACAGCAGGGTGGGCAGTCTGGACAGCAGAGTGGACAGCCCGATCAGTCAGGCCAAAAGGGCGGCCAAACCGGTCAGAGTGGCCAACAGAGCGGCCAGCAGTCCGGTCAGCAGAATCAGCAGAAAAAGGGCGGCCAGGGCCAGAACGAAGAAGACGACAACATTGGGCAGCGCCGCGCTTCCTAGTTGTCTACAGATAATCTAAAGAAGTCCCGGCTCAGTTGCCGGGACTTCTTTTTGCTACGGAAAGTGTAATCCGTGCTTCGCAACCCGCTTGCCCTCGCATCGTCTCGGCATCGCACGGTGTAATTCCATCCCCGATACGACGACTCCCAGTTCTCTCACTCGGCCTTTCACGAAGTTAGCAATCTAATCAAGATGCAGTATTCCCAGACTGTGAGGCTATGCTGCCGGATTGAGAAACACCGTGTCCAGCCGCTTGATTTAGAATCAGGGCGCCAAAGCCAGGCCAAGCACAAATCATGAAAAGAACTACTGCTGCGATTGCGATCTTGAGCACAATGTTGCAGCTCAGCTTGATAGCGCGATCGATGCTGTTGGCCCCAATACTATTTGCACTGGTTGTGTATCCCGCGAGCGGATTCTCCCAGGTTACGAGAGCCAGCCTGGCTCAGCCCGCACACCTTACATCCGAGCAAGACCATCAACGCATGATGGACTTGCTGCACATTACCTCGTTACGTCGGGGCGCGGACGGTAACCCGAAGTCGCCTTACGCCGCGAACTACGACGAGTCCAAGGCAAATCCCTACTCCAAGCTTCCCGACCCTCTGCGGTTGAAGGACGGCGAGGAAGTTACCACCACGAAGATGTGGTGGGACAAGCGGCGGCCGGAGATCGTGGAGGATTTCGATCGCGAAGTCTACGGCCGCGCGCCGAACACACCCAAAGTGAATTGGGAAGTGATCGGTACGAAGAGGGAGATGAATGGCGAGGTCCGGGTTGTCACCAGGAAATTGGCTGGACACGTGGACAACTCAGCATATCCGCTTGTGAACGTGGACATCGACCTCACTCTGACGACGCCAGCGAATGCAAACGGTCCAGTGCCGGTGATTATGGAATTCAGTTGGAGTCCGGAGGTGCTGGCTGCGCTGGCCAAGCGCTTTCCGGAGATGAGCGCCGCGGGCTCCGGACCCTCATGGCAGCAGCAAGTGCTGGCGAAGGGCTGGGGTTACGCCGTCTATATCCCGACAAGTGTGCAAGCGGACAATGGAGAAGGATTGACCCAGGGCGTGATCGGGCTTGTGAATAAGGGCCAGCCCCGCAAGCTAGACGATTGGGGTGCTTTGCGTGCCTGGGCATGGGGCGCCAGCCGGGCGCTGGATTATTTTGAAACCGAAAAGTCCGTGGACGCGAAACGAGTGGGAGTTGAAGGCCACTCGCGTTACGGCAAGGCAGCGCTGGTTGCAATGGCATATGATCAGCGGTTCGCAATCGGATACATCAGTTCGTCCGGTGAAGGAGGGGCCAAACTCTTTCGGCATAACTTTGGCGAGCAAGTGGGGAACGTGGCTGGAACCGGTGAGTATCACTGGATGGCGGGCAACTTTCTGAGATATGCGGGAGCGCTGACGGAGAACGATTTGCCCGTCGACGCGCACGAGTTGATCGCCCTCTGCGCCCCGCGTCCGGTGTTTATCGGGGCTGGAGCGACGAACGGGGATGGATGGGCCGATGCGAAGGGTATGTTCCTGGCCGCGGTCGGCGCCGGTCCTGTGTACAAGCTCTTGGGAAGGAAGGATCTGGGGACCAGTGAGTTTCCGCCGATCGAGACCGCACTGATCGACGGAGAAATTGCGTTCCGCCAACATGGCGCAGGGCACACTCCTGCGCCGAACTGGCCAACGTTTCTTGCCTTCGCCGGCCGTTATCCAAAGGAACAAACGCTGCCGGCACCGTCCAAGCATTGAGCCTAGTGTCCAATCCAGGGAGAACAATGAAGAACAAAGCGTCAATGCTGAAGACTTGTGTGATTGGCTTTCTACTCAACACTGCGGTTCTTTCGTGGTCAAGTTCCGATCTGCACTTGACGCAGCACGACGTGCTTGAGACTCAAGGGCTGAGCGTACTGCTGTTCCACAACGCCTATCACCGAGTGTTCGGCGACCAGAAGATGAACGGGATGGAAATCATCTTGCACGATCAGCGCATTGCTACGAGTGGTGACGTGCGCCTCTCCGCGACGCCGGAGCAGTGGGACCCCATCCCTGATTTCAAAGAGCGAAAGCGAGGGGCGGCCCCGGACGAGGTCGCGGCGATCTGCACTTATCCGGATCGCGGGCTGAGCTACCGCATCGACATGCAGCCTGAGACGGGAGGATTTCGAGTCGCCGTGCAACTCGACCAGCCCATTCCAGCCGCTCTTGTGGGGAAGGCTGGATTCAACCTTGAGTTTTTACCGACGCTTTATTTTGGCAAGTCCTATGTGGTAGACGGCGGTGCGGGGATGTTTCCCCGTCACTCAGATGGGCCGATGGAGAAAACCGCGGACGGAAGCGTGGAGCCGCTGCCGTTGGCCACGGGTCACCGCATCGTTTTGTCACCGGAGGATCCGTCGACGCGCGTGACCATCACTTCCGACGGTGGCCCCATCTTGTTGTTCGATGGCCGCAATAAGGCGCAGAACGGGTGGTTTGTCGTGCGCACTCTAATCCCCGCGGGCAAGACTGGGGATGCGGTGGTCTGGCACATTCGCCCCAATGTAATCGCGGGATGGACTCGCCCGCCGGTGGTTGGCTACAACCAGGTCGGCTATACACCGGAGCGGGAGAAGGTTGCCGTGGTAGAACTCGATCCGCTCTTCGACGCGCCCAAGACTGCGCGCGTGCTGCGACTCAGTCCCGAAGGCGAGTATCGCGAGGTGTTCAGCGGCGAGATTAAGCCCTGGGGCAAGTGGATGCGCTATCAATATGCTCACTTCGATTTCTCCGCGGTTCATGAACCGGGAATCTATGCGATCGAATATGCGGGCCAGAAGACTGGACCTTTTCGGATTGCGAAAGATATTTACGACGGCATCTGGCGGCCTTCGCTCGACACGTATCTGCCGGAGCAGATGGACCATGTCAAGGTGCGCGAGGGATATCGCATCTGGCATGGAGCGTCGCACCTCGACGATGCCCGGCAGGCGCCCGTCAATTACACGCATTTTGACGGGTACAAGCAGGGGCCGACGACAGACTCGCCGTTTTCTCCGGGACAGCATATCCCTGGGCTGAATGTCGGCGGCTGGTACGACGCCGGTGACTTTGACTTGCGGACCCAGACTCAGACCCGCGTGATCACGGACCTTGTTCTGGCACGGGAGAAATTCGGAGTGAATTCCGATGACACCTCGGTGGACGAGGCGGCACGCTACGTCCAGCTGCGGAAACCAGATGGCGTCCCAGATGTGGTGCAGCAGGTTGAGCACGGCGTGCTCCTGTTACTGGCGGAGTATCACGCCATCGGGCATGCGATTTCTGGAATCATCGAGCCCACGTTGGAGGAGTACACGCACTTGGGAGATGCGGCCTCCAAGACGGACGGGCGGATCTATGCCGAACGCATGGGGCCGCTGGAAACGGATGGCATTTACTCGGGGGTACCGGATGATCGCTGGGCATTCACGACGCACACGACGGCTCTGAACTATGACGCAGTCGGCGCCCTCGCCGCGGCCAGCCGTGTGCTTCGCGGTTATAACGACAAAATGGCGGAAGAATGCCTGCAGACCGCTGTGCGGGTGTGGGACGAAGAGCACAAACAGCCGCCGGCTCTATTTCAATCCTTCAACACGACGGGGAGCAATCTGCAGCACGCGGAAACCGAAGCTGCGGTCGAATTGCTGATCTCAACTCGCGGCGGGGAGATCTACCAGAAGCGTCTGGCGGAACTGCTGCCGGTGATCAAGGACCAGTTTGCTTCTGTGGGAGGGACTGCCGCTCGCGCCATTCCATTCATGGATCCGGAATTCAAGGATGGAGTCGCTTCCGCGCTGGCCGCTTACAAGCCCAAGTTACAGGAAATGCTTTCGCAGAATCCTTATGGCGTGCCCATCTCCACGGGGACGTGGGGCGGTTCCGGAGGAGTGACACGATTCGCATCGGAGATGTATTTGCTGCATCACGCGTTTCCCGAAAGTATTGGGCCCGAATACACGCTCGACGGTCTGGATTACGTGCTCGGACGGCATCCGGTCTCGAATGTGTCGTATGTATCGACAGTGGGAACGCAGTCGAAGCTGATCGCCTATGGGAATAATCGCGCGGAATACACATTCGTTCCGGGAGGAATGATTCCTGGCGTGGTCATCATTCAGCCTGACTTCCCCGAACTCAAGGAGGGGTGGCCGTTCCTCTGGTACGAAAATGAGTACGTGGTGGACGCGGTGACGTCCTTTATCTTGGCCGCGAATGCGGCCGCTGCAGAAACCAAGGGTGCGAAATAAACGGTGGGTAGCAGAGTCGGAGTCTCAACCGGTTCATTTCTTGTTCGGAGCTTTGATTTGCTGGACGAGTGTGTTGATTTCTTCCGGTGTTAGTTTGCCGGCATACTTGGGCATGTGGTGTTTGCCGTTAGCAATAATGTCGCGCAGTTCGTCGGCGGAAGCGGCGGTGGTTTTTTCGGAGATAAGCGACGGTCCGCCGAAGTGGCGACCCTCGGCGGTTTTTCCGTGACACTTCGCGCAATCTTTCTGGAAGACAGGGTTCTCGGTCAGGCTCGTGTCAGAGGGTGGTGTCTGGGCGGAGGCCACGGTAAGGGCGAGAAACAGGGAACTTACGGCGATGGTGAGTCGGGCTTTCATGTCGGACCTCGTCGAGAAGTTCTGGGTTAACCTCGTGCGACCGTTACAGACATCTGGTCCTTCGACTTCGATCGGGATGGCAATGTCCATAGGGTAATTGCGCTCATTCGCCATTCTTAGCCATCGCGGGTTGCTCTTCGCAGCAGGACTCAAGATTCCTTAAGTCGCCCGCAGCGCGGGCCTGCGAGCCTTCGGGGGCGGCCCTGAGGTATTGGACTGGCCACGACATTTGCTGACCTAGCTCACGGGCCGCCCGCAACGGCCAATACGGATCGCGCAAGAATTCGCGGGCGATGATGACTGCGTCGGCCCGTCCTTCCGCGACGATGTGCTCGGCCTGAGATGAGGACGTGATCATCCCGACGGCGCCGGTCATGATGCCGGCCTCCCGGCGGATTTGCTCCGCAAACGGTGTTTGATAACCGGGACCAACCGGAATCTTGGCATGCGGAACATTGCCGCCAGAAGAACAATCGATCAGGTCCGCGCCTAGTTCTTTCAGCTGACGGGCAAGTTCAACTGACTGCTGAATGTCCCAGCCACCATCGACCCAATCGGTCGCCGAAATGCGCACAAACAGTGGTGCGCGTTCTGGCCACACACGTCGCACGGCGGCCACGACCCCACGCAAGATGCGGGTGCGATTCTCAAACGAGCCACCGTAAGCATCCGACCTTTGATTGCTGAGAGGCGAGAGAAACTCATGGAGCAGATATCCATGAGCGGCGTGAATCTCGATGACACGGAAACCGGCTTCCCAGGCCCGGCGTGCAGCCGCGGAGAAAGCGTTGACGACCTCCTGAATGCCGTCAGCGGCGAGGGCTTGCGGCATGGGATAGTGATCGGCGAAAGCCAAGGGGCTCGGGGCCACGACTTTCTTCCAACCCCCTGCGCCCTCGGGAATCGTTCCGTTTCCTTCCCAGGGCCGGTATGTACTGGCCTTGCGGCCGGCGTGCGCCAGTTGCATCCCGGCGACACTGCCTTGTTCGTGAATGAATCGGACGATTCGAGCCAGCGGCTCAATGTGAGCGTCCATCCAGATACCAAGGTCCTGTGGGCTGATCCGGCCCTCTGGAAGGACGGCGGTTGCTTCCGTAAGCACCAGCCCAGCTCCGCCTACAGCCCGGCTGCTCAGATGCACGAGGTGCCAGTCGTTTGCGTATCCATTGGTGCTGGAGTACTCGCACATTGGCGAAACAAATACGCGGTTGGCAAATGTGATGCCGCGAATGGCGAGGGGATCGAACAGATGAGCCATAAGGTCTTATAGTACGTCACGGAAGATAGACTTGCGGATTGCGCGTAGATTAAGAAACGCCGCACTCCCCCGCGACATGAGGAAGTGCGGCGTAACCCGATTAGGCGCCTTCAGGAGAATGCAGCACTCGGAAGGTATTACCGCCGTTCGACCAGACGAGCAACAATGCATCTTCGCCTTTGGTCACGCTCGACAGGGCTTGCTGTACATCGCTCGCATTTTGGACTTTGTGACGATTTACCTCGAGGATAATGTCACCTTGTTGCAGGCCAGCGTTATCGGCCGGGCTTCCCGGTTGCACCTGCTCGATCACGGCTCCGTGGATCTCGCGGGGTGCCTGAAGCTGGTCGCGGAGTTCGGGGGTAAGGTTGCTGAGACCGACGCCCCAGCGCATTTTCCCTTCGCCCTTTCCTGAGTTGTTGCGGCCTTCAGCCGTGCGATTGCCCAGTTCCTCCAGAGTAACGGGAATAGTCATACTCTTACCGTCGCGAAGAACCTTGAGGGTGATCTTGGTGCCGGGCTGTTTCTGTCCGACGATTACCTGGAGTTCTCCAGCGTCGCTCACTTTCTGGCCGTCGATTTCGGTGATGACATCGCCGATCTGTAGGCCGGCTTTTGCTCCGGGCGAGTCTGCTTCGACTTGCGTGACCACGCCGCCAGTCGCATTGGACTCGTCGAAGAATTTGGCATTTTCCGGGGTCACGTCTGAGATTCCGATTCCAATGCGGCCGTGGCTGACTTTGCCGTCGCGGATCAAGGCCTCTACCGTGGGCCTAACAATCTGCGACGGAATTGCAAATCCCATTCCCGAGAAGCTGCCAGAGGAAGAGATCAGGAAGGTGTTGATCCCGACTACTTGGCCGCGTGCGTCGACAAGTGGTCCGCCGGAATTGCCGGGGTTGATAGCCGCGTCCGTCTGGATGAACTCGCCGGGCTTGCTGGGATTGGTCGGGTCGGGGTTGGCCCGATTCACCGCGCTCACGATTCCTCGGGTTACCGTGAAGCGAAATCCGTAAGGATTGCCGAACGCCAGCACAGTCTGTCCCGGCCGGACTTCCTTCGAGTCGCCCCACGGAGCACTGGCCAGATCGGTAGCGTTGACTTTCAGGACCGCCAGATCAGTCAGAGGATCGGATCCAACGAGTTTCGCTTTCAGGACCCGGCGATTACTCGTAGTCACCCGGATGTCGACTGCTCCATCGATCACATGGTTGTTGGTAACAATGTATCCGTCAGGCGAGATCACCACGCCACTACCCATGCCGTGCTCGATCTGAGGTTGACGCTGCTGCATGTGCGGCCCAAAAAACTGGCCGAACTGGTTAGACTGGCCAAAAAACTGTTGCATGTCTTCTGGTATCTGATTGCCACTCATTTCCGGCTTGGTGCGCGAGGTGACAGTGACGTTGACGACCGCCGGAGTGACTCGGGCCGCCAGAGTTTCCATCGCCTTGTCGAGGGCAAGCAGGGCGCTGACGCTGTCTACGTCGAGTGGTGCCGCAGACGGGGCTGCCCCCGCCGCCCGTGCCGCAGTTGGCTTCACGCATTCATAGGTTACGAACGAGGCGACAAGTGCCAGTGCGAGCATCGGCACCGCCAGCCGCCGTGTCCATTTTGCTTTGCTGTCTTTCAACCACATTCCTACATTCATGTGAGTTACATCCTTTCGAGTTGTGTAGAACTAATTCGTTAGTTGTTGACACCGATACTCCGCTCGCTGGTCTGATGACGTCCATCGGTTTAAGTTCGTTTCGGAGGAATTCTGTTGCTGTTGGGATCGACAACCGGATGCAGCACCATCACGCGCCACAACTGGATCTGATACACCGGACGGTCCGGGGAGCCATCGTCGCTGCCTTCAATAACCACAAACAGGGTCTCAGTGAAGGCCACTGGAGTGGCGTCAGCACTCGTCAGGCGAACATCGGTCTGGCGAACGATGCTGCCGGTGCGCCGTTCCGAAGTTGCAGGTTGCATCAGGGGCGCTTGTTCAGAACTCGCCAGGCTGGGATGCGTTCCACGTGGGTTCAGCTTGGCTTGCACCAAGCGAACTGGCTGGCGTTGAGACACCTCCCTCGGTGTGCTCTCGTCTGGTGTTGGCGTTGCCGTCGAGGCGCGCCCGCTCCCGATACTGGGGGAAAGGATGGCGATCATGGGAGCGCGATTCGCCACGCTATCGAACGCAATCAGCCTGGGCGCTTTTGAAATGCATAGGACGCAGGCTACGGCGAATCCTGCGACCAGCGATACCGCGGGCTTCCACGCGCGTGCCGCGTCCCGGGACCGGTTCACGTCCAGAATCTGAGCCACTCGCAGCGAGGTCTGACGAATTCGCCCCAGGGCCGCTTGTGCGAGGGCTACGCTGCGCTGAAGCAACGTTTTTTCGGCCAAATGCGCCAGGCATTCCGCGTACGCTCGCGGGCTTGCAGTCTCTGTGATCACGGCATCGTCGCAAGCCATCTCGCGTTCGAGGGACACTCTCTTCTCGATCCACCACACCGCCGGATGAAAGAAGAAGAGCGCCTTCACTACCTTCTGGGCCAGGTTCGTCCAGTCGTCCCAACGATGGAGGTGGGCGAGTTCGTGCAGCACGATCTGGTTCAGTTCGTCCGGAGAAAGTTCCCGCATCACCCAGCCCGGGACGATGATCACGGGTTTCATAAAACCGATGGCAGTCGGAACATGGACCAGATTGGACGTGCACAGGGCCACCGACCTTGTCGGTTGGTTGCGTTCGAACGTTTGCTGCAGTCGAGGATCTAACCCCACCGGATCGACCGGCAGGCAACTTTTGCGGAGAATGTGCAGATGCAACAGACCTCGGCCGACCCCTAGCAAAGACCAAGCCGCAATCGCTGCCCACGCCCCTAGAGCATAAAGCGCCCAGGAGCCCGGCAGTATGATCGCAGGCCGGCCGGCAATCTCCGCCGAAATGCTCGCTCCATGCGACAACCATGAGGCGCCGAAAAAAGGCAGAATCGCAATTGCCATGAGGGCGGAAAACCATACCGCAAATCGTGTGTCCGAATTCTGCCGGCGAGTCACCTTCAACACCAACCCGGCGAAGATCGCGATGAGCGTGCCCTCTACCAGGCAGTCGACGATCTGAACCGCTGACGTTTGGGCGATCGCATTCAGGTCCATGGCTGCCGTCATCGCTCGGTCACTTGCTCCTTTCCAGCAGTTGGCGCAAGTGAGCGAGTTCTTCCGCATCAATGCTCGTCTCTTCCAGAACATTCAGCGCGAGCAACTCATGGGAGTTGCCGAAGAACCGGCTGATGAGATGCCGCACCTCGAAGCGCGTCGCATCCTTGCGGTCCACTTGCGGGAGATACACGTGGGCGCGCTTGTCCTTTACGTGCTTCACATACCCCTTTTTTTCCAGGATGCGAACGATGGTCAGGACGGAGTTGTAGGCTAAAGCCGGCTTGGCGGGCAGAGTCTCCAACACCTCGTGGACGGTCGCCGAGCCCCTCTCCCAGAGCACGTTCATGATGCGCAACTCGGCTTCGGTCAGGGTTGCGGACTTGCTACGGGCCAAAGCTTCCTCCTCGGCTGGACGACATCCCTGGAGTTCAGACGTGGCTGAACTCAAAAGGTCAACTAATTTGTTAGTTGCGAGAAGAGAGATCGGAGATGCCCGAGGGGACGCAAACGGACATCGGACCCCGCTACAACGATCGGATGTTCGAGGCAAGCTGTTGATAACACGGTAAGTAATCGAACACTGGAGTTGCAAAAGGGCCTTAGCGCGGCCTACTCGTATCGCAGGGCCTCGACAAGTTCCATGCGCACGGCCGTGACCCCGACAAAAGCGAGAATTACAAAAGCCGTCAACATCACGCTGCTGGAAGTCTTCAGGATGATGTCGCCTTCGTGATTGGCGGTCTTGTACATCTCGGAGTAGAGCGGCATGGGCGGGATCGCGTGAGCCAGCACAACCGAAACCAGCATCCCCACCAAGCCCGCGGCGAAGGTGAGGACCAGGGCCTCCACCAGGAATTGAAACACGATGTCGCGATTGCGAGCGCCCAGCGCCTTGCGCAGGCCCACTTCTTTGGTGCGCTCGGTAACGCGGACCAGCATAATATTCATCACACCGACGCCGCCGACGCCGAGGGTCAGCACCCCAATGAAGCCGAGAATCAGGCGCAGGGCGATTCCGAACTGCTCAATCTCTTTTGTGTCTTCCACGGTATCCCACTCGGGGCTGGACTTGTCGTCCTTGGGATTGAAATTGTGGCGCCGGGCGAGCACTTCTCTCACCTGCCCCAGAGCCGCCTTGTGCTGGAGCGCCGTGACCGGCTGGAACGCAATCATCTCGGGGTCGCGCTCGTCATTGACGGATAAAGCTATCGAGGCTCCGGGGAATCGGCTGGCAGTTGCAAGTATCGCTTCGCATTCCCATAGCAGACGTCTTGAATGAGCCTTCCCAGCAGCGTGTCGTCATTCGGCAATTCACCCCGCGTGACGTCTTGTCCGATGATGTCGCAAAGGATGCGCCGGAAATACTCGTGTCGTGGGTAGGACATGAAGGATCGAGAGTCTGTCACCATGCCAATGAACCGTGACAGCAGCCCAGTATTCGAGAGCGCTTCGATTTGCGCCGTGATCCCCTGCTTCTGGTCCAGGAACCACCAGGCGCTGCCATACTGGAGCTTTCCCGGTCTCTCTCCATCCTGGAAGCAGCCAATCAACGTTGCAAACTGAAATGTGTCCCTCGGGTTCACGTTATACAAGATCATCTGCGGCAGAGCGTTTTCCCGGGAGAGCAGGTCGAGGTAGGCGGTGAGGTGCTCGCCTTGGGGAAAATTACCGATGGCGTCATAACCGGCATCTGCCCCAAGCGTGCGCCGGGCCTCAGTATTCACGTTGCGTTGGGCGCCCAGATGCAACTGCTTGGTCCATCCTTTTTCCGCATCGAGACAGCCAAAGAACAGCATCATGAAAGAAGCAAACTGGGTCCGCTCATCCTGCGTGACGGATTGCCCTTCACGGGCTTTCGCGAAGATCGCTGCAGCCGCTGGCTCCGAACACGGGGTCGCATAGCAATGCTCCAATCCGTGGTCGGAGAGGCGGCAACCGGCGGAGTGAAAGGAATCGTGCCGGCTCCGAAGTGCCTGCAGAAACGTTTCAAAGTTCCGTATGTCGACGTTCGCGACCTTGGAAAGCTGCTCGATCCAAGGCAGAAACTCGACATCGCCGGCGGCAAGAGCCTTGTCCGGACGAAAAGCCGGAAAAACTCGCGTCGGCAGGTTCGACTTCGCGATCTCTCGATGATGTCGGAGGTCATCGGTGGGATCGTCGGTCGTGCACACAACCTCGACATGGAACTTCTGCAGAATGGCGTGCGCAGTCAGTCCCTCCGCCAGCGCAGCATTCGCGCGTTTCCAGATTTCCGGCGCGGAGGTTCCATCGAGCAACTCAGTGATGCCGAAATAGCGTTGCAACTCGAGGTGCGTCCAATGGTAAAGGGGATTACGCAAGGTGTAGGGAACGGTTCGTGCCCAGGCCAGAAATTTCTCGTACGGAGGGGCATCCCCGGTGATGTACTTTTCCGGTACGCCGTTCGCCCGCATCGCCCGCCATTTGTAGTGGTCTCCCTCCAGCCAGATCTCAAACAGATTCGCGAACCGCCGATTTTCAGAAATGTCTTTTGGAGAAAGATGACAGTGGTAGTCGAGGATCGGCTGCGGGGCGGCAAACTGATGATAGAGACGCCGTGCTTGATCGTTCGCCAGAAGGAAATCTTCGGTAAGAAAGCCGGGCATGGGCAGGTCTCGTGCGGCGCATCCGCGGAGTCTATTAGCGATTCAAGCCAAGAATCATACCAGTTCAATAACTGCTTGACGGATGCGCCTTGCGCCATGTGTAGTGATGCACGTCGCCAGTGCGCAAAATCCAGTGAACCTACGCCCCCTACCAACCGCTGTTGAAGGAGCGCCAACTCAGCCTGCGAGTCCCGTGGGCCGCCGGCGCTGGTTGATCTGTGCCGTGCTGTTTTTCGCGACCTCGGTGAATTACATGGACCGGCAGGTGATCGGGCTTCTGAAGCCCACCCTGCAACTCCAATATGGTTGGACAGAAATCGGATACAGCAACATCGTCCTGGCTTTCCAGTTCGCCTATGGAGCCGGCTTGCTCTTCATCGGCAAACTGATCGACAGGCTGGGGACACGCAAGGGGTTTTCGTTGGCGGTATTGGTGTGGAGCGTCGCCGCCATGGCTCATGCGGCTGCGGGCTCGGTCGTTCAGTTCGCCATCGCGCGCTTCTGCCTGGGACTCGGTGAGGCAGGCAGTTTCCCCGCATCGGTGAAAGCCGTGGCGGAATGGTTCCCCAAGCGGGAGCGCGCCCTGGCAACCGGCCTGTTCAATTGCGGCTCGAACATCGGTGCGATCGTCACACCGCTCATTGTGCCCTGGATCACCTACCGTTTTGGATGGCGCATGGCTTTCATTGTCACCGGAGCCCTGGGATTCGTCTGGATCGTGTGTTGGCTGGCGGTGTATCACCGGCCGGAACACGATAAATTTATTTCGCCCACTGAACTGGCTTACATCCAAAGCGATGTTCAGGAGCCGGGGACAACAATTTCGTTACGCGCTATGGTCACCCACCGGCAGGCGTGGGCAGTGGCGTTGGGCAAGTTTTTTACCGATCCCATCTGGTTCGTATATCTGTTCTGGATGCCGGACTTCCTGAGCCGCAGTCTCGGATTGGACTTAAGGGGCATGGCTTTACCGCTGTTCGTCATCTACAGCGGCGCCAGCATCGGAAGTGTCACTGGAGGATGGCTTTCATCTTTCCTTTTGAAGAGAGGGTGGACCTTGAACGCCAGCCGCAAAACCGCGCTGCTGGCGTGTGCGCTGGCGGTGACGCCCATCATGATTGCTGCCTTCACAAAAAATGCCTGGCTCGCGGTTTTTCTGATCGCGATCGCAGCCGGAGCGCATCAGGGCTGGTCGGCAAATATCTACACGCTGGCTTCCGACATGTTTCCGCGAAGCGCGGTGGGGGCCGTCGTGGGATTCGCCACCATGATCGGAATGGTCAGCGGGATGTTCGTTTCCAAGGCCGTCGGTTACATCCTGCAGCGCACCGGTTCGTACGTTCCCGTGTTCGTAATGGCCGGATTGGCTTATCTAGTTGCATTCGGTTTTGTGCAGGTGCTGGCTCCTCGGCTCGAACCGGCGCAGGTCTCCGCGTCTTGAGTAGCCTTTTGTGGGCACGCATTCGTTTGATCCAATCGTGATTCTGGCGGGGCTGGTTCCCCTGGTGGGGATGATTCTGGTGCTGCTGCCCGTGCGAAACACTGAGGCGATAGAGCAAGGATTAGTGCGCCGCATCTGATGCTTTGGTTACACTCGTGGAGTCAGTCTGAGGAGATCTCTGGTGAAGATCACGGATGCAAAAGTATTTGTCAGTTGCCCGGGACGGAACTTCGTTACATTGAAGATTTCAACGGACGAAGGCGTATACGGGCTGGGGGATGCGACTCTGAACGGCCGGGAGTTGGCCGTCGCATCTTACCTAACCGACCACTTGATTCCTTGCCTCATCGGACGCGACCCGTTTCAGACGGAAGACGTGTGGCAGTACCTCTACCGCGGTGCGTACTGGCGCCGCGGGCCGGTGACCATGACGGCGATCGCGGCAGTCGACATGGCCCTGTGGGACATCAAGGGCAAGGCGCTGAAGACACCCGTCTATAACCTGCTTGGAGGGCAAAGCAGAACGGGCGTGCTGGTGTACGGGCACGCGAACGGTCGCGACATCGAAGAGACTGCGGAGGAAGTCGCGAAGTACAAAGAGATGGGCTATCTTGCGGTGCGCGCGCAAACGGGGATACCCGGCCTGCCCTCCACCTACGGAGTTGCGCGCGACAAGCTGTACTATGAGCCTGCGGAAAAAGGCTTGCCTCCCGAGAACGTCTGGTCGACGGAACAATATCTTCTGCACGTCCCCAAGCTATTCGAAGCTCTGCGCTTGAAGTTTGGGGACGATATTCATCTGTTGCACGATGTTCACCACCGGCTGACCCCGATCGAAGCGGCGCGGCTGGGGAAGAGTTTGGAGCCGTATCACCTGTTCTGGCTAGAAGATGCAGTGACTGCGGAATTGCAAGAAGGCTTCCGCATCATTCGCCGGCACACGACGACGCCGCTGGCTGTCGGCGAGGTCTTCAATACGATTTGGGACACCCACATTCTCATCCAGGAACAGCTGATCGACTACATTCGCATGACGGTGGTGCATGGGGGAGGGTTGACGCATCTCAGGAAAATCGCCGCATTGGCTGAGATTTATCACGTGAGGACCGGGTGCCACGGTGCGACGGACTTGTCCCCGGTGGCGATGGCGGCGGCGCTGCACTTCGATATTTCTGTCAATAATTTCGGGATCCAGGAATATATGCGGCACACGCGCGAGACCGACGAGGTCTTTTCCCATTCGTACTCGTTCAAGAACGGCTACCTGCACCCGGGTGACGCGCCGGGGCTAGGTGTCGACTATGACGAGAAGTTGGCAGAGAAGTTTCCGTATGAGCGCGCTTATTTGCCCGTGAATCGGAAACTCGACGGAACGATGTTCAATTGGTAGCGGCCGCTAGAACCGCGGCGCTTATTTTGCGGGATGATTCGAGGAGATATGGGCTATAAGCAGTTGGATCTCGACGGTAAGGTGGCAGTTGTTGTCGGGGGCAGTTCTGGAATCGGTAAGACGATTGCGCTCGGACTGGCGCAGGCTGGCGCTGATGTGATTCCGAGTGCGCGGCGCATTGATCTTGTGAAAGCGCTGGCGGACGAGATCGAATCTCTGGGCCGGCGGTCTTTGCGCGTGACTTGTGACGTGGCTGACCGTGAATCCTTGGACAAACTGCTGAAAGCTTCTCTGGACGCGTTCGGAAAAGTCGACATCATGGTCAACGCGGCGGGCATTACCAAACGCGCTCCGACGCTGGATTTTTCTGAAGCCGACTGGAACCGGATCATGGATACCAATCTGACGGGCACGCTGCGGGCTTGTCAGGTATTCGGCCGTCACATGATCGAGCGCCGCTACGGCCGGATCATCAACATTGCGTCCATGGGATCATTTCTGGCGCTGTTTGAAGTGGCAGCGTACTCCGCCAGCAAATCGGGCTTGGCATCGCTGACGAAATCCCTGGCGATCGAGTGGGCCGGGCATGGAGTATGCGTCAACGCGATTGCGCCGGGATACTTCCGCACGCCGCTCAGTGAAAAATTCCTGGTAGGGACGGGACGCGGGGCGGAAGTGCTGATGCGCACTCCCATGAAACGTTTTGGCGAACTCGAAGAACTGGTGGGAGCAGCGGTTTTCCTTGCCTCAGACGCGGCCAGTTTTGTAACAGGCACCGTCCTGGCAGTCGATGGTGGCGTGCTCGCAAGCGGCGTGAACCAGTGATGTATCGAACTCCCGATACGAGGGCCGATGTTGGTGGTGCGGTTTATAGTACGATTATGTACATATATTAATGTATTTCCTATTTGTACTGATGACGAGGATGACTCCTGGAACCCGGTTAGAGCGTCCCAGATATCACCTAGGATGCCCTTTCCTGAGCCGGAAACGGCCTTGGCAGCGACGATCGGTGCTGGGATAGTGGAAATCCTTTGTCCCACGCAAAATCGCGCCCCCTTGAGCTTCCTAGGGCCGTTCTACGAGTTTTCAATGATTTACACGCTGGCTCAATCGCTTACGCGGAGAGAGCCTGCCACTCGCGGTTCTATAGTTTGCTGAAAAGTCTGGTTCCTGGCCAAAGGCGTTGTGGGGCCGCTAAGCCGGCGCTGATTCTATGGCACTTGCGGCATCGCTGAAGCGATGCCCTGACAAATTGTAAGTTCTTCAGCAAATCGTTAGCGGGCCTTCTTCTCGCGGAGCGCTGTACGCGCAGAAGAGACGGCATTTACTAATTCCCGCGCGGCCGCAGTGATCTTTTCCAAATTGCCTTCGCGCAAGGCCGCCGCGTCGACCAGGTCCGCGCCTACTCCGAGAGCGAAAGCACCTGCGGCGATGAAATCAGCGGCATTGGCCGCATTCACGCCTCCGGTTGGAATCAGTGAAGCGTTCGGGAAGGGAGCCTTGAGCGAGCGCAAATATTTGGGCCCGCCCACGTTGCCACACGGAAAAATCTTGACCAGCCGGGCGCCATGGTCGTGAGCGTTCATCAACTCGGTCGGAGTCAGCACTCCCGGGATCGCCAATTTTGCAGAAGCCTTCGCGACTGAGAGCACGGGCGCGGACAATCCGGGGCTCACGAGGAACTCGGCTCCAGCGCGGATGCACGACTCGGCCTGTTCGGCAGTGGTGACGGTGCCCGCGCCGATGAGAACCTTACTTCCGTACTGCTGCGCAACTTCTCGGATGACCGATATGGCGTTGGGCACGGTCATGGTTATTTCGACAACGGGAATGCCGCCAGCGCAGATCGCTTCCACAGCGCGAGTTGCCTCATCGACCGTCGCCGCCCGGACTACGGGAACGATTCCGATTTCTTCGATTCTGCGAATTACTTCGTCAATGGTCATAATTTGTTTGCCGACATACTGGTCGGTCGCAGCAGTGTTCTTAACGCTCGATTCGAGCAGTCCGGGATTTCATGGCTTGCAGGACTTCCGCGAGCGTCGCCATGGTCGTGTCGCCGGGCGTCGTCATTGCCAATGCGCCATGAGCGGCGCCGCATTCGACCGACCACTGCGGATCTTTGCCGGACAGGAATCCATAAATCAATCCCGAAGCGAAGGAGTCACCTCCGCCGACGCGGTCGTAGATTTCGAGATTCTCACGCACGGGCGCCTCATGAAAGCTGCCATCGCAGTAGCACAGGGCTCCCCAATCATTCAGGGTAGCCGTCTTGGCATGGCGAAGAGTCGTCGCTATGACAGTAAGCGTGGGGTATTCTCTCACGACTGTTTCGATCATTTTCTTGAATCCTGACGTCTCCAGCCTGGAAAGGTGTTCATCAAGACCGGAGACCGGGAAGCCCAGCGCCGCCGTGAAATCCTCCTCGTTACCGAGCATTATGTCGACGAGTGGAGCGAGACGGCGGTTTACCTCTTGGGCTTTCGATTTTCCGCCAATCGACTTCCAGAGCGAGGGACGGTAGTTCAAGTCGTAGGAGACCACGGTACCGGCTCGTTTGGCTGCTTCCATCGCTTCCTGCGCGACGAGCGGTGTGGTCTCGGAGAGCGCGCAGAAAATTCCGCCGGTGTGAAACCAGCGGGCGCCATCCTTCGAGAAGATCTGATCCCAGTCAACCTCGCCGGGTTTCATTTGGGAAATAGCAGAGTGCCCGCGGTCCGAGCAACCGAGCGCCGGTCGAACGCCAAAGCCGCGTTCGGTGAAATTCAACCCGTTGCGCAGGGTGCGGCCCACTCCGTCATACGGAGCCCAGCGCACGTACTTCTGACTGACGCCGCCTTGCAGCATGAGGTCTTCGACCAGGCGTCCGACGGGATTGTCAGCGAGCGTGGTGACGATTGCGGCATCCATGCCAAAGCAGCGTTTGAGGCCGCGAGCTACGTTGTATTCGCCGCCGCCTTCCCACGCCCGGAAATGGCGGGTAGTGGAAATGCGCTCATCGCCGGGGTCGAGGCGCAACATGACTTCGCCCAGACTCACAACGTCCCACATACACTCACGTTTTGCCTTGATGTTCAGTTTCACAATGATTCTCGGCTAAACCATTAGACCTGAATATGATACAGGTTGTAGCCTGCGCTGCAGGGAAGACTCCGCTATTCCGACTCAAGAAAAAAAAGGGGGGGGATTGTAATAACTCGTCCCCGACGCCGTCTTTAGTTGTGAAAGAGAGCAACTGGAGGCGTACCCTGCAAAGCGCACTGGCAGAGGAACCGGCAATCGTAGTCCCGAGCGAATTCGATCGGGTTTTTCGGACGCATCACGGCCTGGTTTTCCGCACCGCGTACCGGATCACGGGCAACGCCGCGGATGCGGAGGACGTGTCGCAGATAGTATTTCTGCGCCTGTTCCGCCGGGACCCGCACGGTGATGTGCTGGAGAATGAAGAAAGTTACCTACGGCGGGCAGCGATCAACGCAGCCTTGGATGTGATGCGATCGCGGCAAGCCGATCGTACCGTGGAACTCTCAGATCTGCCCGCGGAACCCGCACACGACGATCCTCGCGAACTAAGGCAGGCTCTGGGGAGAGCGCTGGCTCAACTCAAGCCGCGGCCGGCAGAGATTTTTGCACTGCGCTTTCTTGAGGGCTTCAGCAATCCGCAGATTGCGCGGATGCTTGGAATTTCACAAGTGTTGGTGGCAGTTATTGTCCACCGCACCCGGCAACAGCTCCGCAGGGAGCTTGGCGTGTATCTATCGCCGCGAATTCAGGAGACAGGCCATGAAAAATGAGAAGTTCGACCGTTTGCTGTCGGAAATTCGAAATGAACAGGTGGATGACCAGGTTGTCGCCCAGGCGGGCGAGCGGGTCTGGAAATCGATTGCCGGCGCTGGTCCCACCGCCGACCTTAGCACGCACACTCTTCGAAGCTGTGAAGACTTTCAGGCGCTGATCCCGGGATATCTGGGAAAGCAGCTCGCGCCGGCGCGCGCCTTGCTGTTTGAAGATCACGTGCACGCGTGTGTCGCTTGCCGTCACGCGCTGGAGCGCGCTCGGGACGGCGAGGTGCAGACGGTGTGGCGGATTGAAAGCAAGCGTCCCGATTCGATTTCTTGGCGATGGGCGATGGGCGCGGCCGCAGTTTTCGCCGTCGCGGTTGTTGCGGCGCTCGCGCTTAGCAACGGGCTTCTTCCCGGCCAACATTCTGTTCGAGCTGCGGTTCAGACGGTGGACGGCTCGCTCTATACCGGTTCTGGCGCGGAAATGCGGGTTATTCCGGTGGGCTATCAGATCAGGAATGGAGACGAGATTCGGACCGCGAAGGGCTCGACGGCCGTGGTGCGGCTGCTCGACGGATCCCTGGTCGAGATGGGGGAACGCTCTGACATTTCGGTATCCCGGGCATGGAAGGGCACGACGATTCATCTGGATGGCGGTCAGGTCATTGTTCAGGCAGCCAAGCAGCGTTCGGGGTGCCTGTACGTTGCAACCGACGATGGGCTGGTCTCGGTAAAAGGAACGATCTTTTCCGTAAACCATGGAACCAAGGGCTCACGCGTGGCAGTGATTGAAGGCGTGGTCCGGGTTAATTTCGGAGAAAACACGACCGACCTCACCGCTGGGGAGCAAGCGACTTCGGGTGCCAGTGTTTCGAAAGTCCCAATCCAAGACGAGATCGCGTGGAGCAGGAACTCTGCGAAATATCTTGCGCTGCTGGGCGACTTCGCGGTCCTGCAGAAACAGTTTGCAGCGATTCCGGGGCCAGGACTACGTTACAGCTCTGATCTTCTGCCCTATGTTCCTGATCACACCGTGGTCTACGCAGCGATCCCCAATCTTGCGAACACTTTAGGCGAAGCGAGCCGGCTCTTCCAAGACCGGCTGCAGCAAAGTCCGGAACTACGCAATTGGTGGAAACAACAGCAAAAAGGAAACGGACCGAAACTGGAAGACGTGCTGAATCAGGTGAAGACGTTCAGCAGCTATCTGGGGGATGAGATCGTATTTGCCGTGGCGAAGGACGGAGCAAACTATACGGCGCCGGTCGTGCTGGCGAAAGTGAAGCAGGGCGGGCTGGAGGCCTTTCTGCAAACGCAAGCTGCTCTGCAGACGATCCCGAACCCGTGGGCGGCGACGCCTGTGCCCGGCCGTCCTTTACTGGTTTATGTCAGCAACGATCTGTTGATCGCCAGTCCGGATCTAGCGGAACTGCAGCATGCGGTGATGCGGGTACAGCAGGGCAGCGGCGGTCACTTTGCAGGAACGCCGTTTTATCAGCAGATTGTTCGCTCCTATCAGCAGGGGGCCGAGTGGCTTTTCTGCGCGGATATGGAACAAATTGTCGCGCAGAACGTACAAGCTGGTAGCAACAGCCACGAGCTGCCGCCGGGAATAGGGGACGTGCGATACCTGACGTTGGAACACCGCGAAGTCAGCGGCAAGACCGAAAGTCATGCCGACTTGATGTTCGCCTCCGAGCGGCAAGGCGTGGCCTCTTGGCTGGCGGCGCCGGCATCGATGGGGTCGTTGGAGTTCGTTTCACCGGACGCCAGCATGGTGACATCGGCAGTGATCAAGAATCCGAGAAGCATCATGGAAGAGCTGTTCAAGATGATCGGGAGTGGCGACGCGGAATTTACGCAGCACCTGGCTGAGTTCGAGGCCAAGACTGGCGTGAATGTGCTGAACGACATCACGGCCCCTCTTGGCGGCGAAGTTACGATGGCGTTCGACGGTCCGATGGTGCCCACGCCCCGGTGGAAGCTGATCTTCGAAGTGTACGATCCGACAACCCTGCAGTCGACGATCACGAAACTGGTTGACAGTTTCAATCGAGAGGCCAATACGCAAGGGCACGCAATTCAGTTGACGAAGCGGCAGGTCGGTTCGCGGACTTACTTCGTGATTAACAGTCCGAAGCAGCCGAATTCCGAAATTGACTACACTTTTGTCGACAGTTATCTCGTCGCCGCGCCAGATATAGGCACGCTCTCGCGGGCCATTCAATCGCGCGAGGCGGGATACACGCTGGCGCATTCGGCCGGTTTCCAGGCGCTGTTGCCCAACGATGGATATACGAATTTCTCGGCAATCTTCTATCACAACATCGGCCCGGTCGTGGGCCCACTGGTCGAACAAGTTAAGGCCAGCGGTGCTCTGACTGCGCAACAGCGGCAGTCGATCGACGCGCTCACGGCGAACTCCGCGCCGGGCTTGATTTATGCCTATGGCGAGCCCGACCGGACCGTGGTGGCAAGCAATACCGGGTTCATGGGTTTTGATCTGGGCACTCTATTGACGATGGGCGATAATGGGCCGTTTCTGCCGCAGATGTTTTTAGGCGGAGCTCTGAACCATCCGACACCTCAAACTCAGTGAGTACGACGACACAACGCGGAGCAGCAAGCGACGAGAGTGAGCAGACGCCGCCCGCTGTTCCGCTGCCGCCACTGGTTGAACTGCAGGGTCTTTCGGTTCAGTTTGGCAACCGGGAGATCCTGCGCAGTCTTACGGCCTGTTTGCGCGGGCGCTCGATTGGTCTGCTGGGCCCAAACGGCGCTGGCAAGTCCACTCTGATCAATACCCTCCTTGGTTTCTACAAATCCTCTGCGGGTTCGGCGCGGGTTTTTGGGTACGACATCGGAACGGAAGTTCGAAAGATTCGCGGCCTGGTTGGTTACATGCCTGAGAATGACGCATTCATCTCCAAGATGAGTGCGGTGTCATTCGTCCGGATGATGGGGGAACTCTCGGGTTTGCCCTCGGACATGGCCCTGGAGCGAGCGCACGAAGCGCTGTTTTACGTCGGCTTGGCGGAAGCGCGTTACCGCCAGTTGGGGACTTATTCGCTGGGCATGAAACAACTGGCAAAGTTAGCCCAGGCGATCGTTCACGGACCAAAACTGTTGATCCTCGACGAGCCGACCAATGGCTTGGACCCCTCGGCGCGACAGCGCATGATCCGTATGATCCGCGAGATTCGAGACGGCCGGGAAATGCGGATCGTGCTGTGCTCGCACTTGTTGCGCGATGTTGAGGATACCTGCGATGAGGTTCTGATCCTGAAACAAGGGCGGATCGCACATTACTCGAATCTGGACGAAGAGCGCCGCGCGAACAAACGATTTCTGGAACTTGAGACCTACGGCGCGAATGGCGACTTCACGGAGGCGATCGAAAAGCTTGGCTGCGAGTGCGCGGTCACAGCGAACCGCATGAAGATGATCCTGGCGGATGGGGTTGAGACTCGCGACATTTTCCGCTTGGCCGCCGAGCGCCAGGTACGCATCCGGCGGATGAACTTCCGGCGAGACTCGCTCGAGGATATTTTTCTGAAGGCCATGGAGAACTGACATGCAAAGCTCGACGGCCGGGGAATAGCGATGGCAATTTACAGGCGTAACTACAAGCCGTATTCGGGAGCTCTAACCGCGGCTTGGTCGCGCTGTTTTGTTCTTTTCCGCTATTCCAAACGGAATCTCTTCCGCTCGAAGTTTATGACTGCGTTTTTTGTGGTTTGCTTCTTTTATCCGGTATTGTGCCTGCTCCTGATTTACCTCGCTCACAGCGCGAGTTTCCTTGCGGAAATGGGGGTGCCCCCTGAGATCATCTCCATCGACAACAAGTTTTTCTTCCACTTCATGAGTGTGCAGGGAGTACTGGCGTTTCTTTTGACGGCATTCGCGGGACCGGGGCTGATTTCTCCGGATCTCGCCAATGGCGCACTGCCGTTGTACTTCTGCCGACCGTTTTCGCGGGCCGAGTACGTGCTGGGCAAGTCTTCCGTGCTGGCAATCCTGCTTTCGCAAATCACATGGATTCCAGGATTGATTCTCTTCGGGATGCAAGCCGGTCTAGCCGGGCCGAGTTGGACATGGACTCACCTTTGGATTGCAGGCAGTCTCGTGCTCTCTTCCTTGATCTGGATTGCAATTCTTTCGCTGCTGGCGATGGCGCTTTCGGCGTGGGTGAAGTGGAGAATCGTCGCCGGCGCCTTGCTGCTGGCTGTCATGTTTTTCGGCGCCGGCTTTGCACAAGCCATCAACGCGGTGCTGCGAACTCAGTCCGGCCATTTTTTCAACGTTGCCTACCTGATGGGAACGGTTTGGAATGCGCTGTTCCAGGTGGATGCGGAACACGCGATTCCAGTCGCGCAGGCGTGGATAGCGCTGCTGGTGTACTGTGCAGTCTGTCTCGGGCTCCTTATGCGCAAGGTGCGGGCCTATGAGGTGGTGCGATGAACGATCGCATCATTTTCGAAGACGTGTCGAAGTTTTATGGTGAGATTCTGGGCGTGAATCGTGTCAATCTTTCCATTCCGCCAGGTATTACCAGTCTGGTGGGTCCGAACGGTTCGGGCAAGACTACGCTGATGAACCTGATGACGGGATTGGTGAGGCCCACACGCGGGCGGATTCAGGTGCTCGACTACAAGACGGACGATCCCGAGAACCTCTTCAGGATTCTGGGCTATTCCACGCAATTCGACGCGTTTCCGAAAGGCCTCACGGGATTTCAGTTTGTGTACTCCTATCTGCGGCTGGCGGGAAGGGATTCCGAGAGCGCTGAACAATTGGCCTGGCGGGCCATTGAGCGCGTGAATCTGGTCGATGCCGCTAAACGGAACATTGGGGGCTACAGCAAAGGGATGCGCCAGCGAATCCGGCTGGCGCAGGCGTTGTCGCACGATCCGAACGTGCTGGTGCTCGACGAACCGCTGAACGGTCTGGACCCACTCGCGCGATCGGAGATGATCGCCGTTTTCCGATCGACGGCAACGCAGGGTTGCTACGTGATCATTTCCAGCCATATCCTGCACGAAGTCGATGTGATTTCCGATCAGGTCATCTTGCTGAGCAACGGGTACGTGGTGGCGGAGGGCCAAATCCAGAACGTGCGTAGCGAGATCCAAGAGCATCCCACGCAGATCTTGATTCGCTGCAACCGGCCGCGCGAGCTTGCCGCGAAAATGTTTGAGTACGAACACACGATCGAAGTCTCTATCCACAAGGACGAGCGCGGCCTGCTTCTGAAAACGCGGGATGCCGATCGCTTTTATCTGGCGCTGAATCAACTGGCCTTGAACGGAATCGACATCGAATCGATCGCGCCCGCAGACGACGACGTGCTTTCCGTTTACGAGTATTTGATCGGGAATGAAGAGGCGGTCCGATGAGGAGAATCTGGTGGGCACAGATCAAGGCTGTGATCCGGCTGGAAATGAAGAAGACTTTCTTCGCGAAGCGAGGCCTTTGGATCTACCTGCTTGCCGCTCTGCCGGTTCTGCTTTTCATCGCATACGCCATTGCGACCTCCAGCCAGCAGAACCGAAGCGTGAGCGTCGCACGGCGGGGCGAGAGACCACTGGCCTACCAGGATCTGCTAGCGGTGAAGCCTGGCATGACAAGTCAGGAAGTGGTTGCCATTCTGGGACAGCCTCCGATCACTTTCCATTGGACTGAAAATCGGCCGCCGGAGACGGAGAAGGGCGCAGCCATCGATGTCCTGCACGAGGACTATCACTATTCCGATGGACAGAACGATCTGTTTGTGGGGCTGGCGGACGGCAAAGTTGAGAGCATCAATATTCACCAGGGCAACAACCTGGGGCAGGACTCGATTATGTTCGCGGGCGTCTTCCAGTTCTTTTTTCTACGACTGGCCGTCTTTTTCGGATGCCTCGGAATCTTCATGAACCTGTTTCGAGGGGAAATCCTCGACCGAAGTCTTCACTTTTATTTTCTTGCGCCGATCCGGCGTGAAGTCCTGATGGCTGGCAAATTCCTTGCCGGGTTGCTGGCCACCTGCACTATTTTTGTCACCAGCGAACTGCTCCAAACGGTTGCCTTTCTATGGCACTTCCCTCCGAGCGTGAGAGACCTTTATCTCTATCACAATCATGGTCTCGAACATGCTGCAGCATATCTGGGAGTGACAGTGCTCGCCTGTGTCGGTTATGGAGCTTTCTTTCTGGTTGCGGGAATGCTGTTCCGGAATCCAATCATGCCGGCAGCGGCGATATTGATCTGGGAAGGGATCAATCCGTTCCTGCCGACGGTGCTCAGGCAGTTCAGCGTCATTTATTACCTCAAGTCGTTATGCCCCGTGGATATCCCCAGCCCGCCGGGCACACCGCCCGTGCTGGCGTTGCTGATTTCCAACTCCGATCCTGTCTCAGCCCCGGTCGCCGTGCTGGGCATAGTGATAGTCGCGTTGGTCGCGATCTATGTGTCGAGCGTTCAGGTCCGGCGGATGGAAATTAACTACACAAGCGAATAATTCCTCAACGCTGTCGGGCAGGGCTCGCTGTGCCCGGGGAACACGGGGAACAGTGATTTCGATCACAGAAAGATAGCCTGGCCCGGACCGAACATTGAGTTCGCAGCAAATCGCGGGTCTATTGCGCCAAGCCCAGTCCTGCGAATGGGACCGGCCACCCCAGCCCGCGGTTGAGGGCTCATCGTGCGCTTTCTGAAACCGACCAGGCTACGCCTGTTTTCGCAGATTATTTTCTTTCTGCTGTTTCTCTTCCTCCTGCTGCGCACTGAGTTTCGAGGATCATTGGCAGCTTCGGGAAGCGAGATTCGTCTGCCTTACCCGGTCGGACTCTTCTTCCAGTTCGATCCGCTGGTCGCATTATCGAACGCGCTCGCCAGCCACGCGCTCTATCGCGGCCTGCTGTGGAGTCTGGTCATCCTGATTCCCACGATGTTTCTGGGGCGCTTCTTCTGCGGGTGGATCTGTCCTCTCGGATCGGTTCACCATTTTTTCAGTAGCTTCAAATCAGAACGCAAACGTGGGAAGCAACTCGTTGAATCGAACCGCTACAAACGGTGGCAGGCGACCAAGTATTACCTGCTCATTATCGCTCTGGCCGCTGCTGTGATGGGGACAGGCATCGTGGGGTGGCTGGACCCGTTCTCATTTCTGGTGCGGTCGATGGGCTTGTCGATTGTGCCCGCAACCAACTACGGCCTACGGGCAGCGCTGAGCACGCTTGAGCACAGCAGATTTACCCCGATTCAAACCGCGGGTGGAGTGCTGCACTTCATTCTTGGTTCACTTCTACTCAGCTTCAAACAGCCTTACTTCCGGCAGGGAGTTTGGTTGGGCCTCATCTTCATTTTCATTATTGCGCTGAATTTCCGTATCACGCGTTTCTGGTGCCGCGCACTGTGCCCGCTGGGTGCGTTGCTCGGGACCGTCTCGCGTTGGTCGGTGTTTGGGCTCGTCAAGAATCCCGAGCACTGCAACGATTGCAACCGCTGCCTGCTGCGCTGCCAGGGTGGCGACGATCCCTCGGGCGGCGTTCCGTGGCATCAGCCCGAATGCCATCTATGTCTGAATTGCGTGGACGAGTGCCCGGAGCACAGCTTGCGATTCAAGTTCTTCCCGACACAGAAAACGGTGGGCACGAACTTGCAGAGACGCAAAGTCCTTACCGGGCTCGCTGCCGGCGTCGCGCTTGTTCCTCTGGTGCGCAGCACTCCCGGATTCGCGGCGGAACGCCATGAGAGGTTGCTCCGTCCTCCTGGCGCGCTGGATGAAGAATTCTTTCTATCGCGCTGCATTCGTTGCGGCGAGTGCATGAAGGTTTGTCCGAACAACGCGCTGCATCCCACATTGACTGAGGCGGGGCTTGAAGGTCTTTGGACGCCGGTTCTGGTGCCGCGCATTGGCTACTGTGAGAGCAGTTGTGTGCTGTGCTCGCAGGTCTGCCCCACTGGTGCGATCTGGGAGATCACAGCAAAGGAAAAGGGATGGTCGGTGGACGTGGCTCGCGCTGCGAAACCGATCAGACTGGGAACCGCGTTTTACGATCGCGGCCGGTGCCTGCCGTGGGCGATGGCTACCGATTGCATCGTCTGCGAAGAATGGTGTCCCACTTCGCCGAAAGCAATCTACTTTCGCCCCGCGGAAGTGATCGACGCCGCGGGCAACGTGAAACAGGTCAAGCAGCCGTATCTTGATCCTGCGCGCTGCGTCGGTTGTGGCGCGTGCGAGCATGCTTGCCCGGTGCAGGATCGTCCGGCCGTCTACGTCACCAGCGTCGGCGAAAGCCGCTCGCGCACGAATCAGATTCTGCTGAATCGGAGAAAGGGATAACGATGATCCTCAAGCGTACAATCGGCGGCCTGCTCTTGACGGCCTCGTGTCTAGCGCTCTTGGTTTGTCTGGCTTGTAGCCAGCACGCTGCAGTTCCAGCCACGCCGTTTCCGGCCTCCAACGAGGTTGTTGGCTGGGTGAAGACCGGAGACACGCGCACCTTCTCGGTCACGGAACTTTGGAGTTACATCGACGGAGATGCGGAGCGATACGTGAAGGCCGGTGTGCAGACGACCTCGACTGCCGACTACAACTTCCACAACACGGTCGACGCCGTAGTCGATATCTACACGATGGGAAATGTGCAGGGGGCGCGGACGATTTTCGAAGGTGAACCGGCAAGCCAGGCAAAATCGGTGCAACTCGGCGACAGCGGGCGCTTATATACAGGAAGCCTAGTTTTCTGCCAGGGACATTATCTCGTGCGGGTCGTGGCTTACAAACAAACGCCGGAGGTGCAACCGGCCCTGCAGGCTCTAGCCCGCGGAATCCAGCGGCGACTCTCCGAGTGAATGAGTGCAGCAGAGGGTGTTTCTGATCACTGCAAATGCAGAGGCATCGCAGTATTAGTTTGAGCTTGATCGTTTCTACGGAGTGTCTATGGAAACCGACAATGTCGTGCTAAATCGTCGTGAAGCATTAGTCAAGTTGCTGCGCATTGCGGGAGCCGGTGCCGGAGCCGCAGGGCTAGGTTTGTGGCTCAGCGAACACAGCTGGCGACCTGAGACCGCATTGGCCATGGCTGCAAAGCACGGTCACACGGTAGCGGCCGATCCGAAGCTTCCGGAGATGGCCATCATTCAGGGCGACGATCCTGCACAACTGGCGCGCCAGGCAGTCGAGGAACTAGCGGGCATGCGCCGCTTCATCGCGCGCGGGGACGTCGTCCTGGTGAAGCCGAACATTGGCTGGGACCGTACGCCCGAACAGGCGGCCAACACCAATCCTGACATAGTCGCGGAAATCGTACGGCAGTGCTCGAACGCGGGAGCAAAGCGGGTCATCGTGACTGACGTGAGCTGCAACGATCCGCGCCGCTGCTTTCAGCGATCGGGCATCGCAGAGGCGGCAAAGAACGCAGGCGCGGAGGTCATTCTTCCTGATCCCTCTAGATTCAAGGAAGTAGACTTGCAAGGGGAAGTTCTGCGCGCCTGGCAGGTTTTCGATCCTTTCCTGAATGTCGATAAGGTCATCAATATTCCGATTGCCAAGCACCACAGCCTCACCGGCGTAACTCTAGGCATGAAGAATTGGTATGGAATGCTCGGGGGACAACGCAATCAATTACACCAGAAGATCCACGAAAGCCTCGTCGACCTGGCGGATTTTGTGCGTCCTACATTGACCGTCATCGATTGCTATCGGATACTCCTGCGCAACGGCCCAACCGGCGGCAATCTCGAAGACGTGCTGCTCAAGAGGACGCTGGTCGCGGGAACCGATCCAGTAGCCCTCGACGCCTACGTGGCAAAGGCTTATTGGAACTTGGAGGTTGATGCTCTGCCTTACCTGAAGATGGCAGCCAAACGCGGATTAGGCACCTATCAGTTCGAAAAGCTTCGCACGCGAGTCAGGAAGCTATCGTGACATCGAGTCACGTTGGCCGTAAGAAAGCCATAACAGCGCTCTAGTGGTGCTTGAAATATTGCACCGCTTTCTCATGCGCCTCTGCCGCGCGTCTCGTGGTGAATGTCCCCAGATTCCGGCGTTTTCCGGTCTTGGCATTCTTCTTGCGCGAGTACAAACGATATCGGCCTATTTTCAGTTTTCGGATCATAGAAATCCTCGGCAGTCGTTAGCTCTTGGAGGGTTCAGCTATTCTTCCGTCGGGTGCGGCTCGCTCTCGCGGCCGAGTTGTGACGCGCCGCCGAACTGCGCTTCTTCGCAGCAGAACGCGCTTGCCTTGAAAGGGACTTGTGCGAAGCTGCGCTATAACCTTCCTTTTTCAGGGTCTGAGTGGTTGCGCGAGAGCGCGTAGCAGAAGGCCTGCGACGTGAATGGCTCTGGCCCTTCTGGTAATCGCGGTTGGCTTGCTTGGTGGTTCGCGCTGATGCCTTCCCGTTGCGCGGCGCTTGCAATTTCACACCTGCGCGACGGGCTTTCGAGAGGCCGATCGCGATGGCCTGTTTGGTAGAAGCCGCACCATGCTTACCTTCTCGCACATGGTGCATTTCCTCACGCACGAATTCTCCAGCCTGCGTGCTAGGCGACTTTCCCTCGCGGGCATCCTCACGAGCGCGTTCGACTGTTTCTTTTCTAGGCATGCTAGCCTCCTCTCCCAGCGTAGTGCGCCCGCGTGTGCGGAAGGCATCGAAGAGTTTCTGTAGTCACGGAGACCGTTTGCTGTAGGACGAAAATTTCGCAACGATCGCGACCGCGGACGGAGGCCAAGCGGATTAGACCAAATCGGGTTTCACTGAACTTGTTACCGAGGCGAACGGAAGCTTACGTTCCTGGTAGCCCAATTTGTTCAATATGCATGAGCATATCAGTAGCATCGGAATAGACGCGAAATGCGCCAGCGCGTCTCCTTTTCAACAGACGGTAGAGTATGGCTCTGTAAGGTTTGCTTTTGCCGTCGCATAGTCAGGACGCCGGTTCCCTGTCACGAGGAGCCTTGGCCCTGGGTGCTTATGCGTATCGAAAAGGTGTGGAGTAAAGCCCGAACGGTCTGTTATTTGCGAACAACAGCATGCGCTGGATCAGCCATCTAAGTAAAAGACCTTATCTGCACTTTCAGCCGGGTCTTGTCGTGGAGCGTAGAGGTTTGTGTCAAAAGGAGCCAACCGAATGAGGATTGCCCAAGTCGCGCCCCTTTATGAGAGCGTTCCTCCTCGCCTTTACGGAGGAACAGAACGAGTCGTCTCATGGCTGACGGAAAAGCTGGTCTCGCTCGGACACGACGTAACCTTGTTTGCCAGCGGCGACTCGGTAACCAACGCGCGATTGGTTCCCGCATGCAAAAAAGCGCTCCGGCTCGATCCAGAATGCATCGATCCGCTGGCACATCATACTTTGATGGTAGAACGGGTTTTCAGTCAAGCGGAGGAGTTCGACCTCATTCACTTTCACATCGATTATCTTCACTTCCCGTTGACTAGGCGCGTACAAGTTCCATGTATAACCACTCTCCATGGAAGGCAAGATCTCCCTGATCTGATCCCGCTCTACAAGGAATTTGCGGAAGTACCGTTGGTCTCGATCTCCGACGCTCAGCGCCAACCTCTACCTTGGGTCAACTGGGTGAGAACCGTCTACCATGGTCTGCCGGCAAGTTCGCTCTCGCTGAACGAAGGGGGCGAAGGTTACCTTGCGTTTCTTGGACGAATCTCGCCAGAAAAGGGTCTGGATCGCGCCATCGAGATCGCAATTCGCTCTGGAATGAAGTTGAAAGTTGCGGCGAAAATCGATCGCGGTGATCGGGACTATTTTGCCAGAGAAATCCGGCCTTTGTTGGACCATCCCCTGATTGAGTTTATCGACGAGATTACAGCTTCTGAAAAGCAAGACTTTTTGGGTAATGCTGCAGCCCTTCTGTTCCCTATCGAATGGCCTGAACCCTTCGGCTTGGTGATGATCGAAGCCCTGGCTTGTGGAACGCCAGTGATCGCACATCCTTTTGGGTCTGTTCCCGAGATTATTCCCGAGGGCGTCGGAGGTTTCCTGGTTCGCGACATTGACGAAGCGGTGGAAGCGGTAAAACGACTCGGCGAAATCGACCGGCGCGAATGCCGCCGGCACTTTGAGCTAAACTTCACGGATGATCGTATGGCACGCGACTATGTGAAGCTCTACAATCATTTGATTCGTCCAAAATCGGCCTCAATCACGGTCGAAGAGGGAGCCTTGAATTGGATGGAAGTGGAATCGCCCACCCCCAGTACTACATAGCGACCACATCGTCGCCGGCGGATGATCGGGCTCGCGTACTCAAGTATGGGCGGATGTTTTTTGTGTTCGACCGCTTGGGCGACGTCCAGACCTCCGGCTTGGGCGAGGAAGGCCTGTTTTATGACGGCATGCGCCACCTTTCGGCATTGTCGTTGAATCTGTGGAATGCCCGGCCGTTATTGTTGAGTTCAACCGTAGCGACCAATAATTTTCTGTTTACGGCCGACCTTGCCAACCTCGACGTGTTCAGCGAGGGTGCAATGGTCATTCATCGCGGGACGCTGCATCTGGTTCGGTCGAGGTTTCTGTGGCGCGATTCCTGCTTCGAGAAACTGCTGTTCGTCAATCACGGATTGGAAAATTTAGAGGTTCCGGTTCGTATCGGATTCGATGCGGACTTTACCGATGTCTTCGAAGTTCGCGGCACGGTCAGAGAACGGAAAGGGCGGCGACTGGAAGATCAAATAAATGGCAATTCCGTCATCCTGTCCTATGAAGGGCTGGACCGCGTCGTCCGCCAGACTTCCATTCGAAGCGACGCAAATGCTGTGCGGGCATCCCAAGTAGGGCTGGAATTCGAACTCGCCCTTCGCCCCAAGGAGAGGTTGACCGTCCAGCTTGAAATTTGCTGCAGTTCCGAGGCCACCGGAGACTCCATCGGCTACACCGAGGCATTGTCTTCGGCCCGCTTCGAACTCGCGGAGCTTTCCCGGGCTTTTCCTCAGATAACAAGTTCGAACTCCCGCTTTAGTGATTGGATTGCACGCTCCATTTCTGATCTTGAAATGATGATTGCGGGCAACCCTGAACATAATTATCCCTACGCTGGAGTCCCTTGGTTCAGCACAGTGTTTGGCCGCGATGGGATCATCACCGCCCTTCAAACCTTATGGCTGAACCCGAGCATCGCGAAGGGCGTACTGGAATTTCTCGCCGCGTCGCAGGCGGATGAGACTGATTTCGTGGCGGACTCCGAACCCGGCAAAATCCTGCACGAAATGCGCCGGAGCGAAATGGCAAACCTCGGAGAAGTCCCATTTGGGCGCTACTACGGGAGTGTCGATGCCACCCCTCTCTTCATCATTCTTGCTGGCGCTTACTTCGACCGTACGGCAGATCGTCCCTTCCTGGAGAAATTGTGGCCGCACATACAGCGGGCGCTGACCTGGATTGACGAATTTGGAGACGTGGATGGCGACGGCTTTGTCGAATACGCCCGACACTCGAATAACGGACTGGTGCAGCAAGGCTGGAAGGATTCCAACGACTCAATATTCCATTCCGACGGCAAAATCGCGGAACCACCGATCGCCTTATGCGAGGTCCAGGGCTACGTCTATGCGGCAAAGCTTGCGGCAGCCCGGTTGACCCGCGTGCTCGGCGACGTAAACGGATGCTGTGAGCTTGAGGTACAGGCGGAAGCCTTGCGCACACAGTTTGAGGAGCAATTCTGGTGCGAGGATCTCGGCACCTACGCGTTAGCGCTCGATGGTCGCAAGCGGGCCTGCCGGGTTCGTGCTTCGAATGCTGGACATTGCCTTTACACCGGCATTGTTTCGCCGAAAAGAGCTCGCCGTGTAGCGGAGACTCTCATGGGCGCCGATTCCTTCACGGGATGGGGAATTCGGACGGTCGCCACAACCGAGTCTCGTTACAACCCTCTGTCGTACCACAATGGCTCTATTTGGCCCCACGACAATTCCATCATCGCGAATGGTATGGCGAAGTACGGATCCAAGAAGATGGCGGGGCAGGTGCTCCTGGCGTTGCTGGACTTGAGCAGCGAGGTCGAACTGCGCCGGCTACCCGAATTGTTCTGTGGCCTAAAGAGGCGCCCAACCGAAGGGCCTACGCTTTATCCGGTCGCTTGCTCGCCCCAAGCCTGGGCCGCTGCAGCCCCTTTCTTGATCCTGGAAGGCTGCCTCGGAATCTCGGTACACGCGGATCGCGGACGTGTCATCTTCGACCGGCCTTTTCTTCCTGAGGGCATCCCTCAGCTATCAATTCGGGGACTCCGCTGCGGAAAGGTGGCGGCAGACTTGCTGCTGGAGCGAAGAAACGACTCCGTATTAGTCCATCTCGAAAACAAGCAGGACGGCATCGAGATCGTGACAATCGTCTCTTAAAACAGTCGTTACCGTCTTCCCGGGTCTTATTTTTCTCTCCGCCGTAGTGGGGTTCATTTCTCTTCCAGATCTGTTTGGCCATGTTTTATTGCTGATGGGCCGTCTTTGCCCCCGGACACAATGAAGGTGGTGTACTCGGTTCCTGGGCGATGTGCTCCTCACACCGGGGCGTGGCTTTCCTTCGGAATGCTGGGGATGAATCTGGACGACATCCGCCCCATTCGACTCGATGATCGAGGCTCTGGACATCGCTTACGACGTGGAAAGATGGTCGCCCTTTCTGGAAGACGCGGCTTCTCGCGATAGCTCTCGCAGCGATTATCGGAGCACTACCCTTGACCGCGCCGCCTAGTTCGTTGCGCCAGGATTTCAAACGTCTAAAACTGAGTGTGATACCGGCCATCCACGGAAACTCCCCCGAGTTGATCGCGGGCCATGCTTACCGACCAGCGCTTGTTGAGCTGGTATTCCCCCTGCACCATTTCGCTTCCGGGTTGAGAAACATCTGTCGAGAATGTAAAGAGCAAATTTTTGGTGATACGTTGCTGGATAGCTACGCGGGCCGAAGGGTTCTGGTTGTTGCCGCCGATCATTGGATCAATCTGCAAACTGGAGATTCCTGCGAGCTTCTGCACGTTGCTGCTCACCTCACTTGCAGCCTGCGAGGCAATCATGGAGTCGGTGCTCTGGCTGGCGGCAGCCGACTCCTGCGTGGTCTTGCCACGGGCAACCAGGTTAATGATGTCCGCCGTTGCCAGGGGCGGGTCGGAAACATAGGACGTAGTGAGCTTGTCGAGCGGCCCTCGCATGGTGAGTGTGAGATTGTATTGCTCGACGGTAGTAGCCACTGAGACGTTCAGCACAGGATGAGTTTCGTTCGGATCGTCGAACGTGATCACTCCTTTTTGAAGTTGGTAACGCACGTTCCGGTAGAACAATTCGCCTGAAGTCAGGGTCGTGCGACCGGTAATCACTGGGTTTGCCGCCGTTCCTCCCACTTGCAGAGCGGCTCGCCCCGCGATACTGATCTGCGAACTCCTCGCGTTTAAATCCTCTTGCGACTGCACGCCAATGGCGAGTTTGATGGTATCGGCGAATCCAGGCTGCGACGGTGCGCTTCCCGTGCTGAACTGGTCGCCAAAGCTCGCCAGGTCGAAGTCGGGCGTGAACGAGAGGCTGTTAATCAGAACGCGCCCATTCAATGTCGAAGCCTGAGTTGTGCCGCTGAACGCAAGATTGGCGTCGAGCAGCGACCGCAAACCGTCGGGATAGCGGAGGCGCACTAATTGCCCCTGTAGCGCAAGGTTGAATTGCACAGCCGGCCGGTAGGTGATCGAGCCCCCAACAGAGACTTGGCCGCCGCCCACTTGCGCTGTCATCTTTGACACTTGCACGCGGTCGTTGGCTATATCCAGTGTGCCATTCAGCTTTTCGAGGGCTATCGGAGCATCAGTCGTTGTCAATGCGATATCCTTGAGCTGTAGCTGCCCTTCGACCCTGGGACTTGCTGCCGATCCAGAGGCGCGCACATCCAAGGCCAAGGTACCGGAACTCTCGACATCCGGTGCGACGATCTTAAGAATACGGACATCGACCAATCCGTTTGCGGATAGGGTCGGAGAAGTTGTCCCCCCGATTGGCAACCGACCTTGCAGATGAAGAGATGTGCCAGTACCTCGGATCTCGGCGGGTTGCAGGATTACGACCGAATTGGAATAGTCCGCATGGATTGGGCTCGCGATCCCGATCTGCAGTGATTGGTAGCTCGCGTTAAGGACCGGAATCGAAAGGTGCGCCTCAATCTGGGACTTATCCTTGAGTGGACCTTTCAGGGTTGCATGCAACTCGGTCTGGCCTTGAAATCCTTGCGGTACGCTTTGCGCAAAAGTTGCCATCAAGGCGTCCAAAGGAACAGTATTCGTGTCGATAACAGCCTCAGTATAGTAGTTGCCACTCAGAGCGACGCGTGCATGCGCGTGAACCGAGGCCTGAGACACCTTCGAGTCCAGATTGAGATCGGCGTAATGATGAGCGACATCAAGTTGTGCCTTCAACCCGGAAATTGAACTCTGCCGGACTTGGAGCTGAGGCAACTGAACAGTTGCAGTGAGTTCAGGATCGTCCAGGGTTCCCTCGCCACTCACAGACGCGGTCACAGTTCCGGTGAGGGGAAGATCTTTTGCCTTCACGCTCTGCAGCTTTTGCAGCACCACCGATGGCGCGTTGATGCGGAGTTTGTATGCCTTGGTTTTGGGGGTGTAGGAGAGATTTGCGTCAACGGCCCCAGCCGCGACCGCCAGATTCAATGTCGAAACGACGGATCCGTTGGCCGCGTTGAATTTTGCGGACAGATTCTGAATCGGCTCGTCATAAGCGCGGGCGTTGGTGATCTGCGCCGAGCCTGAGCCCACGGGATTGAGTTGCGAGCCTCCTAGAGATACCTTTGCCGAGAAATCACCAGAGATTGGGTAGTGCTGATTCGCCAGCCGCTGCAAATCGGCGATCCGAATCTGCTGCACCTCAAGATGCGCCTCGATTCGATTCGTATCCTCGTAAGACCAATTCCGCAATCCTACGCTCGCGCTGAAAGTTGCCTGTCCCCGCTGGGCGTTGATGATTGATCCACTCTGTACCGTGAACTCAGAGGGGTTCGCACGCATCTCGAGCTTGACCGTGGTCCACTGGCTGCCTTCGACTTGCAAGTTCTGGGCGTTCAGCTGCGCCGCAACCGTGGGTTTTTTCCTAGAACCACTTACAACCGCATTGAGCGTTGCAGAGCCCGAGACCGCTGGGATCTGTGTTTGGGAAGACCGGAAGGAAGAAGCCAATGCAGCGAGCTGATGAAGGTCGTTCGCTGCAACTTGAATGTGCAAGCTGGAATGATCGCTGATTGTCCCCTGCGCGGTCAGTTTTGCCGAGGGAATCCGCAAGCTCGTCTCCCGCAGTGAGATGGTTTGACCAGCACCGTCGTAGCTCAAGTGGATCGCACCATCGACCGGGACGGGGCTTTCCAATGGGTTCGCGTTGCTGCTAGCGAGCGCTTGGACTGTCAGGTCCGAATGCGCGCGGAGGTTGGCTATACGCCCCTTCCACGAGGCCTCCGCTTTTCCACCGAGCGTTCCGGAAAGAGTGGCGCCGTTGACTCCCTGGGTTCGCAGCGCGTGCTGCAAATCTCTGAGGGAAATGTTATGCAGAGCAGCCTGAATGCGCGATTCCGGCGTTGTATCCAGATGCGTGATCTCGGCATTGCCTGTGATGCGCCCGCCCAGAGACTCCATGGCGAGTTCGCTTACGTCCAAGTTACCTCCCGCCAATTGGTATGTTCCCTGCAGTCTTCGCAATTCGATCCGGCTGCCGGAGGCGGCAGCCGAAAGCACTTCGCTCGCAAGATGGCCGTTGATTGAAATGTTCCGAAGGAGCGGCTGGGTCCCGACTGCCTGGTAGTGCAGTTTGCCGGTTAGCGACACGTCCCCTGCGGGCGCGGCCGTCGGCGACATCTGAGCGAAGTCCTGTGTATGAATCTGAATCTGGTAGTCGCCCTCAGCGAGCGGATTCGAGTAGTCGGAAACGACGGCGTGCAGTGTTATGGCGGAAGACCCGAGCTTCAGAAGCGCAGATTCCAGGTTAAAGCGATCCGGCGAGGCGCTGAATTTCAAGTTCAGATTGTGGGGAAGCGGTACGTATTGGGCATACCGCAGGTGCCCATTGTTGTACGAAACAACGCCCTTGTAGCGTTTGGCGAGAGACTCGAAACGAATGTCGGTTTCGAGATCATACAGATCGGCTTCGAGTGGAGTCTTGCGGTCGTTGTAGTTGACCTCGCCTTTCGTGAGTTGGACATGTTCCACAGCAAGATCGAAAACACTGGTGTGACTGCTTCTTTGGCCAAGCGGAGCGGTTGGAAGATTGTTTTTGCCCTCACGACTTACCTGTAAATGAATAACGGGATGATCAATGAGAAGCTCCCGCAATGCGACCTGGTGATGCAAGGCGGATAGAATTTTTATGCGAACGGTGAGTTCATCGGCGTGCAGGAGTGGGGGCTGCTCGGGGCTTTCCGTGCCGCGCACAGTGATGTTGTAAAGATGAGCGGTTAGCGGGGACAGGGTAAAATCCAGTGCGCCAATCTGAGTTCGGCCGCCGGTGGCGAGGTCGGCTTGCTCTACGATCTTGCGCAAGGCATACTGTTGAAAGCTGCCACTGCGGAGATAGAAGTATCCCCCGACCACTGCCATGAGAATCAGCGCCAGGAGTCCTGCCAAGGTCCAACCGATCGTCCGTTTCCAATTCATGAATCTCCTCTAAAAAGCCTGCCCGATCGTGATGTAATACTGCAGCGGATTGATCCCCGGCACCGGATTCAGATTGCGTCCAACGTCAATGCGAACCGGACCAATCGGAGTCGCGTAACGCAATCCAATTCCCACCGTGTTGCTGTAGTTGTTGACGAAATTGTTGAAGTTAATGGCGCTGTATACATTGCCTCCGTCGTAAAAGACCACGCCGCCCAGCGCATTTGTAATTCCCAGGGGGAAGCGCGCCTCTGAGTTCAAAATGAAGAGCCCTCGCCCTCCCACTGGGACGGTGACATTCACGCATCCCGACTGGCCCTTTAGCACATTGCAGAACGGAACCAGTCTTTGCGGGCCCGCTTCGTCAATGGGAAATCCGCGTAGAGAGGTGCCGCCTCCTGAGAAGAACAACTGACTGGTGGGCACAAAGCTCCCTGAAAACGGCGATGCCAGGCCGAGGCGGATGCTGTTCGCGAATACGAGGGAATGCACGGGTTTGTAGTACGCGTATTGCCCAAAGAGTTTGGCAAAGTTCGCGCTCGATCCGAATGCGGTGGGCGTGATTCCCACGTTGATCGTCGAGAACGATCCGCGATGCGCATCGAGCGGTTTGTCTCGCGTATCGCGGATAATCGTTGCCGACCACGTCGATAGCAGCACATGCTGGTCCTGCGGCAGCACAAGGTCCGGGACGAGTAGATGAGACAGGTTGGTCTTATTGAAGTCATAGCGGAGCTGTAGCCGGGTGTTCGACTTAGGGCTGATCAACCGCTCCAGCTGAAAAGAAAGATCGCCCAGGCCGGCTGTGAAAAGTGGATTCTCACTGTTGCGTTCCACCGAGAAGCTGGTCAGAGACTGCCATTGGGAACCGATAAAGTAGAGCTGAGAATAGGTCGTTAACGCCCTCTGATCGAGGCGCGACAAAAGAATGGACGCGCTCGCGGTTTCTCCCAAACCTCGCATGTTGCGGCGGTCGAATTCGACCGAGCCCCGTGGACTGGCGAACGTCGATTGGCTCGGCGCGATCTGATTGCCGCCCAATCCAATGCTGCCACCCCCTCCCGGTAGGGCTACGGTTCCAGTGGGTACGTTTCCGCCACGGTGCGATACCTCAAATCCGAATCCGTAGGTGATTTCGTTGCGTTTCGCTTCGTGCACCTTCACCAGCGCCATTTCATCCGTCTGGTCGGTAATGGGCTTTCGCGGGCCCACGCTGGACCAGTCAAAGATGCCCAAATCGTAAAGCCGGCTTTCCCCTGCCAACAGCTGATCCCGCCGCATTGGCGTCTCCGGGGGAATCTGCGCCGTCTTCTTGATGAGCGAGAGCCGCGTGTGTTTCTGTCCGAGATAAGTGACTTCACTGATTCGCACTAACTGGTTCTCCGTGATCATATAAGCGATATTCACGCTGTGGGGATGGCCCGGGTTCTGCTTCACCATCGTTTTGACCTCGGCATTGAGATAGCCACGATTCAGGTAGGTCGCCGAGATACGATTTCGATCTTCAGCCAGCTTCCGCGGAGAAAAAGGCACTCCAGCGCGGAGTTGGAATCCTTTGGGAGCGGTGAGTTGTCCTGAGGCGACGTTTTGGTTTCCCGAGACTTGAACGTCCTCGACCAGCGTCTGAGTGCCTTCCTCAATGTCAAAAGCAACGTCGATCTTCGGTTCGCGGTCGACTGTTGTGGGTTTGACTTTCACTTCTTCGTACCCGTGATCCCGGTATAGCGCGTCGATGTTGTTGGCGCTTTGTTTCAGCAATTTCTGGCTGACGCTTCCGTGTGTCCAGATATGCGATTTCTTTACTTTTACCTGCTCCATCAGTTCTTTCGCCGACAGTTCGTAATTTCCGTGAAAGAAAATACGATCCACCTTGTGCTTCTTCCCTCGATCGATTTTGTATACAACGAGAATCTGGTCTGGTTGTTTCTGGAAGTCTGTGGTCACCTTGGCATCGTAGAAGCCTTTCTTCTGGAAGTAGTCGGTCAGGTTACGCTGCCCTTCCTCAACCAAATCCAGATCGACGGTCCCTTCGGAGTAAATCGGGATGAGCTTCTTCATCTGCCGTCCGGCCAGAAATGGAATGGCTGTCAACCGGGCGCCGACCGTGCGGACGGTGACCACCGGTCCCAGTTCCACTTTGAACGAGACATCTACTCGATTGGTTTCGGCGTTGTATTGTGGTGGATTTTCGTGAATGCTTCCAGCCAACCTGTGCTGCTTGCTCAGGGTTCTTTTCATCAGCGTTGTCGCTTCGCTGATTCGTTCAGGTGCATAGGGCTTCCCCTGTTTCAGCAGGCCCCCGGAGAGCCGTGCCCGCAGCGACCTCACGGCGTGCAGCAAGCGGGCGCTTTCGGGATGATCAGATCCCTCGATTTTGAGTGAAGAGATCCGAGCCTGCTTTCCCATCTCGACCACAAAGCTCACGCTGACAAGTTCGTGGTCATCGTCGATCTTGGGTTCGGCATGAACCTTCGCTTGGAAGTATCCATTCCTGTGCAAGAAGTCCGTGAGCGCTGTCTCAGCTATTGGAATGCGCGACGGGTCATAAGGGTCTTCATCAGGAAGGTTTACGACTTGCAGGAGCCGGGTGTAAGCGAAGTACTTCCCGACCCGGGGAAATTCCACGATGCCAAGGTAGTAGGCTGGTTCCAACAGGAAGTTGACGCGTAGTCCTGCGACTTCGGGTTCGACGCTGATTTGAACTCGTGGGAAACCACCCGCTTGCTTCAACGCTTCAGCAGTAGCATCAATCGTCGCCTCGGAGTAGGGCGTACCTGTCTTTTGGGCTACAAGCGGGAGCAGGGGTTTGAGGTCGCGGTGCGGATTCGCGATCAGCGAAACGGCGCTTACATTCTGACCGTTGTATGTAGCTTGAGGTCCCTGTGGTGCAAGTTGCGCAAATAAAGCTGCGCTCCAAAACAAAAACCCGACACTTAACAAGCGCATACGTAACCGCCGAACCAGATGTCAGGAAACACCCGTTTGCTAGCCGAGATGTGATGCGATTGATTTCAAGGGAGTTGTCGTGAAGTAACAGGATGCTCTATGCTCAAGCGGTTGTCCAAGGCTATTCGTCGGACATCCAACTTGACTGGCTTCGCAACCGCGGCCAACTCGTCCAGCTTGCTTCCGTCAGTGTTGAAACCCGCACCTGGTATAACGAGGATCTCGAGAGCAGCGCATTCATCGTTCCCGGCGTGCTTGCTCTGGTCATGTCCGTGATCGGAGCGTTCCTCACTTCTCTCACCATCGCGCGCGAATGGGAACGTGGCACGATGGAGCAGTTGATATCAACTCCGGTCACGCCGGTTGAGATCATGCTTGGCAAGTTGGTGCCCTATTTCGGTATCGGGATGTTCGACGTTATCGTCTGCGCTCTGATCGCGATCTACTGGTTCCACGTCCCTTTCCGAGGTTCTTTTCTGACCCTACTCGTCAGCTCCGCCATGTTCATGGTGGTCGTGCTTTCGCTCGGATTCTTCATCTCCGTGATCGCCGGAAGTCAGCTCGCTGCGAGTCAAATCGCGTTGCTCGTTACCTTCCTTCCAGCTTTCCTGCTGTCTGGATTTCTCTATGCGATTGAGCAAATGCCCGTAGTGCTTCAGTGGATCACGCGCATCCTGCCGGCGCGCTACTACGTCTCGGTACTGAAAAAGGTATTTCTCAAGGGAACACCCACGGCTTCGCTGTACCCCGATCTGGTTCCCCTGGCTGTGTTCACAATCATGCTGGCACTGCTCGCCACCCGTGCATTCCACAAGAGGTTGACGTAAGGAGAAGCTATGCTGGCGCGCCTCAAGCAGATGTTGATTAAAGAGTTCATCCAGGTCTTCCGCGACAAACGCACGCGTTTTATGCTGTTCGGCCCGCCGATCATTCAGATGCTGATCTTTGGATATGCAGCCACTTTCGAGATTCACCATGTTCCAACTGTTGTGCTCGACCTCGACCACAGCCAGGAGAGCCGCGAACTGATCTCTCGCTTTACTTCGAGCCCATATTTCGACGTGCAACGCCAACTGACGGACTACCGCCAGATCGGTGATCTCATTGATCAAGGGAAGGCTACGATCGGTCTCGAGATCCATGCGGGCTTTGCCCAGAAACGGCGCAAGGGCCAGACCGCACCTCTGCAAGTGATCGTCGATGCGACCAACTCGAACACCGCCCTGATCGCCTCCGGCTACATCACGCAGATCGCACTCGGCTTCACCAAGGATTACCAGCAAGACCGCATTTACCGAATCTCACCGCAAATGATAGAGGAAATCCCATCTGTGCAACTTGAACAGCGGCCGTGGTACAACCCCGACCTCAGGAGCCGCTGGTTTTTCGTGCCCGGAGTTATCGGCAGTCTTACCCTTGTGCTCGTGGTTACTCTGACGGCCTTTGCCGTGGTTCGCGAACGCGAGATCGGTACTCTTGAGCAGATCATGGTGACGCCCATCCGCCCAGCCGAATTTATTCTCGGCAAGACGCTACCCTTCTTTCTCATTGGCCTGTTTGATGTTTCACTGATCGCTACAGTGGGTACGTTGTGGTTTCAGGTTCCATTTCGCGGTCAGATTCTGGTGTTGTTCGCGGGCGCCGTTCTCTTTCTGCTGTGCATGTTGGGCGTGGGCCTGTTGATTTCGACGGTTTCTTCCACCCAGCAACAAGCAATGGTGACCGCCTTCTTCTTTATTATGCCGGCCATAACTTTCTCCGGCTTCGGATTCCCCATCAGCACCATGCCGCAGTGGCTGCAATATCTCACCTATCTCAGCCCGTTACGCTACTTTCTGGTCGTGCTTCGCGGCACCTATCTGAAAGGCGTCGGCATGGAGATTCTCTGGCCCCAGATGCTCGCCATGGCCGCCTTGGGAATCAGTCTGCTCATGTTCGCTGTCCTCCGCTTCCACAAAGCGCTCGACTGAGTCCCCCACCCGACCTTCCGGTCGAATGACGAGCAACCTGGAGATAATCCCAACGAAAGGGTTTCCGACAAACCGGGAGTTACCTCGCCACCTCCGTGCCGCTTCGCTGCCCCATAAACTTGGGTTCTTGGGCAACTCTCACCGCATGCCAGCGAAGCAGGGTTCTCGGCCCGAGCAGTCAGAATCACAATCCGACGTGATCGCGATCATGGCGGCGACAACCACAGTTTCTTACCATATCGGCGGGAATGTTTTGACTGCCCGAGACCGCCCCAAGTCAGACACGGCCCTCTGAGATTTCCGATTCAGTGTGCAGGAGCGGCTCTGTCGTCCCCGCCCGACGGCAAGGAGATCTATATGCTGGCAACCAAAATGAGCGTGGCCTTTTATGGACATGTGCGTCAGTACCACAACATCAAAGCCGAGATCGACGCCAACCTAAAGGAAGTACTCGAAAGCGGACAATATGTCCTCGGCCCCATGTTGAAACGGTTTGAACAGGAATTGGCCGACTTCCACGGAACCAAGTACGCGATCGGCGTAGGCAATGGAACGGATGCTCTTTGGCTCACGTTCAAGGCACTAGGCATCGGCCCCGGCGACGAGTGCATTACTACGACGAACACGTTCTTCGCAACGGCGGAAGCAATTTGGATCACCGGCGCCACTGCCGTGTTTGTTGACTCCGACGCGCGAACGAACTGCGTTGATCCCGCCATGATCGAGGCGGCGATCACGCCCCGCACCAAAGCCTTGGTGCCGGTTCACTTGTACGGTCAATGCGCAGACATGAAGGCGATCCGCAGGATTGCGGACCGGCACCACCTGCTAGTGATCGAGGACAACGCCCAGGCCATCGGCGCGTGTGGCGATGGTTTCAAGATCGCCCAACTCAGCGACGCGGCCACGATCAGCTTCATCATCCAAAAAAATCTTGGCACGTTCGGCGATGGAGGCGCTGTCGTCACCAACAATCCTGAAGGCGACCGCCTGGTGCGGAAGCTGCGCAACCACGGTTCTGACAAGCGCTCCTGCCACAGCCCGGGATATAACAGCCGGCTGGACGACCTGCACGCTGGGATTCTCAGTGCGAAGCTGCGGCACATTGAGGAATGGAGTGATCTCCGAAGAAAGTGGGCGGCACGCTACAGCAAGGGCTTGGCTGGTGCAAGGAACATCACGCTGCCCTACGAAACTCCTGGCTATCGGCACGTCTATCACCTGTATGTGATCGAGACCAGGCAAGCGGCGCATCGCGATGGACTTCTGAAGTTCCTAAATGAGGAGGGCATCGACGCGAAGTGCCATTATCCGATTGCGATCCATCAACAGGAGGGATACCCCTGGGGCCATAAGGCGCGGATCGTTGGACCAATCTCTAATTCGGAGCGCAACGCAGCGTGCTGCATTTCGCTGCCGATGTTTCCCGAGTTGACCGAAGAAGAAGTGGACTACACGGTGGACAAGGTCCTCGAGTGGGACCGGAAGGTGCGCTGAGCAGGGTGCGATGCGGAGGGTTCCTATGAAAGACCGATACCGAGTCGTCGTAGTGGGCATGGGCAAACGAGGAATGCACCATGCCCTTGCGTTCCAGGCAAACGAACGTTTCGAGGTGGCCGGTGTCTGCGACATCGACGCGGCGCGTCTCGATGCAGCAGCATCCAAGTTCGGTGGAGTGAAGGGTAAGGACGCGCTACGGGTCGCCCTGAGCCTCAGGCCCGACGTTTTCTGCTTTTGCACTCTTCCCAACCTGCGCAGTCAAATGATTCGCATCGCCATCGAGAGCGGCGCACGGCTGGTCGCGTTCGAGAAGCCCGTGGCCCTGAGCAGCCGGGAAGGCATGGAAGTGAAAAGGATGTTGGCTGCGAGCGGCGTGAAGGCTGTGGTAAGCCATCAGCATCGCTACGGCGAACACTACCGCAAGGTGAAGGAGATCGTTGCCGGTGGTGCATTGGGGAGTGTGCACACGGTTTACGGGACGGCATCAGGATGGATGATGCACATGCTGTCGCATCTGATCGACTACATGCGCTGGTACAACGGCGACGCGAAAGCGGAGTGGGTGATGGGACAGGCCGCGGGGTGCGGGAAACTCTCCGATCTTCATCCATCGCCCGACTACATCGGAGGTTTCATCCAGTTCGCCAACGGCGTGCGCGGGATCGTCGAGTGTGGTGCAGGTGCTCCCGATGTTCCTGAGGTCGATTACTGGTGGCGGAAGTGCCGGATTGGAGCGCAAGGCACCGAGGGCTTCGCGGAAGTCCTAACCGGCGGCGGGTGGCGCGCGGTCACCAAAGCGGGCTCATCCTCTGGCGTAGGCTGCATGAACTATGACCTCGATATGCCTCCATATATAGCGGACATTGCCGCTTGGCTCGACGACGATCGCAAGGTCCATCCCTGTAATTTCGAGAGTGCCTATGCGGGCTTTGAAATCATGATGGCTCTTTGCCGCTCAGCCGTGGAGGGGGGGCAGGTGGCCCTGCCGCTCAGGGATACAGCCGACGAGATCGAGATGCTGGCTGCGCACTTGGCCGGTCAAAAGGCCCTGCTTTCGACGGCAGCAAACGCGAGCGCATATCCATCCGCTAGTCCGAAGCCGGAGTTGGCTCTGAGCCGCTGACGCCGAGACCGCGCGGAGCTACTCGAGGCAGGTTGGGATGAGATCGTGGATCCGATGGAGTAGCGGGCTGATCTGCGCCACGTTAGCAGCAGGAATCGTACAGGCGCAGAATTCAGCACTCAGCGATCGTGCTCCCCGCACGCAAGCCTCTTCTAGTGCCCAAAAACAACTATTGAGTTTTCTGAGGGAGCCCCTGCCGGGCCGCGCAACAGCGCAAGATCCAGTTTCTTTCTATCAGCCCGACAATCTCTATCAGTACATCGACGGCGGCGCAGACATCTATCTGCTCTACGATTTCCAAATCTTGCTGCATCAGGATTTCAAGAGCGGCGAGTCGGAAGTGACGGCAGATATCTACGACATGGGAAATCCGGCGGATGCGTTTGGAATGTACGCGGCGGAGCGGTCGCCCCGTTACAAGTTCGTAACGATCGGCACCGAGGGTTACCGAAGCGTAGGAGTTCTGAATTTCTTGCAGGGCCACTACTACGTGAAGCTGGCGGGATTTGGAGCGAGTGCGGACGCGCTAGTCGACCAATTTGCACGTATCTTGTCTCAGCGGATCGGCGGAGTTCGGGCCCTGCCGGCTCTGCTGGAAAAACTTCCCCGGGAACATCGAGTCGAGCATTCCGAACAATACATGCGGAAGGATCCGCTGGGGCATGCTTTCCTCGCACCCGCGTACGTGGTCGTCTACGCCTGGGGAAAGCAAGAAAGCAAGCTAGTGATTTCGGTGGCCAGCGACGAGGCCGGAGCTAAGGCGCGAATGGAACAGCTTGCAAAACACTTCAAGGAGAGCGGCGAGTGCGCTGCTGCCCCGGAATTGGGGGCAGGTGGAATCCGAGCGAGGAACAGTTTCGAGGGGAGCGTGATCGCGCGGACGCAGGGGCGTTACTTGATTGTGGTGGTAAATCCGCCACAGAACGGAACCGAGATCCTGAATAAGACGGCGCAGAGTCTGAGTCGGTCGTACGGCAGCCAATGAGGCCTAACGTTATTTGAGGAGCTGAGCCATGAATAAGCAGTGGGAGTGGAACCGGCGGGAATTCATTGTGAAGCCGATCTTGTGGGCGGGAGCGGCGAGTGTACTGGGAGGAACGGATTTGCTGCTGGCGAATCCCCTGAACGAGACGGCGACGGGCCCAGTGCTGCAGCGAACGCTCGGGAAGACGGGGCTCACGATTCCGGTGGTTAGTATGGGAGTGATGAACGCGGACGTGCCGGGGTTGTTGCGGCGGGCATACGAGGTAGGGATCCGCCACTTCGATACGGCGGCGGGTTACCAGCAAGGGCGTAACGAAGAGATGGTGGGGCAAGTGATCAAAGAGATGGGCGTGCGCGATAAGGTGATGATCTCGACGAAGCAACCAGCTCGGAGCCGCCCGCAGAACGTTGCCGAAGCGAAGAAGCGCTTCGTGGAGGGAGTGGAGAGCAGCTTGCAGCGACTCCAGATGGACCACGTCGACATCCTTTATTACCACGGTGTGGATTCAGTGGAAGATGCGCAGGCGCAAGGCCCGCTGGAAGCGCTGCAGAGTTTGAAGAGGGACGGGAAGACGCGGTTTGTGGGGATATCAACGCACAAGACCCAGGATGTGGTGAACGAAGCAATACGGCTGAATCTGTTCGACGTCGCGCTGGTGATGCTGAATTACACGATGGCGCACGATGCGGGAATCCTCAGCACGATTGAGCGAGCCGCGAAGAGAGGAATCGGGATCGTGGCAATGAAGACACAGGCCGGCGGCACGGTGAGGCCGGACGCAAAACTGCCGAAAACTTTGCCGCCTGTGAGCCAAACAGCGCTCTTGAAATGGGTGCTGAACCACGAGTTTGTTACAACCGCCATACCGGGCTTCAGTACCTACGAGCATCTCGAACAGGACTTTTCCGTGGCACAGAACTTGGCCTATACAGACGAAGAGGAAAGGTTCCTGGCGGATAGGACTTTTTCGGCACAGGCAGAATTTTGCCAGCAGTGTGGCCAATGCAAGGAAGATTGTCCGGAGCACGCCGATATACCTGCGTTGATGAGATCGCACATGTATGCGGTGCAATACGGAAATGCCGGGAGGGCGCGGGAGCTGTTGGCGAGTGTTGCGGCGGGCCGAGGGCTCGATGCCTGTGACGGTTGCGCATCGTGCGTGGTGGCCTGCCGAAACAACGTGCAAATCGGGCGAAAGATTGCGCACTTGAAAGCGTTGGCGCGCAACAACGCGCTGTCTTGCTGAGAGCGAGCAGGCAATCATTCGCTGGCCGGAAAGTTCCCGGGCCAGCGGGTAAAGGGAATCGTTGTAGGAAACGAACCTGGACTGCTCGCACACGGCGATCGAGAGATGCCAATTTCGGAATCAATCTTTCCATGAGGTCGAATCGGACCAAGACTGGAGAGAAGTAGTGTTGGGCGCAATTTCTAAGCAGATGGAGTCAATTCAGCAAAAATAGGTGGCGTGCGACCTTGATCGCGGTAAGCCAGTCATGACTGCCGTGAGATGAAGCACAACTACATAGGACAGTAGTAAACTTTGCGTTTCAGTGCAGGAAATGGCCCGACAAGACTATTCCACAGAACGTAGCGAAGCCAAGGAGAATAAGGCCGAGGACCGCGTTCACGAGGCGGAAGAAGATCGGACCGATGCGGTGGGGGATGAAGCGAACGACGACGATCAGGGCGGCGAACCAGGTCATCAGACCGGCGGCGGCCATCAGGATTCCCCAACCGGGGGCGCTGTAGCCCAAAACTGAATGGGCGAAGGGAAGCCAGTTGGAGGTGACGCCAACCCAGTAAACTATGGTTAAGGGGTTGAAGATGGTCAGAGCGGCACAATCGGCGACTTCGGCGACCATATGCGCGGGGACGGTGCCTTCGTCCCAGTGTTGGCGAGCGCTGGCGTAGGCCCGCATGGGCTCCTTGACGGCGCGGACAAGGAAGTAGATTCCCAGCGGAAGCAGGACGATTACGCCGATGGCCGCCAGGACGGTATGGAGCGTTGGGTTGGACAGGTCGGATAAGAGGTAGTGCCCCCCGACGAGGACCATAGAGAAGAGGATTAGATCGCCGGTGACGGAGCCGATTCCGCAGGCGAGGGTATGGCGCCAACCGCCGATCACGCCGCGGCGGATGGCCAGCATGTTAACAGGGCCCATCGGCGCGGCCGCCGCCAATCCCATCAAGAATGCGGCCGAAAGCACGTGAATGTAGGAGACGAACACCATGTTGCGGGAAGTGGGTTAGGATAAACGCGAAATTCTACTCGGGCATTCTGGCAGTCAAGAATATACACTCGGTTGCCTGCATTTCGATTTGAACCGCCTGAGAGCCAAGCCTCTGGAGATCAAAATACCTACCAGACTCTGGGAACTCTCTGGTATGCAAGACCAGTCGCATCGGTGCGCCGTCGGCCAACACAAAGCGGTTGTTCCAGCCGCAATTCGACAACGGTCAACGGTTTAGCAATACACCAGAGGGTTCTGAACCGTTTGGAAAATTTTCTACTCTATTTCTTATTCCTTCTTTCAACGGGATACAAATCGGTCGATTTGATCCGTTCTGCTTGGAAACGACTCGTTCTGATCGTACAACCATTACAATTTTCATGACAGTCTCTCCACAGCCGCCGTGACATTAGTCGAGTCCCGATTTCGCCATTACATCCGGATTGTCGACGAACCTCACCGAGAGGGCATGAAGGGAAGGTGCGAGACGAATTCTTGAAACGGCGAGATCTTTCACTCGCTGAAGGAGAAACAGATTCTGATGGAGAAGTGGCGCATGGACTACAACACGGACCGGCCTGCAGCCCACCTCTTTCGATGAGTTCACTTTCACAGCCCAAAAGCTGTGATGTTGACTCTCACAACGCTTGGTACAAAGACTCGGTCCGGTCATTGGTCAGGAGTTTCCGTGCTCGGAGTAATTAGGATGGGAGATGAGGAGAATTCGATGAGGCTATGTGCCATCGCTGTGATCCTTGGAGGTTTGCTCGCCACAGCAGAGCAGCCGCACGCCTTCGGTCAGCAACTCGACAATGAAATCGTAATTAGGGTGAAGGAAGTTGCGACGTCTGCGTCAGCGCCTGTCGCATCCGCCGCCAGATATTTGAACGGCTACCGCTCATCCATTAGCGGACAAGTGATCGAATACCACTCCTCCGACCCTGACGTGGATTCAGCATTGATTGTACGAGCGCAAAGCATTGCTCATTCCATATCCTGGCAAACCGATTTGATGCCGGAGTTGTCCAGCGACTATTCCCAATTCATTTGGCTGGCGGGAATTGAATGCGCCGGTTTCGAGCAGGAAAAGGATAGCCATCAATTCAATTTGTTGATTGATGGCCAACACTGGTTCACATTTAAGAATGTCAAGGATTCGTCAGCGAAGAACTGGAGGATCGCGGGCAAAGACGGGGCAGAGCTGTCCTTTGTCTCGGTCATGAGCGACGGGGTCGGCGATCTGTTCGGCTACATGGTATTGAAGGTTCCCGGAAGAGATTTCGCGCCCGGGAGGCCACTTACGCTGGAAGTAAACGGAGACAATTCAGGCAGCGCCGACTGGTACATGACTTTTCAACACCGCTTCAATTTTGTGCCGCAAGTGCGCGCCGAACCCGCGCTGGTAAGGGATGCCGCCCATACGTCGCAACTACTGCGGCTTAATCTCGACAATCTGGCTGGCAACAGGATACTTGAAGTTCATGTTCCAAATCATGAACCTATCAGCACTGCGCTCAAGATTGGGTCGAATATGCTCCATCTGCCAATTCCGGCAGTGACTTCCGAAATGACCTTGCCGGTCCGGTTCGAGCTCAATGACAGACTGGTCGAAACCAGCACGATTCGCGTGGCGCCGGTCAAGAAGAGAGACATCTATCTTCTCTCGTATTCCCACAACGATATCGGATACACAGATCTGCAGCCCAATGTCGAACGAAAACAATGGAGCAATCTCGACGAGGCATTGGGGCTCATTCGCCAGACGCGAGATTATCCGGCGGATGCGCGTTACAAATGGAATCTGGAAACCATTTGGGCGTTGGAGAGCTATCTGAAACAAGCCTCCACCGCCCAGCGCGAAGAATTCTTCGCAGACGTGCGTGCGGGCAGCATCGGTCTCAGTGCGCTATACGCGAACATGCTGACAGGCTTGGCCAATTCCGTTGAGATGAGCCACTTTTTCGATTTTGCTCGCAGCCTGCGAACTAATTACCACATTCCCATCACGACGGCCGTAACGTCCGACGTTCCCGGATTCAGCTGGGGGATGGTTGCCGCTCTGGCGCAAAGTGGTGTGAAGTACTTCGCCACAGCGCCTAACTCAGGCGATCGTATCGGCTACACACTGCAGACTTGGGGCGACAAGCCGTTTTACTGGTCCTCCCAGTCGGGCCAGGAGCGGATTCTGACCTGGATGGCGGGCGCCAGCTATTCAAGCTTTCACGAAGGACCGCTGAGCAAACTCGGCGACGAGAAGATCATGAAGCTGGCGCGAAAGCTGGACGAAACTTCGTATCCGTATGAAATCGTCCAACTTCCTTATACCCTTGGCGACAACGGTCCCCCTGATCCTACGCTTTCCGACTTTGTTAGCCAGTGGAACGACCGCTACGTAACGCCACGCCTGATTCTGGCCACTCACGAGCAAATGTTCCTGGAATTTGAGAAACGCTACGGTTCAGTGCTCCCGGTTGTGCAAGGAGACTTCACTCCCTACTGGGAGGATGGAGCTTCCTCCACCGCGTTCGAAACCGCATTGAATCGTGCGGCTGTCGATCGGCTCATCCAGGGCGAGGCTTTGTGGTCGATGCTCTCGCCGGCCTCTTATCCAGCACAGGAATATGATTCCGCATGGCGCAACGTAATCCTTTATGACGAGCACACGTGGGGAGCCCACAATAGCACCGAAGAGCCCGAGTTGCCCTTCGTCAAACAGCAGTGGGAGATCAAGCGAAAATTCGCTCTGGACGCGGATCGCGCTTCACGCACATTGTTGGCGAGGGCTCTCCACTCACCAATAGAGCCCGCCAAAACCAGAATGTTGATTGATGTATACAACACTAATTCGTGGCCACGGACCGACGTCGTATTTCTCGCGCCTGAGCTGAGCCCGGGGGGTGATCACGTAGTTGAACTGGAAGGCGGACTGGTCCCCTCACAGCGTCTTTCAACCGGAGAACTGGCCGTGCTCGTGGAAAATGTTCCGCCATTTTCTGCCAAGCGCCTGCTTGTGGAGACGGGAAAAGCCTACGCTAAGAGCGGCGCCAAGGTTCAAGGAGATGTGCTGGAAAATGACTTCATCCGGCTGTCCGTCAATCCACAAACGGGTGCAATCGATACTCTGAAATGGAAAAAGAACGGGCTTCAATTGGTAGCTGGCGCCGGCTTGAACCAGTATTTATACGTTTTGGGTACGGACCCCGAAAAGGCGCAGGCAGTTTCGAACGTTCGAGTGAGAGTAAAAGAACGGGGAAATCTCGTGGTCTCTTTACTCGTGGAAGCGGACGCACCTGGGGCGAAGCAGTATTCCAGTGAGATTCGTCTCGTCGAGGGAATCAACCGCCTGGACTTGCTCACGAATATCAACAAGCGATCGGTCCGTGAAAAAGAAGGCGTCCACATTGCATTTCCATTCACCGTGCCTGGCGGCCAGGTGCGCTATGACGTCGCCAACGGACTAGTTCGCCCCGAAGCAGACCAGTTGGCAGGCGCTTGCAAGAACTTCTTTTCGGTACAGAGTTGGGTCGACATCTCGAACAGCGACTACGGTGTGACCTGGGCCACAGCCAATGCCCCATTGGTGGAGATCGGAGGCATTACCGCGGAGCAGCCGTGGATAAAATCGATTCAGCCTTCGTCCTTGATTTACTCCTATGTGATGAACAACTACTGGCACACGAATTACAAAGCGGATCAAGAAGGGCCGGTTACATTCAGCTATTCGCTTCTTCCCCATGCCGCCTTCACCGCCATCGATGCGGTGAAGTTCGGTGCCGAACGAAGACAGCCGTTGATCGTTGCGGTCGCGGATCCGTCCACACCGCAGCAGCCTCCTCTTATGCGTCTCTCTTCACCAGAAGTTCTCGTTTCTTCGCTTAAGCCGATTGCAGCCGGGCACAGTTGGCTGGTCTACCTACACAATCCGACCAGCAAGGCGCAAAAGGTCAATTTTCTTTGGAAGGATGGCGTCCCCGTGTCAATCCGATCTAGTGATGCAGACGGGACAGCCGGTGATGAGACTCGCGATTTCGAAGTTGCGGCCTTTGGCAGTACCTATCGGCGGGTGGATCAAACCTCGCTCGATGCCGGTCGCCCCGCCAAACACGCAGGAGATTAGAGTCAATTGCGCGGAGCGGGCGTCAAGGCGCCGCGCTCACACGGTCCTGCTGAACGCGCAACTATTCACTCTGCGCTTCCATCGAACAAAATGTATTCGGACCAAAATGAATGATCGCGCCGATTTCCAGATCCCGCCACGCGACCTGTTGCGGACTGGGTTTCACATCCGTGAAGTTCTAGGCCAACGCAAACGTGGCGCACAGCGTGGCAATTTGCGCAGATCGCAATGGTTCCGTGAAATACGACGTTCATAGGCCCATCGATGATATTGGGAAGCGAAGCATGGTCTTGGTTTTTATTGCAATACGGCTTAGCGCACGCGTTCGTCCTGCGACACGTCGCGTAGCAGACTCACCAACTTCGCAACCTTCTTTTCAAATAGCCCGGATTGCAGGCTGGAACTGCCTTCGTCGTCCCCCTGGGACACCTCACCGCCATTGCCGTTGGAGTTGGGATTCGATGTTCCTGCTGAGCTATGCACCTCTTGAGCCAATGTTGTCCGAACAATGTGCATGACATTGTCGGAATTGATGCCGCCACAGGGCATGATCAGAATCCGTCCCTTTGCCGCTTGTATCAGCCATGCCAAAGTCGAAAGCCCGTCCGTGGCGCGCGGTTTGCCCGCGGAAGTGAGGATGCGGGAGGCGCCGGTCTCGATGACTTCCTCCAGTGACATGTCCAGGTTCGGTAAGGCGTCGAACGCTCGATGGAAAGTCACGGGCAGAGGGTGCGCCAATTTCACCAAAGCTTGCGTACGCTCGATGTCGACACGAGCATTTTCCTGCAGCACGCCCAGCACGACGCCATCCATACCGAATTGCTTCGCAGCACGGATATCGTTGCGCATGATCTCAAGTTCATCATCGGAGTAACAAAAATTGCCTGCCCGGGGACGAATCAGAACATGGATAGGAATGCGTACCCGGCGTCGAGCCGTTCGCATAAGGTCCACGCTCGGACTGATTCCCCCGGACCACAAGTCAGTGCAGAGCTCAATCCGGTGAGCGCCACCGCGTTCTGCCGCGACTGCGTGGTCCACCGACTCCACACAGATTTCCAGGACTAGACGATTGGGCATGAGTTGAGAATACGAAGAGCGAGAAACATCGGCGCTGGTTGGTCAAGCGCCCATCGATCCTCCGAAGGTGAAGTGCACGCGGGCCGTCGCACATTATACGCACGGCAGCCCGCCGAATTGCCAAAAGCTGGTCGGAGCTATGGTCTGGGGAACGATCTCAGCGCGCGACAGACCGCTAGCCGATGGATTCAGTGCTAGAAGGCGTAATGCAAACTGAGCTGGATCTGTCGTGGCGGAGAGCGTACTCCGCTAATCTGACCGAAATTGCTGTCGGTTACCCCGTTGTCGGGATTTCCGTAGCTGGCGATGTTAAAGATGTTGAAGAAATCGGCGCGGAAGCCAACTACCTGTTCGCGCCACACGTGAAAGTCCTTGAACAGCGAAGTATCGACCTGTCGGTAGCCCGGGGCACGCTCGGTGTTGATGGCCGCAGTGCCGAACGCAGGCAGCCCGCCATTGTAAGCGACGCCATAGGCACAGGTTCCATCGTCGGGACCGGTGCAGCCAATGGCAGATGGATCGGTTCCCCACCAGCTATTGATGGAACGGTCGCGCACGATCAGCTTTCGGTATTGATTGGCGCGCGCCTGGCCATAACTATTTGTATTGCTGTTGTTGGGACCGTTGATGGTGATGGGGAATCCCGAATAAAGAAACGCAGAGGCTGAAAGTTTCCATCCTCCAAAGACGGCGTCCATTACCGAATTCGCGCCGCTGCCGTAAGTCCTTCCGCGGCCGAAGGGCAACTCGTAGACGCCGACGAAGTTCAAGCTGTGGCGGATATCCATGCCGGCAGGACCATAGTCGGCGTGGCCATTATAGCCATCCTGGTAGGATCCGTCGGAACCGCTGGTATTGGGAACACCATAGTTACCAGCAGAGTTGGTCAGGGATTTTGCGTAGCTATAGTTGAGCGTGTACTCCAGACCATGATGCGTTCGTTGGCGCAGCGTCAGTTGCCCGGCGTTGTAATTCATCACGGCCTCGGACTCGGTGATCAGCACTATCCCTCCTTGCCCGACCAATGAAGCGTAGGGCGCTAACGCCGTTCCGCCTTGCGCGATGGTGATCGCCTGCGCCAGGGTGAGTTGGTTGCCGTTGCGGTAATCCGCGAGGTGATGTCCTGACTCGCCGAGATACCCCGCGGTCAGCGACAGCTCGGGAGTAAATGCATACTCGGTTGTGAGGCTGTACTCATTCACGTAGGCAGGCTGCATATTCTGCGGCCAAGTCGAGTAAGTGGTGGTCGGAGTGAACTGCTGGGCGAAGCCCTCTTCGATTGTGAAGGGTGTGCCTGAGGTCGTTCCTGTCGGTACGATGGCAGTGACGTTGCTCCCCAGGGCAAACGGAGGGCTGGAGGTCAGGCGCTGATTAAACGCGTTGCCCTCAAAAAAGCTGGTCGCACCATAGCCGCCGCGAACTACAAATTTAGGCGCTGCCTGGTAAGCGAAGCCAATGCGGGGCATGAACTGTTTGTAATTGGCGTTGTAGCAGGCGTGGGTTGGGCAAACCACCGAGCCCGCGACTGCTCCGGCGGGGACGCTGCCTGCATATTCCACCGTGCCATCCGGCAGAACGTTAGCAGTTCGGTTGTGAACCTCATACCATGGCTGATCGAATTCATAGCGCAGGCCGAGGTTAAGGGTAAGCCTGGCGGTCGCTTTGAAATCATCCTGAACGTATCCCGCGACGCGCCACTGGCGGTTGCCCACGATGCCGACGGTGGATCCAATTTGATTATTTTCGACCCGATCAAGAACGAAATCAGCCGGACCGTAGCCCCCGCCACCGGTGGAGACGTTTGTGTTGCTGGTGAAAACACCGGTGTAATTGAACGTCCCCAGAAATCCAAAGTTGGAAGCGTTGAGATAGTTCTGCTGGTAGCGGGTCGCCTGACCGCCGATGGAGAGGAAGTGGCGTCCGCGCTGCCAGGTGAGATTGTCGTAGTAGTTGAAAGTATTGTCGCGAAGGATCTGGGTGTTAGCGTTCGTGCCAATATAGCTCGCGTTGTTGCCGAGGCTCTGCCCGGAGAAGCCGGGATAGAGCTGCTTTCCAACAAACGGGATGCCAACGATGGAGTCCCCGGTATAGCCGAAATTGCCGGATGGATCAGTAGGAATGCTGTTGTCCCAACGCACGCGGGTGAAGCCGAAGCGAGCTTCATTCACGATCATGGATGAGAAGGTGTGAACCCAACTGGCGCCGAAAACCTTCGTGGGATAGACATTCTGAGAGGGAAAAAATACCGGCATCAGGGCGGTGGACCCGTCGCGGGCAGTGGACTGAGCGTAAAAGGCATTGAACTTGTTCACGTTGCCCGGAGTCCAGTCAACCTTTACATCCTCTTGATTGTTCTTGACGAAACTGGTCTGGCTGCCTTGGAAGTTGTTCTGAATCAGTCCGTCCGTCGGCGTTGCGTTGGGGAGGGGATACAAATTGGGATGCGCAAATAGGTACGTTGCCACTGGGTTCAGAATAGGCAGACCGGTATCTCCTGCGTAAGCAGCGAAGTTATTCTGCGTGTCATAAAGCTGGATGCCCTGCCCCAGGAGGGCTGAAAAATCTCCGCTGCGCATGGCTTGAGTGAGAACGCCGGCTGTGGCAATGCCGCCCTGGTGTCTGCGCGCACCTTCGTAATCGGCGAAGAAGAAAAGCTTGTTCCTTAGGATCGGCCCGCCGATGGTCCCGCCAAAGATGCTTTGCGTGTAGTCATTCTTAGGGACGATGGGGAATTGATGGTCATTACCCCAGGAATTGGCATCGAGTTTATGGTTCTCCAGCAAGCCGTAGGCGGAGCCGTGGATCTGATTCGTACCGGATTTCAGGATCGTGACAATAGCGCCGCCGTTGGCGTTCCCATACGTCGCAGGAGCGTTAGCCGAAATTACTCGTACCTCGGCAATGGCATCGGGCGCGGGATTATAAGCAATCAGGTTGTTCTGCGGTTCGTTCAGGTCAGCGCCTTCCAGCGTGTAGTAATTGGCTTGGGCGCGATTGCCGTTGATCGAAGGAATGTCATTGTTGTAGGTGTTGCGCTCGATCGCATTGTTTCCCGTCATGCCCGTAGGGTCCGTATCGATGGCTCCGGGCTGGAAAAGCGTGAGGGAGGAGAAGTTCCGGCCATTCAAAGGGATGCTTGCGATTTCACTGGCGGAGAGAGTGTCTCCCAGCGAGGAATCCGTTGTATTGAGGATAGGAGCAGCATCTCCCTGTACCACAAGGGTGCTGGAGGTCCCAATTTTGAGGCTGGCGTCGACCTTCACGGTCTGGTCGATCTCAAGCGCAAAGGGGGGAACTCTCTGCGCAGTGAACCCGCTCGCCTCGACGGTCACGGTATAAGTGCCGATGGGCAGAAAACGAATGGTGTAAACCCCCGATGCATTGGTTTGCGCCGCGGTCTTGACCGAAGTCCCAGTGTTTTCGGCAGTGACATTCGCGCCAACAATGACCGCACCGCTCTGGTCCATCACTTGACCCGAGATCGAGCCAGTAACTGTCTGGGCTAGCGCGGAAGACAGAAGCACTACGGCTGCGAGCGACCATCCGGCAAGATAACGCAACACCTTCGTTGTCATAGAATCCTCACTTCATTTCACGGGATCTAGCTGAGTTCGCCAGTCTCCTTTACGCTTGACTGCAGATGGGAAGACGGTACCGGAAGAATCCAAGGTTTCGTAGCCGTTTGTCAAGCACAAATTGATCGAAATCGATCAAAACGATCAATTATTTTGACCTATTGCTTGTAAACGGCTAATACTAGATGAGCGTTCGTCATTCCTGCTTGAGCCGTGATTTGAGTGGTGCTTTCGTTCGCGGGCATTACAATGGCAAGCTTTACCGCTTGGAGGCGGGTTGTGCGGGCCAGCAGACCGCCTCTAGTCTCCAAGCTCTTAACCCATGTCTGATCGCCAACAGCGCCGCACGGAGCGGATTCTGAAGTTGCTGCTGCATAAGGGCTCAGTGTCCGTGGCAGAACTGATCGCTTCCTTGCACACCTCAGCTCCCAGCATCCGGCGCGATCTGACGCGCCTCGAAGCTCAAGGACTGATCCGCCGCACTCACGGAGGAGCGGCCCTGGTGCAGGAGCTGCTGTATGAACCGTTTCGCTACGACGCGGCATTTCAAACTCGTCAACATCTTTTTGTGAAGGAAAAACGGCACATCGGCATGGCCGCCGCCGAATTGATTGAAGAGAATGAAACCATAGGTCTGACGGCGGGCACCACGACGACCTGGGTGGCGCGCAGCTTGCGTCATCGCAGCAACATCACAGTCGTCACCAACGCCGTCAACATTGGCATGGAGCTCTGCAACATGCCGGGACTCAAGATCCATTTGACCGGAGGCTACGTTCGTTGGCCCTGGTCGTTTTCCCTGATCGGCGCCGCTGCCATCAATTTCATGGGCGATATTTTTCTCGACAAGGTGTTTCTCAGCGTCTCCGGAATTGATCCCGGGCGTGGAACGACCACGAACGAGTCGGACGAAGCGCTATCGTTTCGCGCCATGGTGAAACAAGCGAAGCAAGTAATCGTTGTGGCTGATTCCAGCAAGCTCGGCGGGGTCACCTCCGCTTTGATCTGCCCGATCGAGGACGTAGATGTGCTCGTCACGGATGCAGGCGCTTCCGACGAAATGGTTGCGGCATTTACCCGGAAGGAAATCCGAGTGATTCGAGTCTGAACAAGTTTCCCCGCACCGGCACCCACTCCCGCCGTGCGCATAATATTGCATATAGAGCAAAATAATGAGCGATATGGCGCTATTCGATCAATAAATCCTTGACAACCTCCCAAGACAGATGCGATAAGTGGGTCCCATATTCGGAAACCACGGTTCGTCCAAGGCACCCAACCCATTAAGGAGTCCGCTATGATCTCCCGCAGTCGCCGGTTTCAGCAATTTCTATTCGTCGCACTTCTCGCCTTTTTGCTCCCGACCGCTATGGTCCTGGCCCAGAGTACGAACCGGCAAATTGGCACGCAGTTGGAGGTGATGGCCGACCCGCTGGTGCCGCGTCCGCACGGGCATCCCTGCGTGGTGCCGCTTTTTGCCAACTACCAGTTCGCGCATTTTTCACAATCAACCCAGACCTTCGACTTCACGCCCCCAGGAAACTGTGCCGGTCCGTGGGAAAAAGTGGTATTGGAAGCGGACTTCAGCGAGAACGGCGGAGTTCAGTTTGACCGCACGGCGAGCATTTATCTGGCAAACACGAACATCTATTTTGGAACCACTCCCGAGCCGTTAGCGACATTGACGAATACGTGGCATGTCGAACGGGACATTACCGATTACAGCGCGCTGTTCGCAATTCCGCAGCAAGGCACCATCGTTCTCGCGAACTGCACCTCGGACTGCGGAGCGCCCTACAATACTTTGAACGGAGTTTTCACGGTAAATGCCAATCTGGAGTTCTATCCTGCGGAACGCAGTCGCGGCGACGAGTGGGGTAATCGGGACAGCGATCAACGAGGCAACCGAACACCCGACCAGGTGCTTCCGCTGGCGCAGTCGAACGGAAGTGGAGGCGTAAACTTGCCGGCCACGCTGTCGTCGCCGACCGACCAACTCTCGACTACGTTTACGCTTCCGACCAACACTGAGCAGGCCTATCTGGACGTGATCTCCCAGAGCCAGTCCACGGACGAGCAGTGGTATGCCTGTTTTCCGAACGATTTGGCCAGCATCAATGAAGTCTACGGATGCGGCAACACAGACTTCCGCGAGACTGAGGTCACTATCGACGGCCAGCTGGCGGGTATCGCGCCGGTTTCTCCATGGGTCTATACCGGATTTCTGCCGGACCAGTGGGTGCCAATGCCCGGTGCGCAAACTCTCGACTTCGTACCTTACCGCGTGAACCTTACGCCCTTCGCCGGCCTGCTGAGTAACGGCCAACCCCATACCATCGCGCTGAGTGTTTTCAACGACGACAGCTACTTCTCGGCTACCGCATCGCTCCTGCTTTTCCTCGATTCGGGAAGCAGGCAAATTACGGGTGCGGTCACGAAGAACACCCTTACCAGCCCCTCCCCTATCGTAACTGAGAACCTCGAGGGAACTTCGACGGTAACGGGGACGATCAACGTCACTGCCAACCGCAATTTCACTATTGCAGGATACGTCCGCACATCCCATGGCAAGGTCACAACGTCAGTCTCCCAGCAGCAGAAGTTTTCCGGCACACAGACCATCGACTTTGATACCGTCAACGCCACGGTTCTCGATCAGAAGACCAATGTGGAGACGAGCGTGTCTTCGGCAACCAAAGTCTCGGGCGATGAAGGGACGATTGTGACCCGCGATAGCTTCAGCTTCCCGATCACAGTTGATTTCATTTACCCCGTCAGCAGCGCCACGTTTGGCTTTACCGTGACGACCGGTCAGAAATACCAGGCTGGCCAGCAGGTTTCGCACGACGGACATGTGACCTCCGCAACGGCGGTTACGAACTCGGTGAACGCAACGGATGTAAGTCCTGCGTCGAGCTCGCAAACATACACATCGTTTGATTCGGATGGCATGTTCTACAACTGTCACATCGCGGCCGCGAACAACATTTTGACTTCGGTTGGTCGTGGGTGTAAGAAAGACGAAGATTAGGAGGCTCTAGGCAACCAGTCACTTGGTGTCAATTTTGAGGTCAGCAACCCAAAACCGTGAGTACGCGGCCCCTGAAGGTATCGTTCGAGGAACGCTTGTATTGGCCGAGACTCTCGCCGCCTTATCCAAGTGAAGTCTCAGAACCGGCGTCGACTACGGTGCGTAAGGAATGGTGGATTCCCGTTCCACCCAGTGCTCCACGAGATCTCGCACCACTTTATCTCCTACGATCTGTGCCGCTTCCAGAGCAGGCATATAAGCCGAGTAGTTGCCGTAAACCATTTCTTGCAAACTCTCCGCCGACGGCAGCCAAGGGCTTCACGGTCGTAGTTGCGTACCGTGCGCAGCACAAGCACCCGCTGCAGATCAACCCGCCCAGCCTGATTCAGGAACGTGAGAGCCTGCATCGTGCCCGAATCCTCCATGGCCGCGACCATGTAATTTCCTTTGCCGCCGCTGTAGTAGCGAGTCCAGGCATTGGCCCATTCGTCCAGCTTCGAACCATGCCAGAACGTGCTTGCCGACAAGGTATCGCCTCTCGCCATGAACGGTGGCTTTAGCGCAGTTGCTGCCGCGCGTGAATCTGGAGCACAAAGCGGCAGCACTCCGAGCCCGGGCGTGACGGTGTGGTAGCAGTTCGTGCTGGAATGAAGAGCCTGCATGGAAAACAGATTCATTCCCCCAAAATAACGTTCTACAATCCATTCGTTACCTTTAGGGATTCCAGCAGAAAAGTCCTTGGCGCTGGCCGCTGATTCTCGACGGGAGGCTCGATGTCGCCCTTAGATAAGTCCACTCGCAGAGAGTTCATGGTGACCACTTCCTCCGCAGCATTGGGTGCAGTCGTGCCTTTGGCCGGCGCCCAGCCGGACGCGCCAGTCTCGAATCCTCTTTCGGTTCCAGTTTCTGAGGAGATTCCTTATTCATCGGAAGAACTGTTCGACAACGGACCGCAGCGTACTTTCAGCGGCGACAGCGCCACCCAAATCGCGATGCCATTGGGAGGGATCGGAGCCGGTTGCATCTGTCTGAATGGCTACGGTGGGTTGCAGGATTTTTCTATTTGGAATCATCCCTCAACCACAGCATTACCCGAGGGCTACGCTTCTTCCCAAGCCGCTTTCGCCATTCTCCATATTAAAGGGGCGTCTCCGGTCACCAAACTTGTGGAAGGGCCCTTCCCAGTTCTGAAAGTTTACGATCAGGGGCTCCAGGGAGAGGGATACCGCCGCGGTGGATTCGAAGGCTTCCCGCGTTTTCAAAAGTGCGTCTTCAAAGGAGAATATCCCTTCGGAGAGGTCAGGATCAGCGACTCATCGGTTCCGTTGCAGGTCTCACTCAGTGCCTGGAATCCTTTTATCCCGCTCGATGACAAGGACTCGGGGATACCCTGCGCCATCCTGGAATACACGCTTCACAACAGCTCACCCCGAACTGTGGAGTATGAATTCTCCTACCATCTTTCTCACTTGGCGCCCGGATGCAGCGAAGATGAGTCGGCAAGCCGCAACACCGTGATTCCCGAGCGAGGCGTGTTTCTGCACAACCTGGAGAAGCCAAATGCCGAAGGTTACGGCAGCGCCTGCCTGACCGCCATCGGCAATCAGCCGCGCATCAAGGGCATGTGGCTGCGCAGCCCGGGATGGGAATTCGATTCTCTGTCGGCACTCTGGCGAGAAGTTTCAATGGGGACATTCACTGCCAACGAGGGATCCAACGAAATCGATACTCGGGGGCGGAATGGCGGTTCGATTCTGCTCGCGGGGTCACTAGCCCCAGGTGAATCGCAAACCTACCCTATCCTTATCGCGTGGCATTTCCCAAATTGTTATCTGCAAGTTGGGGGCGCTCCACTTGCTGAGGCCCAAGGCGCTGCTGGGTGTCGTTCTTTTCCGGAAGGGGCGTCGCCGCCGTGGCGGCCGTACTATGCCTCGATTTGGAACGATGCCCGCGAAATAGCGCTTTACGTCGAAGAGCATTACGCTTCATTACGAGCGCGCACGCTTGCGTTCAAGGAAGCGCTGTTTTCCTCTACTCTGCCGACGTATGTGCTGGATGCTATTTCGGCGAACTTGGCCATCCTCAAGTCTCCCACCGTGCTGCGTCTGGAGAATGGCGACCTTTGGGGCTGGGAGGGTTGCTTTCCCGACGCTGGTTGCTGCCATGGTTCCTGCACGCATGTGTGGAATTATGCCCAGGCTTTTCCTCACCTTTACCCGCAACTAGAGCGGACTCTACGCGAACTGGAATTGGGCCGCTCAATGGATGAAAACGGTCACGTCACTTTCCGCTCTGCACTTCCCGAGGGCCCGGTCAAACACGACTTCCACGCTGCTTCGGACGGGCAGTTGGGCGGAATCATGAAAGTGTTTCGCGACTGGCAAATTTCTGGGGACATCGATTGGCTTAGGAAGATGTATCCCCTGGCCAAACGCAGCATAGACTACTGCATTCGAACGTGGGATCCGGATCACCAGGGCGGACTGTTTGAGCCTCATCACAATACCTACGACATTGAGTTTTGGGGACCGGACGGCATGTGCACGGGTATTTACCTGGGTGCGCTCTCGGCACTAGCGGAGATGGCTAGAGCTGTTGGTCAAACTCAGGATGCCACGTTTTACGACGATCTGGCCCATCGTTGTGCGCGATTCATGGAAGAGCACCTCTTTAATGGCGAGTATTTTCAACAACAGGTGCAATATCTGGGACTGCGCAACACTTCGTTTGCCTCCATGGTCGCCCAGGTCGACGAACACAGCAGCGAAATGCAGAGACTGCTAAAGCGCGAAGGCCCCAAATACCAATATGGAAACGGATGCCTGTCGGACGGAGTCATTGGCGCGTGGATGGCGCGAATCTACGGAATCGATACCCCGCTTGCTCGCGAGAATGTGCGAAAGACTCTGCAAGCCATCTTCAAGCACAATTTCAAGACCGACCTCAGCCTGCATGCCAATGCACAACGTCCCGGCTATGCCATGGGCCACGAGCCAGGTCTGCTGTTGTGCACTTGGCCTCTGGGTGGCAAACCCACGTTGCCTTTTGTTTACTCCGACGAAGTCTGGACCGGCATCGAATACCACGTAGCCTCGCATCTCATCGCAGAAGGTTTCGTCAAAGAAGGGTTGACCATCGTTAAGGCCCTGCGCAGTCGCTACGATGGGCGGATTCGTAACCCTTGGAACGAATATGAGTGTGGCAATTATTACGCTCGTGCCATGGCCAGTTATGCATTGCTTGGTGCGCTGGCCGGGTTCCATTATTCCGCCGTCCAGCGGACACTGTGGTTTGGTCCCCAACTCACCATTCGCCCGTTCAAAACCTTTTTCTCCACCGCTTCCGGCTTTGGCACCATTGAACTCGGCGGTCGGTCGCTCCGCGTTCAATTGCTTGAAGGAGTGCTTCCGCTAGAGAAGTTGGTGCTCACCGATGGGACGCAAGCCCGGACCTTGGAATGGAAAACCATACTCCAGCCGGGCGCCCCCGCGATCAAGAACATCTGAAATCGAGAGGTCACGTCGATCCATTGCACGACTGAGGCCTCTATCTATCGCAGCCTCTGCGCGGAGGACTGTGTCTAGAACTTCGGACTCTGGTATAGCCGCTAGATCGTGCGCGACCTGCGCGGCCCGTGCAGCAACCAAATCATATGGGCACATGAGACCTTCGGCCGCACGCCGTGTGGTCGCGAGAAGGACCTTCCGCGGCAATACAATCCAAGGAGGTCCGAATGCATCAGGCAGACGTCAAGAACAACAGAGCAGATCGCACCGGCAACTAGCCAAGCCCTATTGAGGGAAACAGAGATGCAGTCTGTGATTCGGCCTTAGACGTGAATTACAAGAACGGCCAGTGCATCTTCGCAGCACGCTCTCCCGCCACCAAATCACAGGCGGTTGTGATTACAATCACTTCCTCAATCTCCGAACCAAGGTAGCCTTCGCATATCGGGTTTTTCGAACGATCGTTCGAATTGTGGGTGAGGAGGCCTCCGATGACAACACCCCTGCCCGCGCAAAGCGCGCGCTCCGCCCCCGCCGCGAGCAAGGGGCTGAGGATGGTTGCCAGGAGCCAGTTCGACTGGGCCGAAACGGCTGTGGGAGAACTCTCGCCTGACGAAGTGATCATCGAGGTAGCAGGCTGCGGGGTTTGCCACACTGACATTGGATTTGCTTACGAGGGCATTCCCACCCGCCACGCGCTCCCATTGATCCTGGGACATGAAATCGCCGGCCGTGTCGTGCTAGGTGGGGAGCAGGCTGAAAACTGGATCGGGCGCTCGGTCATTGTGCCAGCTGTAATTCCGTGCGGCGCTTGCGATGCCTGCCGCAGCGGGCGTCCTACCATCTGCCGCAAACAGTTCATGCCGGGCAACGACGCCGACGGAGGATTTGCGACCCACGTACGGGTACCGGCACGTGGCCTGTGCCCGGCGCCCGAAAAGCTTCCCAAAGGACTCACTCTGGCGATGCTGTCGGTCGTAGCGGACGCAGTCACGACTCCGTATGAGGCAATTCGCCGTTCCGGTCTCAACGCGGACGACGTCGCTGTGTTTGTCGGAGTCGGTGGGATCGGTGGGTTCGGAGTGCAAATTGCCGCTGCGCTGGGCGCAGCGGTCGTAGCCATCGATGTTGACGCGGACCGGCTCGAGCTTACCTCGGTGCATGGTGCTGCACTGGCAATTAATCCCCGCGAGTGTGCAGATGTGAAGTCAGCCGTGCGGTCTTTCGCCAGGCAGAGCGGACGGCACGGAATCGGCCTCAAGATCTTCGAAACCAGTGGGACGGCCGCCGGCCAGCAGACGGCGTTCAGACTGCTCGACCCAGGTGCTCACCTGGCGATCGTTGGGTATACCGCGCAGAAAGTTGAAGTGCGCATGTCTAATTTAATGGCCTTCGATGCCACCGCTCGTGGAAATTGGGGCTGCCCTCCTGGCCAGTACCCGAACGCGCTGGCCATGGTGCTCGAAGGGAAGATTCATATTCAGCCTTTTGTCGAGATGCACCCGCTCGAGGAGGTCCAGCAAGTTCTTGAGGCAGTCCATCATCACCAACTCCGCAGGCGAGCCGTGCTGGTGCCGCAGGAGCGGAGCATACAACAAGGAACAAAGCCATGAAAGATCACAACCTGGTCGAACCGCTTTCCCCCAGCGAAATCCTGTTGGAGCGCAGGCCCGCACGCGATCGCGACGGCACGAGCGTGAACGGGCTGCACAATGTGTGGATCACTCTGAACAATCCGCGCGAGCTGAACAGCTACACCACGACGTCGATCAAGGAAGTTATTCTCGCGTTACGCGAAGCCAGCAATGATCGCGCCGCGGTGGCTGTCGTACTCACGGGCGCGGGCACGCAGGCCTTCTGCACCGGCGGCAACACGCGCGAGTATGCGGAGATTTATGCCGGAGCCCCAGGCGAGTACCGGCAATACATGCGCTTGTTCAACGATATGGTCAGCGCCGTCCTGAGTTGCGACAAACCGGTGATCTGCCGCGTAAATGGCATGCGCGTCGGCGGTGGCCAGGAGATTGGAATGGCCTGCGATTTTTCCTTAGCCAGCGACCTTGCCGTATTCGGCCAGGCCGGACCGAGGCACGGTTCCGCACCCGATGGCGGCAGCACCGATTTCCTGCCACTCTTCGTGGGTATAGAGCACGCCATGCACAGCGCCACGCTATGCGAGCCGTGGAGTGCACACCGCTTCTATCGTCTGGGGGGGCTCACGCAGATCGTTCCGGCACTCAAGGTTGACGGCAGATACATACCCAACCCGCTGGTCGTGATCGATCGGGAGTACGACGAATTTGGCCGCCGGGTGTTCGGAGACTGGAAGACAGGAGACGCCCGAGAGGCGGGGAAAGCTCTGATGTCAAAAGGGACCATTGATCTTTCATTGCTGGATGAAGCGGTCGAGGGACTAAGCACGAAGCTCCTGCATACCATGCCTGATTGCCTGACGAAGACTGTCGAGAGTATGAGGAAACACAAACTGGAACATTGGGACCGCAACCACGAAACCAACCGCGCCTGGTTGGCGCTCAACATGATGACAGAGGCCAACGCCGGTTTTCGTGCTTTCCACTACGGCACCCGGCAGCAACGCGAGGTGGACTTCGTCCGGCTGCGCCAGCGTCTGGCGGAAGGCGTGCGCTGGAGCGAGGAGTTGATCGCCGAAATTGCACCCTGGGCCGCTCGGGAGACAACAAAGGCAGGACGATGAGCAGCCTGAAACTCTCCTTCGAACACGATGGCCAAGTCGCCCGCGTTGCATTGGCTGCGCCCAAAGCCAACATCGTCGACCAGGCCATGCTGGCAGCTTTGGCTGCGGCCTTCGAGGACCTGCGGAATCGACCACAACTCAAGGTTATGGTTCTCACCGGGGAAGGCCCGCATTTCAGCTTTGGCGCCAGTGTGCAGGAGCACCTGCCCGACCATGTCAGGGCCATGTTGCCGCGGTTCGGCGGACTGCTAGGGCAATTGTTGGAATTACCGGCCGTCACCCTTGCGGCCGTGCGCGGGCAGTGTCTGGGCGGAGGGTTTGAGCTGGCCCTGGCTTGTGACTTCATCGTAGCGGAGGAAGGCGCCCAATTCGCTTGTCCGGAAATCAAGCTGGCAGTTTTCCCGCCCGCGGCGGCTGTGCTATTACCACTTCGGATTGGTGTGAGTCGCGCGGCGGAACTCGTCTTGACCGGAGCCGCATGGAGCACCGCCCAGGCTGCGAAAGCAGCATTGACCGCGCAAACCGCGCCGCAAGGGCAGCTGGAAGCAACAGTCGAAACGTGGATCCGCGACCATTTCCTGGCCCGCTCGCCGGTCGCGTTGCGTTACGGCGTCCGCGCTGCCCGCCTCCCGTTGCGGCGCGCACTGCAGCAGGACCTGCCGCAACTTGAGCGCATGTACCTTGACGAACTCATGGCGGAGTTTGACGCCGTCGAAGGACTCCGCGCGTTTATCGAAAAACGTGAGCCGCAGTGGGAGAAAAAAGGAGCGCTCGCGTGAGCCCTGAACTCGAGCAGATCCTGAGCCGCACCCAGACCTTGTACGAAGACGTGGACTACAGGGCAGTGGCGGAATGGAAGTCCAGCGCGCCCGGGCGCAAAGCGATCGGGTACTTGCCAATTTATGTCCCCCGAGAACTGATTCATGCGGCTGGAATGTTGCCTGTTGGCATCTTCGGCGGAGGCGACAGGCTCGAAATCATCCGTGGCGACGCCTACTTCCAGAGCTACATCTGCCACATTCCTCGCAGCACGATCGAGCTGGCATTATCGGGACGGCTCGATGTGCTGGACGGCATGTTGTTCCCTTCGATCTGTGATGTCATCCGCAACCTGAGCGGCATGTGGACGATGCTCTTTCCCGGACGTTACGTGCGCTATGTCGATCTTCCCCAGAACTACGATGCTCGTGTTGGAGGTGAATTCTGGCGGCAGGAATTGACAGCGATCCGCGAGGACATGGAGCGGTTGGCAGGCGGACCGATCACCGATCAGAATCTCCGAAACAGCATCCGGACCTACAACCAGAACCGCCGTGCGATCCGGGAACTCTACCAGGCGCGTAGTGAATCGCCGTGGCTCTATCCCATCTCTCACGTTTATGCCGTACTGCGCGCTGGCAGTGTGCTGCCGCCGGAGGAGCACACCACGATGGTGCGCCGTTACGTCGACATGGCCTCCCAGGGATCGACCCTTCCCGAAGATCGCAGCCGAGTAGTACTGACGGGCATGTTCTGTGAACAGCCTCCCCTGGCATTGCTCGTCACCCTGGAACGCGCGGGCTGCTGGATCGTGAACGACGACCTGCTGCTGGGCTTGCGCTGGTTCACGGGCGATGTACCCGAGGAGGGTGACGCGATCGAAAACCTGGCGCAGGCTTACCTGACGCAAAGCGTGGCGACGGCCTCCTGCTATGCGCCCGATGGGCACCGCGGTCGGTGGCTGGTCGATGCCGTGCGGCAGAATCACGCGGATGGCGTCATTTTTTGCGCTCCGAGTTTTTGCGATCCCGCACTGCTGGAGCAACCCATGCTGGTCGCCGCCCTGGAGCGCGAACACATTCCCCACACCCAGTTCAAGTACTCCGAGGATACGGGACAATTTGCCGTCATCCGGGAACAGGCCGGTACCTTCTCGGATTCCATCCGGCTGTGGAGCGAGGCATGACCAGAGACAGTGTGCAGGGATCGACCGCGCAGAAAGAGCGGAGCATGCTCCTGCAGAAGCAACTCATCGGGGACTACTACGAGTCTTTGGGACGGGCGCGTGAAGAGGGAAAGCGAGTCGTCTCCACGTTTGTTCCCGGGAATTTGACCGAACTGCTGCGGTCCTTCGATCTGCTTCCGATCCTGCCGGAGATCAATGCTCTTCAGTCCGGGATGCGCAAGCTTTCCGCCAACTACATTGCGGAAGCCGAGAAGCACGGGCACAGCGAGGATGTCTGCACGTATGTGAAATGCGATATCGGCATGTTGAAGTCGGGCAACGTGGGTCCCACCGGCGTGAAACTTCCTAATCCCGATTTGCTTCTGCTCTCCTACACGGGATGCTTCACGTTTCTCAAGTGGTTCGAACTTCTGCGCGAGGAATATCAGTGTCCGGTGGCCATGCTGCACGTGCCGTACCTGGCCAACGGACGCATTGAACCGCACCATGTCGACTACGTAGTGCAGCAGTTGCGCACCGAGGTGATCCCGAAACTGGAGCGGATCAGCGGCCGGCGCTACGATGAGGCGCGACTTTCCGAGATGCTGGCTCTTTCCGCCAAGGCAGAGGACGATTTCGTGTGGGTGCTGGAGAGCGCGAAGAACGAGCCCTCGCCGATTGATGCCTACTTTGGCGGCGTGTACTACATCGGCCCGATATTCACTGCCTTCCGAGGCACAAGCGATGGAGTCGAGTATTACCGCGTGCTGCGCGAAGAGATTGCGGAACGGATCAGGCTGGGACTTGGTCCCGTGACTCCCGAGGGCACGATGGAGCGCCAGCGCTATCGCCTGGTAGTGGAAGGGCCGCCCAACTGGACGAGCTTCCGCGAGTTCTGGAAGATGTTCTACGACGAAGGCGCTGTCGTAGTTGCCAGCAGCTATACCAAAGTGGGTGGACTCTACGATCGCGGTTTCCGCCACGACCCCAATCGCCCGCTCGAAAGCCTGGCGGAATACTGCCTGGGTTGCTACACCAACCTCGGACTGCCAGCGCGCGTCGATCTGCTGGAGTGCTACATCCGCGAATACCGCGCTGACGGCTTCATGATCAACAGCGTCAAGAGTTGCAACTCGTTCAGTGTCGGCCAGTTGCTGATGCTGCGGCAACTCGAGCAGCGGACGGGTGTGCCCGGCGGATTCATCGAGAGCGATCTCGTGGATCCGCGATATTTTTCGCCGGCAAACATCAAGAACCGCGTCGAGAGCTACATGCAGATGCTGGCACAAAAACGAGTGGCTGGGGTGACGGCATGAGCGTGGAGATCCTGCTAGGCATTGACCTGGGCTCGACCACGACCAAGGCCATTGCGCTTGATCGAACGGGCCGGATCCTTGGCCGCGGCATCACCAACACCCGCAGCAACTATGAAGTCGCTTCCCAGATCGTTCGCGAGGAAGCGCTGGTGCAATCAAGATTTGAACTGGTCCGGCATGCCATGGCAGCCGATCCAGAACTTTCAGGAATTGAAAACAGATTTATTGGATCTCTGGTGCGGAATTTCCGCCAGCAGCAACATCTGGAACAGTTGGAGTTTCTGGAGTTGACGCTGCACCGTTGTGCCGATGCACCCCGCTACGCGCCCACCCGGGAGACCGTAAAGGAAATGCTCAATCGCATCTGCGACGCGATGCGGTCGCGCGTTCCCAGCCATTTCAGCGAATTGGCGGTGCGCAAGAGTGATTTCTTCCGTGACCTGGCCGTAGCCGACTACATGCAGTTCGCGGAACAGTTCAGCGAGTCGAAGCACGCCTCCTTCGACGTCCTGTGTGGTCTGTTCGACGCCGCCATCCTGGAAGTCGAAAATGCGGCAACCGGCGGGGCCTTTGAACGGCACTCCGGGCCAGCACTGGAGCAGACGCTGGCCACTGCGCCACCGGACATTCGCCAACGGGAAGCAAGACTGCGCTTTGCCGTTGAGTCGGTGAGATCGCTCGAGTTCCAGGTGCTTGGAATGGTCGGTACGGGCTATGGCCGGCAACGGCTTCCGTTCCCGAAAGAACAGATCCGCAGCGAGATCCTCTGCCATGGCCTGGGCGCCCATGCCATGTTCGCCGGGACGCGCACGGTACTCGACATTGGCGGCCAGGACACCAAGGCGATTCAGGTTGATGGCACCGGCATCGTCACGAGTTTCCAGATGAATGACCGGTGTGCGGCGGGATGTGGCCGCTACTTAGGCTATATCGCCGACGAAATGAACCTCGGCCTGCATGAACTCGGCAGGCTGGCACAGGAGAGCACTTGCAGCGTAAAGATCAACAGCACCTGCACGGTTTTTGCCGGAGCCGAACTGCGGGATCGCCTGTCTCTCGGGCAGAAGCGGGCGGACATCCTGGCGGGTCTGCACCGGGCGATCATGTTGCGGGCGATGTCACTACTGGCGCGTTCCGGGGGAATTTCCGATGAATTCACGTTTACCGGGGGAGTGGCCCGTAACCCCGCCGCGGTTTCTGCCCTGAAAGGCTTGGTCCAACAAAACTATGGCGTGCGAACCTTAAATATCTCTCCGGAGTCCATTTATACCGGGGCCCTGGGGGCGGCGCTATTTGCACAGCGTGCGGCCGACGAAAGGAATGCCGCATGAAGGCCGGAGAGAGCATCTTCGCCGCGGGCATCGATGTGGGCTCGAGTGCAGTCAAGTTTGCGCTGGTACGGACTTTTGAAGACGGGGCTGTGAGCGTGCTGGCTCTGCACAACGAGCGCATCCGCCGGCGCGACCTGCGGAAGGTGATTCGGGAAGGCTATGAGGTGTCTCTGGAAGCCGCTGGAGTGCGCCAGAACGAGATTGCTTATACCGCGAGCACCGGGGAAGGCGAGTTGGTGGATTTCCGCCGGGGTCATTTCTACGGAATGACGACGCACGCACGAGGAGCCGTATTCCTTATGCCCGACACCGGCGCCGTGATCGACATCGGGGCCCTGCACGCACGTGCCATGCGGGTTGACGAGCGCAGCCGCGTAATGGCCTACCGGATGACCAGTCAGTGCGCGTCCGGTTCCGGACAGTTTCTCGAGAACGTTGCCCGCTACTTGGGCATCATGCTGGAGGACGTTGGACCTTTGTCGTGCGAAGCCAAGAATCCGGAATCGGTCAGCAGCATCTGTGCGGTGCTGGCGGAGACCGACGTGATCAACATGGTGAGCCGTGGCATCTCGCGCAGCGACATCCTGAAAGGAATTCACCTGTCGATGGCGGGGCGCTACACGAAGCTTCTGCGCTCGATCGATGCGTGCGGCGACGTGGCGATCACCGGCGGACTAGCCGCTGATATTGGGCTATGCCGTGCCTTGGAAGAGAAGATCGCCGAAGAAAAGCTGGCCATGCGCGTGCGTACTCACCCAAACTCGATCTACGCTGGAGCGATCGGGGCCGCGCTTTGGGGTGCGTACCGCCATCGTGTACTCGCGCAGCGCACAGAGGTGGTGGCATGAAGAGCACTCTCGAAAACAAGATTGCCGTGGTGACCGGTGGATCCGGCGCCATCGGGTCTGCCATCATCGCTGGCTTGGAACAGAAAGGAGCGTGCGCGGTATCGCTGGATATGACGCGTCCGGCGGCTGCGCCCTTTCAGGCTTGTGATGTGCGGGACGATGGTTCAGTGGCTGCGGCGATCGCAAAGGTGCAGGATACTTACGGACGCCTTGATCTGGTGGTACACGCGGCGGGAGTCTCCCGCGAAGCGGTTGTCTGGAAGCTTGCTGTGGAGGACTGGGATTTTGTGCAAAGCGTGAACTTGCGTGGGGCTTTCCTTCTGCTACGCCATGCCATCCCTGTGATGCGAGCCGGCGAAGGCGGACGGATCGTGCTCATCGGCTCCATCAATGGTTCGCGCGGAAAGTTCGGCACGTCCGCGTATTCGGCAAGCAAGGCTGGTTTGATCGCTCTGGCCAGGACAGTCGCGCGCGAGGTTGCCCGCCTGAAGATTCTCATCAACGTCGTCGAGCCGGGATGGGTGCGTACACCGCTCACCGACAGCCTGCCGCAGGCGGTCCGCGACGCTGCCTTAGCGGAAAGTCTGGTGGGAAGATACGTCGAGCCTGCGGACGTGGCTGCCGCGGTCTCGTTTCTTTGTGGACCCGGGGCGCAGCAGATTACAGGACAGATCCTTCGCGTCGATGGGGGACAGTCGCTCGGCAGTGTTTGAGACAGGAGCTATATGGCTACCAAACCTCTGGAAGAACCGGGAGTCCTGGAGACGGACAGTACCCTGGTACGACTTATGAACGAGCATGACTTGGAAGCAGTCGTCGCGATTGATGCAGTAGCCAGCGGGCGGCGGCGTCCCCGCTATTTCGAACTGATGTTGGAACGGGCGGTGAAACAAGCGGCGCTGCAAGTCTCGCTGGCTGCGGAAGGGGATGGGCACGTCGTCGGATTCGTCATCGCATCGCTTTACTATGGCGAGTACGGCGTCAGCGAGCCCACCGCTTCGCTCGATGCCATTGGTGTGGATAAGGCACACCGCGGCCAACATGTAGGCAAAGCCTTACTGCGGCAGTTGCGGCTGAATCTATCGGCGCTCCGAGTCACGACGCTGCGCACCGAAGTATCCTGGGATGATTTTGATCTTCTCGCTTTCTTCAAGAAAGAAGGATTCGCCCCGGCGCACCGTCTCTGCCTGGATTGTGCGCTCGACCCCACGCGTTTTGAGTGACGCGCACCTAAGGAGGATCGTATGTCAGAAGCGACTCAGGCCTCTGTACGTTGTCCCCGCTGCGGTAAGCTGAGCGCCACCGCGGACAAGTTCTGCGCCGAGTGCGGACGGTTTCTCCGCGACGCTTCGATTGACCAGCGGCTTCTTTTGGCCGCGGTGCATGAACGCGAGGGACGGGGTCGGGAGGCACGGCAGGAGCTTCAGCACTTGCTTGATGCCGAACCCGACAACGTCCTAGGTAACCACCAACTCGGAAACCTTTTGTTCCACGAAGGTCTGCTGGACCAGGCCATCGAACACTATCGCCGGGCCGTGACAGCCTCGTCGACATTTGTTTTGGCCTACTATGATCTCGGGGTCGCTTACTACCATAGAGGCAACATGCCGGAGGCGGCGGTCGCCTTCCGCCGCTGTCTCGACATTAATCCTAACTACAACGCCGCTCACTACCGGCTTGCCCTGGCGCTGTTTCACCAGGGACAGCTTGCAGAGGCCCGTGAGCACTTCGAGCTTTCGGCGACCCTGACGCCGGAATACGTAATGGCCCACTATCACCTGGGCGTGATTCACGAGCGCGAAGGCGAGACCGAGATCGCTCGTCGGGAATTCGAACGGAGCCTGGAAGAGGGGGTTCACGAACTGAGCAGTCTGTTCCACCTTTCCTTGATCCGTCGTGCGCAGGGCGACAACGCAGGAGCAGACGAGCTTTTGAGACGGGCGGGTGAGTTTGGCAAGTTGCATCCGACGGCATCCGAAATCCGCCGATAGACGAGAGCATGCGCATGGGAATCTCCGTGGGAAACGGCCTCATCTTCGACTGGGCACGAGCGGGCCCACGGACTACTTCCTGGCCGGCACACGTCATGCTCGACGATGAGACGCTGCGGGACGGTCTTCAGAGCCCCTCTGTTACCGATCCGCCAGTAGGGGCAAAGATTGAGATTCTCCATCTCATGGAGAATCTCGGAATTGAAACTGTTGATGTCGGTCTGCCCGGAGCGGGCACACGCCAGCGTGAAGCGGTACTCGCGCTCTGCCGCGAGATCTCCGACCGGCGGATGCACATCCGCCCCAACTGTGCCGCCCGCACCATGATGGTGGACATTCGTCCCATCGCAGAGGCATCGCAACTGACGGGCGTGCCGATTGAGGCTTGTTTATTTATCGGTAGCAGTCCCATCCGGCAGTACGCGGAAGAGTGGACCCTCGATCAAATTCAGCGCCACACCCGGGAAGCAATCCGCTTTGCCGTAAAGGAAGGCCTCCACGTGATGTACGTGACTGAGGACACCGTACGATCTTCGCCGGCGCACCTGCGTATCTTGTTTGCCGAAGCGATCGAGGCTGGGGCCAAGCGGCTATGTCTCTGCGACACCTGTGGCGCGGCGACTCCGGAGGCGGCCTGGAACCTGGTGTCCTGGGTGAAGAAGTTCCTGGCTGAGACTGGGGCCGACCTCGGCATCGACTGGCACGGTCACCGCGATCGTGGCCTCGATTTGGCGAACACGCTGGCCGCCATTGAGGCGGGGGCATCACGCGTGCACGGCACCGCGCTTGGAATCGGCGAGCGCGTGGGAAACACGCCGATGGAACAGTTGTTGGTGAATCTCAACCTGCTCGGCATGAGGCACGACGACCTTAGTTCTCTCCAGGGGTATGTGGACTCGGTTTCGGCCGCGACCTCCGTTCCAGTTCCAGCGAACACTCCGGTGATCGGACGCGATGCCTTCCGCACTGCCACCGGCGTCCACGCGGCGGCCATCATCAAAGCTCAGAAGAAGGGTGATCGCTGGCTGACCGACAACGTCTATTCAGGAGTTCCAGCAAGCCTGATCGGACGGAATCAGGAAATTGAGATCGGGCCCATGTCGGGCAGTTCGAACGTTATCTTCTATCTGTCACAAAGGGGAATCGTGCCGGGCCATGAACTCATACAGGCCGTCCTGCTAGCTGCCAAAGAATCCAACCGGATTCTGCAGGAACCGGAAATCCTGGCCATAGTGCGGCGTTTTGAAAATGTGACCTCGTAGCTGCTCAGGGAGCGTGAGCCCGTGAGCACGGCGAGCAGCACCAGCCGTTCTCTCCGAACTGGCCAGAAATTGCTGTACGCCACGCGCTCCGCACTGGACTTAGCATTCAAGCAATTCGGCCAGTCATTCTCGGTGCTGTGTTCCAGAGCTGTCTGCCAGCCGCCTGTCTGCGATGCAATGGAAGTGCATCGGGAGCTGCGAGCCCATTAAAACCCGCAGAAAAAATGTGGCTGGCGAGGTTTTCCCGTCAGCCCAAAGATTGCTAGCCCCAGTTTCGGCCAGATTACAGTTATTGCAGGTTACTTTAGTGACCTTGCGGTCTCAGGTGCCTTAGGTTGTACTACCGGTGGTCGGCAAGCGGTGGATTTGGGTGGGCACAAGAACAGCGGGCCGCCGTCCGCGGCGGGAACCTGTTGGACGGTAGCCGCAATGAATGTGCCCACTAGACCTATCATCAGGATCGAAATCCTGATTGCCAGCTTTGAATTCATCTTTGCCTTCATTGTCGTACTCCTTTTTTGTTCCTGGGATTTTGTTTTCTTGCTCGGCTTGCCCGTCGCAAGTGACTTTGGTAATGCAAGCTGCGTTCCAAATCCAACACATTGGTCTGCCGCGTACAGTCACCAGAATTTCCCAACAAAAACGACGGTAAATCCAGGTTTTCTGCCCATTTGGGCCCCGACCCTCTTCCGGCCGGGGTCCAAGAACTCAAACAAAAGCGCTCGTGGCTAACATTTATGTTAGGTACGGGGGACGGCAGAGCCAGGGGGGCCGCGTATACTCATTGCGTCATGGGCGATTCGGGTGAAGCGGGTGTCGCTCCTACGAGCGGGGCACGGCTGGAAGCTGTCAGCGGACCTCTCAAGGGGAAGCTGTTCCTCCTGACCAGTGATGAGGTCTGGATCGGTCGCGATCCGTCCAATGAGGTCTCCCTGCTCGACTCGCTCGTATCTCGACGCCACTGCGTCATCCGGAAGGAAGCGAACGCATTCCGGCTTCAGGATCTGGAGAGCCGCAACAACACCTTTGTCAGCGGGGTACCCGTAAGGGAGAGGGTTCTGGTCCACGGGGACCAGATCCGGGTCGGCAACTCGATTCTCATCTTCCAGGGTGCAAATAGCGAGTCCGCTCCCGGCAACGCCTCCCTGCAGCTCGATGCGACTCCGGTGCCTGGCGCCGTGACCGTAATACTGCGAAAAGAGGATGCGCTGTACCTGCAGCCTGCACGGCCTGACGGCCTGCCCGCCACGGCGAAGACGGTTCGCGATCTCAACGTGCTGCTCGAGTTCAGCCGGACCTTGAACTCGGTGCGCGGCCTGGCGGCTCTACAAGAAAAAGTGCTGGAGGCTGTTCTCGCGATTGTCCCCGCGGATCAAGCTGCTGTTTTATTGACTGAAAATGGGGTCGCAGGATTCTCTTCGATCCTGGGTAGGGACCGCCGGCTGGGACGCAATCGACCGATTCATGCCAGCCAGACCATTCTGAACCGCGTTCTGGAGGAGAATCTCGCGGTGCTTTCGAACGATGTACAAAGCGACGATGCCTACCGGGAGGCCGAGAGCTTGCTGGAACGCCGGGTCCACTCGGTGTTGGCTGTGCCTCTCGAGGTGCAAGACAAAGTGTTGGGCGTGATGTACCTGGACGCGAGTTCTCCGGGCGCGCGCTTCGACTCGGAGCTTCTGCAATTGGTCACGACGCTGGGAAACATTACTGCGCTCGCAATTGAGAACGCGCGGCACGTCGAGAGGCTGGGAGGTGAGAACCGCCGCCTGACCGAGGAACTGAGCATCCACCACAGCATGATCGGGGAAAGCAAGGCCATGCACGAGGTGTATGCATTCGTCTCCCGTGTGGCGGGGCGGGATTCGACGGTCCTGATCTCAGGCGAGAGCGGCACTGGAAAGGAACTGGTCGCGCGAGCCGTCCACATGAATAGTGGCCGGGCCGACAAGCCATTTGTCGCTATTAACTGCGCGGCCATCACTGAAACGTTGTTGGAAAGCGAGCTGTTCGGACACGAACGAGGGGCTTTTACCGGTGCGGTTTCGCAGAAGAAAGGAAAGCTTGAGGTCGCCGAAGGCGGCACAGTTTTTCTGGACGAGATCGGGGAGTTGGCTGTCCCCATGCAGGCCAAGCTCCTGCGGGTTCTGCAGGAGCGGGAATTCGAACGAGTAGGCGGTACGCGTCCCATCAAACTCGACGTCCGACTGATCGCCGCGACGAATCGTGATCTGAAGGAGGCATCCCGCACGGGAGCTTTTCGGCCGGACCTCTATTATCGTCTCAATGTCGTATCGCTCCACATGCCGGCGCTGCGGGAGCGGAGAGAGGATATTCCAATGCTGGCGGCATTCTTCGCGGCGCACTACGGCGAGAAGGTGAAGCGGCGCGTGGCGGGCATCTCTCCAGAGGCTCGAGCCTGCCTCGTGCGCTACGACTGGCCGGGCAACGTGCGCGAACTGGAGAACGCCATCGAGCGGGCAGTGGTCCTGGGCTCGACCGAATTGATCCTCGGGGAGGATCTGCCGGACTCTATTTTGGAAGAAACAGCCGCCTCCGGAGAGCCCGTGAGCGCGCTCCACGATGGGATCCGCCAGGCGAAGAAGGTGCTGATTGAGGGGGCCATCGAGCAAGCAAACGGAAATTACACAGAGGCTGCCCGAATACTCGGGGTGCATCCCAACCACTTATTCCGCCTTATTCGCACACTGAACCTCAAGCCGAAGCGCCAGCGTCACGCGTAAGAGAGAGAAGAAGGGTAATCGTTTCGATCTTTATTTCAGGCCCCGCACCAGAAACAGATTGGCAAGGTCGCGCTGGAAGGTAGTGGCGCAGGCTTTTCCGTCTGCGGATAAAGCCAATGGCCCGAGGAACTGAGCTCCTGGTTCAGGAACCTTCACTACCAGCCAAGGCTCTTTGCGACGCGTGGTCACCTCGAGACGGCTGATCTTGATGCTGGCGGGCTCACGCTGTTGCAGAAACAGGTATCGTCCATCACCGCTCCATCGCACGACACTTTCGCCCTGCAAGTCCGCGATGATTTTGGAATCCCCGCCGCCAACCGGAGAGAGCAGCAGCTTGCGCGGGTCCACGATGATGAACCACTTGCCATCGGGAGAAACCCGCGTGCCCCGCGTTCCTTCGGGCGTGAGGGGCGTGGATTTATTCGTTTCCAGGTCGTACATCCAAGTGCGTGTCGGGTGACCGGTTTCATTGCCAGTGAACAGAATGCGCTTGTTGTCGAGGAACCACTCTACGCCGTCGAAGTGCATGCCTTCGATTTTTGGGAATCGCGATTCTCCGGGACCAGTAGGAAGCAACATCAGAGTGGAGATCTCCGCCACATGGTGGATGCAGGCAACCCATTTCCCATCCGGTGAAAGCGAAGGTCGGTTCCCGTAGCCAAGCTGTATGGCAGGAGAACCGTCTGTTTTCCTCAGGTAGATGGCGGAGTTGCGCCCCTGACCACTGGAAAGCTCGACGAAGACGAGGGATTGGGCGTCGTTCGAAAGGTCATACATCAAGGAAGAGTCCAGCCAGGCTAAATCGCGTTGTGCGGCGCCGTTCGGCGTTAAATAGAGGATACCGAGACGTGAATTGACGGTGGTCAGTAGGACGCGGCCATCGCGGGCTACATCTTGCATCACGATCATTCCGCCAGTCTGAGAAACCAGCCGTTCGGTGCCAGAGAGAGTAACGGCGTAGAGCGCTGGATCGCCGCCGGGCTGGCCGCCAGAGAACCAGACTTCGCGATTGTCGGGTGACCAGTTCAAGGCGCCGATGGCCCGCCATCCTCGGGAAAGAACTTGGCGGGGATGGTTTGAGCCGATCACGCACAGGGCATAATCGCCAACTTCGACATCAAAATCGAAGAACGCAACCAGTTTTCCATCCGCCGAAACGCGCGGCATCATGGGCGGCCGCTTTTCCGTCTCGTACAACACCGTCCCGATGGGATATTCCAGACGGAACTTTCCACCGAGAGCGCGCACTACGGCGAGCGATTCTCCGTCGGGCCCCCAATCCGCGCCACTCACGCCTTCCAGCACCTCGCGGGGCGCGCCACCACCGAAGGGAACGCGGGCGAGGGTGCCGACGTCCTCTCCGCCTAACAGAATCGCCATCTTTCCGCTGGGTGAGATCGCGAGTACTCGCGCACTGGGGAGCGCTAACGGTTGCGCTTCGCGGTTGCCGGGCTGCGCGGAAAATAACGTGGAAGGGGATCCGTCCCATTCAGCACTGTAGACAACCGTGTCACCAGGAGCGAACTTCGCAGACGTGACATCCCCCCGCCGAAACGTCAAGCGCCGGTACGACGGCGGCTCGGGAGGCGGACTGTATCTCCGCTCGTAAGAGATACGCAACCCGAGCCCAAGCAAAATTCCAGCCAGCAGCCCTGCGCCTGTCCAGAGCCGGATCCGCGACGCGCTACGCGGCCCTGGGGGCGCCGAACTCTGAAGAGCGAACTTGCTGGAATCCATTTCCTCCCGCAACTCTTCCAGAGCCACTTTCACGTCCGCCATGGTTTGCCAGCGGCGCTCGGGATCTTTTTTCAGACAGCGGCTGATGATGCGATCGAGCTCCGGGGGAACGTCCGCCACGGCTTGCGAGGCAGGCTGCGGATCTTTGTAGAGCACTGCGGACAGCGACGACAGCTTGGAACCACCCGCGAACGCACGTTGGCCGGCCGCCATTTCGTAGAGGACCGAGCCGAACGAAAAAACATCGGAGCGGGTGTCGACCTTTTTGCCGTCGGCCTGCTCGGGAGACATGTAGGCGACGGTCCCGAGGATCGTGCCCTCCTCGGTGAGGGGCGAGCCTTCGCCGTGCAGAGTTTCGGCATAGGCGTCGGCGCCAGCGGGTTCGCCGAGCTTGGCTAAACCGAAATCCAGAATCTTGACCACGCCCTGTGGAGTGACGATCACGTTCGATGGCTTAAGGTCACGATGCACGATTCCAGCCGCGTGAGCAGCGGCCAGCGCGTCCGCGATCTGGACAGCGTATTTCAACACATCCCGAATCCGGAGCCCCTTCCGCCCAATCAGGTGATCGAGGGTATCTCCCGCCACGTACTCCATGGCGATGTAGGAGAGCGGCTTTCCATCGATCTCCTGCGTATCGATGTCGTAGATCGTGACGATATTCGGATGGTTCAAGGATGACGCTGCCTTGGCTTCCTGAACGAAGCGCCGCTCGCGTTCTGCGTTGAGAGCCACCGTGGACAGAATCTTGATCGCAGCAGTTCGTCCAAGCCGGGAATCCACCGCCTTGTAGACCACACCCATGCCACCAGCTCCGAGCTTGGCCTCGATGCGGTACGAGCGTAATGATTTGCCGATCATGGGCGCAGCCCTGAATGCGCGGTCCCGTGCGGCACGGAATCTGCACCGTCGCAGCCGCCACAAATGAACAGCCTCCTATGAAAGCCGTCATAAGCGTGCGGAGAAAGAACTTCATGGAGCAATCCGCTGGACGACTGCATCGTCCCTCGATAAAGCAGGCGCTGAAGCGATATGCCCGTGCTGGCTGAAGACTGGATGGCTGCAATTCTACCCCAGAAAGGCGATGCCTTGCTTTTTCGGGCGCGCGGCAAGTTCGTCGAACGTTCAAACTTGCCTCAGGAGAAAAGCGGTTCCGCCCGAGTGACGGGCAATCCTTCCATAATCTGGTAAGGGAAGGGTTGCCGCCCAACCGGGAGTTGACGGATTCGTCGCTGCATTTTTGTCACAGGAAAAAGAAGATATCCAGACCTCGTGCCCAGTTTATGGTTTCGTTATGGCCCGAGGAGCGATCATTTGAGGCAGATAGAAAAGTGAGCAGTAGTGCACAGACTCGGCCAGTGCCTCCGTGGAACCCTTGCATCGAC
>OBLT010000040.1_pt1 | contig 101019 bp, 84 predicted proteins | sample 1518721 | NCBI WGS metagenome assembly OBLT01 (sample SAMEA3539307, study PRJEB22396) | soil metagenome | biome: tundra; feature: field; material: soil | place: USA | collected 2010-05 | depth 0.15 m | reverse complement strand
TCCGAGTTCGCGACGCGCATCATCGCGAATCTGTAACCGGAGTCTCAACACAGAGAACACAGAGGACACAGAGGACGGAAAGAAACAGGCTTTCGGAGCTTGGATCCGAACTACCCATTTTCTCTGTGTCCTCTGTGTTTTCCTTCCACCATGCCCACCGAAATCGCCAAGCTCGTCGCCTCGCTTCGCCGCGCCACCAAGGCGGGCGTGTGGTCGGCGGGGGTGAACCTGGTGCGGGCGGGGGCGGTAACCATGGAATCGCGCGGCGACGAGGAAATCGTTTTGCGCGTGCGCGCACAGGGCAGGGCGGTACCGGCGCAGGTAGTGCTCTATCCCGGGCAGGACGAATGGGATTGCGATTGCCCGGGCCGGATGCGGCCGTGCGAGCACCTGGCAGCTGCGGCCATCGCGCTTGGCCAGGCCGAAGGCGATGGCACGGGCGAGGCCAAGCCGGTGCAGGCCAGCGCCGATTCATGGGCGCGCGTGACCTACCATTTCGCCCAGGTCGAAGGCGGTCTGACCCTGCGCCGATTCATCGTGCGGGCCGACGGAAGCGAGGCACTCCTCGATGGGACCCTGTCGGCGCTACTGTCGCGACCGGCCGAGGCGCGCAGTCTGCTGGTCGAGCAGTGCGATGTGCAGGCCGACCGGCTGCTCGAAACCGCCGCGCGCGCGACGCTGCCGCCCTCCAAGCTGGACGCGTTGATTCGTGTCTTGCTGGGCTGCCGGATGGTTTTTCTCGATGGGCGGCAGGTGGCCATGTCCGAGGAAGAGGTGTTGCCGCACGCGGTGGTCACCGATCACGATGACGGTGTCGCGGTGGCCCTTCGGCGCGACCCGCGCATCACGGCCGTGCCCAGCGCGGGCGTGGTGGTGATTGCCGACGAGATTGCCCGCCACGGCGAGCTCGACCTGTGCGGCGGCTTTTTGCAGAACCTGCCCATCGTCCATGTCTACCGGGCCGCGCAGCTTGGCGAGGTGGCGACGCGCATCCTGCCCGACCTGTGCCGTCGCATGCTGGTCGACGTGCGCACCAGTCGTCTACCGCGCATCGCCCGTGGCATCGTTCCCCGCGTGGTGCTGGATCTCAGTCAGATTGGCTCGTCGCTGGCCGTGCTGCCGACGCTGGTGTACGGCAACCCGCCCTGCGCGCGCATCGATGACGGCCGGCTCGTGCATCTCAAGGGTCCGGTGCCGGTGCGCGACGAACCGGCGGAGCGTCGCTTGGCCGAGAAGCTGCGTTCGGACTTGAGCCTCCTGTGCGGCCGTCGCACCACCTTCGAGGGCGCGGACACCGCGCGCTTCGTGGACAAACTGAAGCGCTGGCGGGGCGAGTTGGCCGGCGATGGCGCCAAGCTGGTGGGGGCGCGCGTGCTTCTTGAGCCCAACCTGCGGGTGGAAAGCTCGGGCGGGGCGACCACGGGCTTGCCGCACGTGCGTTTCGATCTGGATTTCACCGTGCGGGCGGAAGGCAAAGGTGAACGGGTGGGCACGGTCAGCGCCGCGGCGGTGCTGTCCGCCTGGCAAGAAGGCCTGGGTCTGGTGCCGCTCGACGGTGGCGGCTTCGCGCCCTTGCCCGAGGCGTGGCTGGCCAAGCACGGACAAGAGCTCGCGGCCTTGCTCGCCGCCCGCGCTGGCGACGGACGCGTGGCCACGCACGCCCTGCCCACCCTCGGCCGCTTCTGCGAGGATTTGGACCAGCCACCTCCGCCCGGCCTGGATCGCCTGGCGCCACTGGCCGAGACCTTCGAGCGCCTGCCCGAGGCCAAGCTGCCAACCGATCTTTGCGCGACCTTGCGTCCCTACCAGCAGATCGGCGTGAACTGGCTGGCGTTCCTGCGCAGCGTGGGTCTGGGCGGCATCCTGGCCGACGATATGGGTCTGGGCAAAACCGTCGAGGCGCTGTGCGTGTTCGACAAGAAGACCCTGGTGGTCTGTCCCACCAGCGTGCTGCCCAACTGGCGCGCCGAACTGGCTCGCTTCCGACCTTCCTTGCGGGTCAACGTGTACCACGGCCCCGCTCGCAAGCTCGATGACAGCGCCGACGTTACCTTGACCACCTACGCGATTCTTCGGCTGGACAGCGAGGATTTCACCCGGCGCCGCTTCGACACCGCCATCATTGATGAAGCGCAGGCGATCAAGAACCCCGACAGCCAGGTGGCGCGCGCGGCCTACGCGCTCAATGCGGATTTCCGCCTGGCCATGACCGGCACGCCGGTCGAGAACCGCCTGGACGAGCTGTGGAGCCTGATGCACTTTGCGAACCGAGGGCTGCTAGGCGGCCGGCGCGAATTCGACGCCGAGGTTGCGCGTCCGATTGCCGACGGTGTGACCGGCGCGGCCCAGTCCCTGCGCCAGCGCATTCGTCCCTTCGTTCTGCGTCGGCGCAAGGCCGAGGTGGCACCCGAGCTACCGCCGCGCACCGAGGCCACGCTCACGATCGCCCTCGATGAACGCGAGCGCGCCATCTACGACGCCGTTCGCGCGGCGACCCAGAGCGACCTGGTCGCGGCCATGGGCGCGGATGGTGGCGGAAAACTAGACGTGATGAAGGCCTTGGAGGCGCTCTTGCGCTTGCGCCAGGCCGCCTGCCACCCCGCGCTCTTGCCCGGGCAGAAGGCCGCCTCGTCGTCCAAGGTCGAGGCCCTGGTCGAAGCCTTGGTCACGGCCGCCGAAGACGGACACAAGGCGTTGGTCTTTTCCCAGTGGACCTCCTTGCTCGATCTCATCGAGCCCGTGTTGCAACAGATCGGTATCGAGTTCACCCGCCTCGACGGTTCGACGCGCGACCGGGCCGCGGTGGTCGAAAGCTTCCAGTCCGAGGCCGGGCCGCCGGTCATGCTCATCTCGCTCAAGGCCGGCGGCACCGGGCTGAACCTGACCGCCGCGGATCACGTCTTTCTCTGCGATCCGTGGTGGAATCCCGCTGTTGAAGATCAGGCCGCCGATCGCGCCCACCGCATCGGCCAGGAGCGGCCGGTGATGATCTATCGCTTGGTCGCCGCGGAAACCGTGGAAGAGCGCATCCTGGAGCTGCAGCAACGCAAGCGCGCCATCGGCGAGGCCGCGTTGGGCGATGCGGCAGGCGCGGCCTCGCTTACGCGTGAAGACCTACTTGCCCTGTTGGCCTGATTGGCGCTAGTTAAGTGCTTGGAGCTATTGGCGAGCCATGCCATCATGGCCGTCGCCTGGGAGGAACCGTCGATGCGAAAAATCATTGCTCTCTGCTTCCTGACTGCAACCTTGTTGGCCGGCTCGGCCCGCGCGCAGAGCATCTTCATTGATAGGGGCGATCCCAGCACCGTGGGTGTCACCCTCGGCGGGGGCCTGATCAAGAACGCCTGGGGAGCAGGCGTCGGTGGCGGTTATTCGTACCGTGGCGTGTTCGATGTCGGCGCCGACCTCGTGCGCTACGCCTATACAGGCGGCGTCAACAACAAGCTCGCCAGCTACAGCATCGCTCCGTTCGTGAATTGGCACGCCTTCCGCCACGACGTGGATGAATTGCCGGTTTCCATTTCCATCCTGTTCGCCATGCAGAAAAACCTCTACGCCGGAAACGGCCCGGTCGCGAATCCCGACGGCTGGGGCATGCTGCTCGGCCCATCGGTGTACCGCCGCATGGAATTCGGTACCAGCTTTGTCTTCATACCCGAGCTCTTGGCCGCCTACGACTTCTCGTACACCCGCTACTACAGCGACGCCGGCGACCAGACCTCGTCGAACGTCGTTGATTCTGGCAATGGTTTGGGCTACCGCACCGAAGCGAAGCACAATGTGCGCGTCCTGGTCAGGCCCAACATTCTCTACAAAATGGGCAACACCAACTACACGTTTGCCCCCTACGCCGGCTCGGTGGGGGTCGCCTTCGTGGCGGGCGCCAACCTCGGCGCGATTTTCTAGACTGCATCCGCGGGCGCAATCGAAATTCCTTTGCTAGGTTTGCAGCAGAAGTGTCCCCGGCCGGGGACAGCAGGAAGGTCTTTGCATGTCTCAGCGGAAGAAGATCGCACTCGTCGGAGCAGGTAACATCGGTGGGGAATTGGCGGCCCTGGCGGCTCGTCAGGAGCTGGGCGATGTCTGGCTATTCGACATTCCCGAGAAACTAGGCGTGGCCCAGGGCAAGGCCTTGGATCTCGAACAGAACGGCGCTGTGCTGGGCTACGACGCCGCCATTCGCGGGACCGCCAACTGGGACGACCTGGCGGGTGCGGACGTGGTTATCGTGACAGCGGGAATTCCGCGCAAGCCCGGGATGTCGCGCGACGATTTGCTCGGTATCAACCTCAAGATCATCCGCAGCGTGGCCCAAAACCTGCGCACCCGCTGCCCGGACGCCTTCGTCATCGTGGTGTCGAATCCGCTCGACGCCATGGTGTACGCCATGAAGGAAGTCACCGGCTTTCCGCCCGAGCGCGTGGTGGGCATGGCCGGCGTCCTCGATTCTGCCCGGCTCCAACTTTTCCTGGCGCAAGCGGTGGGCGTCGCGGTGAAGGACGTGCGCGCCATGGTGTTGGGCGGGCATGGCGACACCATGGTGCCGGTGCCGAGCTACTGCACCATCAACGGCATTCCGGTGCGCCAACTCCTGTCGGCCGACAAGCTTGCCGCCATCTTCGAGCGCACGCGCAATGGCGGCGCCGAGGTCGTGAAGCTGATGGGCACCAGCGCCTACTACGCGCCAGCCGCCTCGGCCATCCAGATGGCCCGCGCCTTCTTGCACGACGAAAAGCGGTTGATCCCGTGCGCGGCCTTCCTGCGCGGCGAATACGGCTACCAAGACCTCTACATCGGCGTGCCGGTCATCCTTGGCGGCAAGGGTGTCGAGAAGGTGGTCGAAATCGCGCTCGAACCGGTCGAAAAGCAGATGCTCGACAACTCCGCCAAGGCCGTGCGCGAGCTCATCGAAGCGTCCAAGCGATTGTAAAATCGGTTCATACGCGTCCGGATTTTGACCACAGAGGACACAGAGGCCGGAATAGAAAGGGCTTTTCCGGATCTAGAATCCAGGATCCTTCTTCTTCCGCTCTCTGTGTCCTCTGTGTTCTCTGTGATTGGACTCTTTGCCGCATCGCGGTTGCCGATCTACCGGCATCCCTGGGATCTAACGCTATAATCCGCGCGCTTGGATCTCCGATCGTTCACCCTTGCCGAACTTCGCGAGCGCGTTGCAAACGCGGGCGAGCCACCGTTTCGCGCCGAACAAGTCTTTCGCTGGCTTCACGGCCCGGGTGCGGGCGGCATGGGCAGCGTGCGCATTCCGCTTGCGCCGTCGACGGTTCCACGCGCCCTGCGCGACGCCTTGCTGGCCAATGCGCCGCTGAGGCCGCTGGTGCACGACGGAACGTTCGAATCGTCCGACGGTACGCGCAAGTTCCGCTTTCTGACCCACGACGGGCGCGCCATCGAGAGTGTCCTCATCCCCGACGACAAACAAGAGCGCAGCAAGCTTACCTTGTGTATCTCGAGCCAGGTCGGCTGCGCCTGGGGTTGTGCCTTCTGCGCCACCGCCACCCTGGGCTTTGGCCGCAACCTGAGCGCGGGCGAGATCGTCGAACAACTTTACTGGGCCATGGAGAATGTGGGACAAAAGCCGACCAATATTGTCTTCATGGGCATGGGCGAGCCTTTGCACAATCTCGAACAAGTCACACGCGCGCTTTCCATCATCGAACATCCGTGGGGCGCGGGCATGTCCCCACGGCGAATCACTGTCTCCACTTCGGGGGTGGTGACGGGCATCGATCTTCTGGCCAAGGTTCGGCCGCTGCCCAACCTCGCCATCTCACTCAACGCCACCACCGACGAGGTCCGCGACCGCATCATGCCGGTCAACCGACGCTGGAACATCGCCGCCTTGCTCGCCGCCGCCCGCCGCTTTCCCCTCGGTCATCACCGACGTGTGACGTTCGAGTATGTCCTCTTTGCTGGCGTCAACGACAGCGACATGGACGCCGCCCGAATCCCGCGGCTGCTCGGGAACATCCCAAGTAAGGTCAACTTGATTCCCTGGAATCCGGTACCTGGCTTGCCTTTTGAACGCCCGAACGAGGCGCGCATCTTGGCTTTCCAGAGCCTGGTGCGCAGGCCCGATCTGCCGGTGTACATCCGGACCCCGCGCGGCGACGATACCTCGGCGGCCTGCGGGCAGCTCGCGGCCCGCGTCGGCGAAGGTGCGGCCGGCTTCTTCAATCTCAAAGCCACAAGGCGCGTATCATGAGCCAAGCCGCCATTCACATCGACTTGACCTCGCCCCCGCCGCTTTTGCGTAGGCGGGTCAGCGACTTGTGGGCGCTGGTCGAAGGTGACATGCACAAGGTGGAGACGCGCTTGTGCGAACAGATGGACAGCCCCATCGGCCGCATTCCCGAGGTCGGCACGCACTTGCTGGGGGCGGGCGGCAAGCGCTTGCGCCCGCTGCTCTCGGTGCTGGTCGGGCGCGCCATCCAGGCCGACATGGAGCAGGCGGTGTCCGCGGGCTGTGCCGCCGAGCTCATTCACACCGCCACACTCTTCCACGATGACGTGGTGGACGTGGGCAGCGTTCGCCGCGGGCGTCCCGCCGCGCGCATGATCTACGGCAATGGCGTGGCCGTCCTGGTCGGTGACTTTTGTCTGGCCCGCGGGCTGGCTCTGGTCGCCTCGACCAACTCCATCGCCATGGTTCGCTCGCTCGCTGCCACGGTCACCGAGATGGCCGAAGGCGAAGTCGCGCAACTGGAAGGTGCGGGCAATCCCGACGCCACCATCGCCACCTATCTGCGCGTGGTCGACCGCAAGACGGCGTCGCTGATGGCCTGGTGCGCGCGCGTGGGCGGCGTCCTTCCCGAACCATTGGATCTTGCTCTTGGGCGTTTCGGCCGCGCCTTGGGCCGCGCTTTTCAAATCGTCGATGACATTCTCGACTGCGCGCCCGACGAGGGCACGACCGGAAAGTCGGGCGGTCGCGATCTGCAAGAAGGCAAGCTCACGCTGCCCGTCCTGCTCGCCTGCGAGGCCAGCCCCGATCTGCGCGCCCGTATTCGCGACGCCCTGGGCGAGCACGGCATTCCCGCCGACGAGGCCCATGCCATCTTGACCATGGTTCGCGCCGCTGGCGGGGTCGAGCGCGCGCGCCGGCGTGCCCTGGCGTTCGCGGACGAGGCGGTCGCGGAGCTCGCGGTTTTGCCGTTGTCGCCCTACCGGGAAGCCCTGTCCGAGCTGCCCCGGCTCTCGGTCGACCGGGTGGCGTGATGTCGGGGGCCGCGTCTGGAACCGACATCCGCGGGATGTTCGATCGCATCGCCGGCCGCTACGACCGCGCCAATCGTATCATGTCGGCGGGCGTGGACGTGCTGTGGCGGCGCAAGGCCATTGCAAGGCTGCTCGCCGGCCTAGGAGATTCACCGCGCATGCTCGATCTCGGCGCAGGTACGCTGGACGGCGCCATCGAGATCCTGCGCCGGCGGCCTTTGGCGCAGGTCTTTGCCGCAGATTTTGCCCGCAACATGCTGGTGCTCGGGCGCAAGAAGCCGCGGGCAGTGAAGGTTCGGATTCAGGTGGCCGACGGTCATGCGCTGCCCTACCAGGATCAGGCCTTCGATGCCGCGTTCTCCGCGTTTTGCGTGCGCAACCTGCGCGCCGTCGACCAGGGCCTGGCAGAGCTGCGCCGTGTGGTGCGCTCCGGTGGGCGCATCGCCATCCTCGAGTTTTTTCGGCCCAGCCGTCGGCGTCCCTTCTGGGACGGCTTTTACAATGCACGCGTGCTGCCCCTGCTCGGGCGTGCCGTGACGGGCGACGAAGCAGCCTATCGCTATTTGCCTGAATCCATCGCTGGGTTCGTTACGCGCGAAGAATTCCAGGCCCACTTGCGCGCGGCCGGATTCGCCAAGGTTCAAGGCAGCGACCTCTTTCCCGCCGGCGTTGCATCCCTGGTGGTGGCGGAATGAAAATCCTGGTGGCCGTCACCGGTGCTTCCGGCGCTATCTACGCCAAGCGGTTGCTCGATGCCCTGTCGGTCGCGCACGAGTCGGATTCGACCCTGGAAGTTGTTGTTTGCTTTTCCACCAACGGTCGCGTGGTGTGGCAGCACGAGATCGGCGGTGAGCCCAGCCACGGCTTTCGTGAATTCGCCAACGACGATTTCGCCTGTTCGTTTGCGTCGGGTTCGGCCTTGTGGCACGCAGTGGTGGCAGTGCCTTGTTCGGTCGGCCGCGTGGGTCGCATCGCCGGCGGCATGGCCGACGATCTCATCGCCCGAGCTGCCGACGTGGCGCTCAAGGAGCGGCGCAAGTTGATTCTGGTCGTGCGCGAAACGCCGCTGTCCTTGATTCACCTCGAAAACCTGCTTACGGTCGCACGCGCCGGCGCCATCGTGCTGCCCGCCGCACCGTCATTCTACACGCGCCCGACCACCGTCGACGCTGTCGTCGACACGGTGGTGGCCCGCGTGCTCGACCAGCTTGGCGTCAGCGCATCGCTTGCGCCCCGTTGGGGGAAGACACCATGAAGCCCGAACCGAACGAAGCCAACGAACCGAAGCTCGACCTTTTCGACATGGGTCGCGAGGCCTTGGCCGCGGCCCGGGCGGCTTTTGCCGGTCGTGCCTTCTTCGTCTCCGCTCGCCGATTGCAAGCAGACGGCTCGTGGCTTGGCCCGCGCGAAGCGACGCTGGCTCTCGTGCAGGAGGACGCGTTGCCTGGTCTGGGCGGCCTTGCGGGCGCGCGCGAGCTTGGGGCCAACGCAGTACTTTGTAATCTAGCCAGCACGCTTGCCGGCGATGCGGTTGGGCTCGGCATGCGCTGTCTGGTTCGCGCTCCCTTCGTGGCCGGCGAATCCGTCGACGCGCGCCGCGCGGGCCTCGACAAGCTAGGCGATCTTGTTCGTCGCGTGCCAGGCATCGACGGCGTCGTGCCCGCGCCCGTGGGTGAAGCGCAAGGCTTGGACACGCTGCAATTCTTCGCCGCGTGTCGCGTGGCCTGCCTGGCCATTCACCTGTTGGTGGATCTGGAATTGCTCGGCCACAAGCTAGGCCAGCTTTGCCTGTCGTTCGGTGCCGACGAAATCCTTGGCTCCATTACCGGACAGCGCACCCTGCGGTTGGGCGCGAACGCCTCCAGCAATGCGCTCACGCGCGACGAGGCGGCGCTGCTCCTGCGCGCATCTGGCTTTGTGCCCTGCGAACGTCTGCCTGAAGGGAAGGTGCAGGTTCTGTGAGTTTTTCGGCCATCGCAAGCAAGGTGCGTGAGGGCGCGCCGCTCTCCCACGCCGATGGGCTTGCGCTCTACCAGCACCCGAATCTGCTGAAGGTGGGGGCCCTGGCCAACGAGGTGCGCGAACGACTGCACGGCGCCCGCACCTACTTCAATCGCAACCTGCACATCAACCCGACCAACGTGTGCGTGGCCTCGTGCAAGCTGTGCTCGTTCTCGCGCCGACGGGCCGATGCCGAGGGTGCCTTCGTACTCGGCGTGGACGAAGCGGTGGACAAGCTGCGCGCCCGCCTCGCCGCTGGTGACCGGGTGACCGAGGTACACGTCGTGGGTGGCCTACACGACGGCCTGCCCTTCGACTATTTCACGTCGCTGCTCTCAGGGCTCAAGGCAGCGGCGCCTGGCATCAGTCTCAAGGCCTTTTCCGCGGTGGAGATCTTCTTCTTTCATCGCCTCTACAATATGAGCATCGAGGACATCTTGCGCCGCTTGCAGGCCGCGGGCCTCGATTCGCTGCCCGGAGGGGGCGCCGAGGTCTTCTCGTCGCGCGTGCGCAGGGCCATCTGTCCCAACAAGTGTGGAGCGGACGAATGGTTGGAAGTGCATAGCGTCGCCCACCGGCTCGGACTGAAATCCAACTGCACCATGCTTTTCGGTACCGTCGAGACGCTGGCCGAGCGGGTCGACCACCTTTTGCTCCTGCGCGCCCAGCAGGCCGAGTCAGGGGGATTCATGGCTTTCATCCCGCTGCCGTTTCACCCCGAGAACAATGCCTTGGGCGACCTTTCCGCGCCCAGCGCGGCCGAAAGCCTGCGCACCATCGCCGTCGCGCGCTTGCTCCTGCACAACGTACCCCACATCAAGGCCTACTGGGTAAGCCTTGGGTTGGCTACGGCGCAGACCGCACTGTGGTTCGGCGCCGACGATTTCGACGGCACGGTCAGCGAGGAGAAGATCTACCACCAGGCCGGTTCGCTTTCGCCGCAGGCTCTGACGAGTGGCGAGATCGCCCGCTTGGTGCGCGCCGCGGGCCGCGTTCCCATCGAGCGCGACACTCTCTATGGGAACGTGCCGACGGCGGGCGGAGAGGCCACCTAGTCGTGCGCCGACTACGCCTTTCCACCATCTCGTTTCTGAACACGCGCCCCATCACCTACGGCATCGAGCGCGGCCTGGTCGGCAAAGACCGCTTCGATCTAAGCTTCGACCTGCCCGCGCGTTGTGCGGCCGCGGTGATGAGTGGCGAGGCCGATCTCGGTCTCATGCCCATCGCCAGCTACGGTGCATCGACGTCCGAGATGCGTATCGTGCCGGGCATCGCCATCGCATCGCGCGGGCCTGTGCGCACCGTGATGCTGATGGGCGAGGTGCCGCGCGAGGAGTTGACCAGTATCGTTCTCGACGGTGCCTCGCGCACGTCGCAGCTTCTGGTTCAGTTGCTTCTGCGCGAGCGCGGGCTGGCCCCGGCCTTCGAGCATGCCGATCACGATTGCGTTGTCGAACGCATCGGCGGCCTGCGCGGCGGACTCTTGATCGGCGATCTGTGCTTCGCCGCCAGTCGCCGCTTCCCCTACGTCTACGATCTTGGTGCCGAGTGGACCGAACGAATCGGACTGCCCTTCGTCTACGCCGCGTGGATCGGCAGGCCAGATGTGCTTGCCCCCGGCGACGTCGCGCTTTTGCAAGAGAGCCTTGCCCTGGGCTTGGCCAACCGGGCGGAGATCGCAGGTTTGTGGGCCAAACAGAGCGGCGAGGACGCGGCTCTCGGTGAGCGCTACCTGAGCGAGAACATCCACTACGCGCTTGGGGCAAGTGAGCTGTGCGGAGCCGCCGCCTTTCTCGAACGCGGCCACGTGGCTGGTTTCCTGACCAAGAAGCCTGTTCTGCGCCTGTTCCCTAGCGAGATCCGGCCCAGCGAGGCGCAGCGGAAATCCGCGCAAAGCCCGGGCGATCATTCGCTCGACAGCCTGCTTTCCAATGCCGGGGCGGGCGCGCGTCTTTCGTTCGACGACGGCCTTCGATTGTACGAATCGGCGTCGGTCTACGACCTGGGGCTTGCGGCCGATGCTCGCCGACGGGCACTTCATCCGCGCGGTGTGGTCACCTACATCATCGACCGCAACGTCAACTACACCAACGCCTGCACCACCGCCTGCCAGTTCTGCAACTTCTATAGGCCGTCGGGCGATGACCGCATCTACACCCTCACCCGCGACGAGCTGGCGCACAAGCTGCAAGAAACCGTCGATTTGGGCGGTATCCAGGTTTTGCTCCAGGGCGGCGTCAATCCCGAGCTCGGTCTCGGCTACTTCGAGGATCTGTTTCGCTGGATGAAGGCGAATTTCCCTATCGCCATCCACGGGCTCTCGCCCGAGGAGGTTCGCCAGCTGGCCGAGCGGGAAAGGCTGCCCATCGCGCGCGTGCTCGAACGACTGATCGCCGCCGGACTCGATTCGGTGCCGGGCGGAGGTGCGGAGATCCTCGACGACGAGATCCGGCAGCGCATCTCCCCACACAAATGTTCCGTCGCGACCTGGCTGGAGGTCATGCGCCAGGCCCATGGACTGGGCTTGCGCACCACCGCGACCATGGTCTTCGGCTTCGGCGAAAAAGCCCAGCACGTGCTCGGGCACCTCGACAAGTTGCGTGCCCTGCAAGACGAGACCGCGGGCTTCACCGCCTTCATCTGTTGGAGCTTCCAGGCCGAGGGCACCAAGCTTCCCTTGCGCGACGACACCACGGCCACGCGCTACCTGCGGACCCTGGCCCTGGCGCGCCTGTACCTCGACAACTTCCCCAACCTGCAGGTGTCGTGGGTGACCATGGGACCGGCCGTGGGCCAGATCGGGCTGCGCTTCGGCGGCAACGATTTCGGCTCGGCCATGATCGAGGAGAACGTGGTCGCGCAAGCGGGCGCGGTGTTTAAGTTGTCGGCCGCCGACATCGAAGGCTACGTGCGCGCGGCCGGCTTCACCCCGCGTCGGCGGAACATGAGATACGAATGGCTGTAGGGATGAGGAAATCAACCACAGAGGACACAGAGAACACAGAGGGTAAGGAAGGGGTGCGGATCTCGGATCCGGAAACCCTTTCTGGTCCGGCCTCTGTGTCTGTGTTCTCTGTGTTGAAAACTTTCGGTCGAATGGTGAAGTTCAGTCACACGGTCTTTGCCTTGCCCTTCGCCTTGGCCGCCACCGCGCTGGCGGCGCGCGGACACGGCATCACCATCGCGCAAATCGTCGCCATCCTGGTGGCCATGGCGGGTGCGCGCACGGCGGCTATGGGTTTCAACCGCATCGTGGATCGGCGCCTGGACGCCAAGAACCCGCGTACCGCCGGGCGCGAGATCCCGACGGGCAAGGTGTCGGTGCTGTCGGCCGCGCTCCTCACCGCGATCAGCGCCGGGGCTTTCATCGCCGCCTCGGCCAGCCTGGGCCGGCTTTGCCTCGTACTGTCGCCCATCGTGCTCGGCCTCGTCCTGGGCTATTCCTTCACCAAACACTTCACCTGGCTGTGCCATCTTTTCTTGGGCCTGGCCATCGGCATCGCACCCGCGGGTGCATGGCTGGCGGTGCGTGGCGACCTGGGCGCGCCGGCAGTCTGGCTGGTGGCCGCCGTGACCACGTGGATCGGCGGGTTCGACATCCTCTACGCGCTTTCCGATCGCGAATTCGACCGCGGCGCCGGGATCTATTCCATCCCGGCGCGCTTCGGCGTGCCAGCCGCGCTGGTGATTTCCGCCGCCTTGCACTTTGGCACCGGGGCCGCGCTCATCGCCGTGGGGTACTCGGCCGGCCTCGGAGCGATCTACTTCCTTGGCGTGACCGCTGTGGTCGCCATCTTCATCTACGAGCACAGCATCGTGCGCCCATCCGATCTCTCCCGCATCGACGTGGCGTTTTTCAACCTGAACGGCTACGTCTCGCTGGTCTACCTGCTCGCGACCCTGGCACAGGTAATCGCCGGCTAGGCTCCTGGTGATCGTGTGAGCGAAGGCGAGCCTTGCTGGCCGGAGCTCATCGCGCGAGGCCGAGCGAAGCGAACGGCGTGGCAGGGCGGCGGAAGGGTCGGAGCCAGAGCGCGGGAGGTTGCAGGAACCGACCCAGGGTTCGTGATCGCGTAGGCGGAGCCGGGCTTTGCTCGGCGGAGCCAGAACGCGGGAGGTTTAAGGAAGCCTTTCAGGGTTCGTGATCGCGTAGGCGGAGCCGGGCTTTGCTCGGCGGAGCCAGAACGCGGGAGGTTTAAGGAAGCCTTTCAGGGTTCGTGATCGCGTAGGCGGAGCCGGGCTTTGCTCGGCGGAGCCAGAACGCGGGAGGTTTAAGGAAGCCTTTCAGGGTTCGTGATCGCGTAGGCGGAGCCGGGCTTTGCTCGGCGGAGCCAGAACGCGGGAGGTTTAAGGAAGCCTTTCAGGGTTCGTGATCGCGTAGGCGGAGCCGGGCTTTGCTCGGCGGAGCCAGAACGCGGGAGGTTTAAGGAAGCCTTTCAGGGTTCGTGATCGCGTAGGCGGAGCCGGGCTTTGCTCGGCGGAGCCAGAACGCGGGAGGTTTAAGGAAGCCTTTCAGGGTTCGTGATCGCGTAGGCGGAGCCGGGCTTTGCTCGGCGGAGCCAGAACGCGGGAGGTTTAAGGAAGCCTTTCAGGGTTCCTTTTAGAATCGTGGGCACAGTAGGAATCGAACCTACAACAAACGGATTAAGAGTCCGCTGCTCTGCCAATTGAGCTATGCGCCCGTGCTTTGGGAAGCGAATGTATGCCTTCGGTGCGCGGATAAGTCAAGAGCGGCGCGCCCGGAGGGAATCGCCCCCCAAGCCCTCGGCTTCGAAGGCCGGGACGATCCGACGCGGAGCGTATACGATGGTAGCAAATTGTTGGAAGGCGGCCGGATTCAATCAAGATGAAGTACCTTCCCGCTCAATCCGCGGTAGGGTTGCCGGGGCCTCTTCCCAGTTCTTGGGCGGTTGTGCCTGACCGATTCAATCATCGTGACGTGCTGTGGCCGTCCATTCGAAGGGAGAGATAGATGCTCGGCGTTCGGACGTGCCTCGCCGGTCTGATGGTGGCTTGCGCCGTCGCGTGGTCCACTCCTGCCGAGGCACGACTTGTCGTCGATCGTGTGGTGGTCCGAGGCACGACGGACGTCACCACGCGGGTGCTGACGGCGCGAATGCACCTTTATTCGGGAGACTCTGTGGATTTCGCCATCCTTGCCGCGGCAGAGCAGCGCCTGGTCGAGAGCGATCTTTTCAGCAGCGTGCGCGTATTCATCGATCTGCCCAATGCGGAGGCGGTCCGGCGCATGTACTTGGACGAAGCCACCTACCCGGTCGAGGTCGTGGTCGATGCCGTCGGCAAGCAGTCCTGGTTCGTCTTCCCCACGGCCAGCCTTGGCAGTGGGGATTGGGCGGGCGGCGTCGTCTATGCGAACCAGAATCTATTCGGTCGTGATGTTCAGCTCCTCAGTGCCGGGCAGATCGGTGAGTCTCGAAGCTACGCCTTCGTCGGGTATCGCGACCCGCTCGTGATAGGCATACCGCTCACCTATGCGACGAGTGCTCTCTACCGGCGCGAAGAGATCCGCCTATTCGCGAACCACAGCCTGGTCATGCAGGTGCCGACGAGCATCGCTGGCGGCGATGGCCAGGTAGGTTGGGTCCTGTCTCCGCACACGAGCGCATTCCTTGGGGTGTCGGCTCGATACCAGACGGTGAAAGCCGTCGAAGATCTCGCCGCTGGGGCAACACCACTGCCTTACAATTCCCGTAGCGGTCGCATCTTTCTTTTGCAATTCCAGTTCCAATACGATAGCACGCGCGCCGAGGAGGGACTGCGGCAGGGGGTTCTCCTCCTGTTCAAGAACGAGGTTTCCGACCGCTATTGGCTGTCGGACTTCGATTACTCCAAGTTCGAGACGCGGGCAGAGCTATACGGCCATTACTGGCGAAACTATCCGTCTCTTGTCCTAAAGATGGTCCTCGACTATCCCACGTCGGATCACGGGGTCCCCGTCACCGAGGAGCTGCGCATCGGCGGGTCCAATTTGCGCGGCTATCTCACCAACGAGTTCCACGGCGACACGCTCTTCAGCGCGCAAATCGAGGATCAGGCGGTCTTCCTACGCTTGCGTCTGCCCTGGACGCGGGTACGCTTCAATGTCGCCGGAGCGCTCTTCGTCGACGCCGCGACACTTCTCGACCGTCATCCTGGCGGTACCACCGTTCTGCCGCCCGACACCCTGCCGACCCCGGTTCGCTCAAAGGTGAAGGACATACACGGGAGCTTTGGCGGCGGAGTGCGTTTCATTCTGCCAGGTGTGGTGATCCCGGCCCTCAAGCTCGACGTCGGCTACGGCATCGACGTTCGTGACGTGGCGGTGACGCTATCGATTGCGGGCGGCGGGATCATGTAGCCGGTGGCTAGGTGTCCATCACGCTTGTCGACTAGCCGCCTCGCTGGCGCCCGGCGCCTCGGTCCCGTTCGCATCGACGCTCTTGCCATTGCGGTGCAACTTCGCCTGCAGATCGTGGCGCAGCTCGCTTCCGGCCTTGGGCGCCAAGAGCAAGGCAACCCCGGCACCAACCAGCAGACCGATGCCGAAGGTGCCCAAGGTCCCGAGCAAGTGATTGGTGAGGGAGTGCTTGGTTTCGAGGCCAAGGATGCCTAGGAAGTCGTCTTTGTCCATGTTCCTGATGTCTTGCAGTTTCATTGGTCAGTCTCCTTTGTGGGGTTCAACTTCGATGGGGTGAGAATGTCGACTATTCCCTTTTGAAGGATGGGCATCGCCGCCATCAGTCCAATGCGCAGGCCAGTCCCTAGAATCTTCGCCGCGACCCGAGTGAAAAGTCCGCCGCCGAGAACGAAGCCAACGCCGACCGAACCCGCCACCATCGCGTACGGGTTGTGTCGCAATCGTTCTTGAATGTCGAAGGTCTCGCGTAACGCACGGCCCGCGCTTTCGATGGGCGAGGTATTTGCTTCAGATATCATGACAGCGTTCACCGCTGGTGCCGTGCGACTCGCGCCACGAGGTAGCCGAGGGTAATGGCCCCCAGCAGGCAGGCGGCGGGGTGGTCCTGAATGAAGCCGGTAATTCGGCCATTGACACGGTTTAGCTTTTGCTTCGCTTCTTCGATCTTGGGGCGAACCCGATCGCTCAGGTCGTTCACGCTATCTTTGAAAGTCGTCGTATCCATGCTTCGTCTCCTTGTGTTCAAACTGGTGTGTTCGTGGGCATCGCTGCTCAAGGCCTTAGGATCTGCGTCCAAGTAAGAAACCGAGGCCGAAGGCAAGGGCAACCGCCGGGCCTGGCTTGCGCTGCACCCATTGTCGCCAATCGAGGGTGCGGGTGACTTCGCCTTCCAGCGCGCTCATCGACACGACAAACCGCTCGCGCGTATGGTCGAGCTCCGCACTCGCGCGCGAGAGCTCAGCATCCTTGTCCTGCTCCCCGTCAGTGGGCACGTTCATTCTCCGAGGAGAGCGGGACAGTCGGAGCCGTCGCCTTGTCCAGTGCGGCCAAGCTGCTGTTCATGGCGGCGTTGGAGCTGTCCATAAGACCCACACCGCCCGGGCGAAGCGGTGAGAACAGGAGACCTACGCCGGCTCCTGCGATGTGAACGAGCCCGATAATCACGAGCGGAAGCCCTAGGGCGGAGTGGCCGCCGATGATAGCCGCCAGGCCGGCCACCGCAAATCCGTAGCCGAGGGCAACCAGCGTCGCGAGCACCGCGATAAGGCAGGCACGGCGGCCCATGGTGTGGAGCTCCGCCTTGAGCTCAAGCTGAGCGACCTTCACATGTTGGCCTAGAAGGTGGCCAAGGCCGAGCGCCGCCTCCTTCGCCAATACGGACACGCCTGGGGTTGAGGTCGTCTTCATGTGCGCGTGACTCCCGGCGAGGCCAAGGCCTCGGAAGCGTGCTTTTCGCCGTGGAGCACGTGATCGATGGCGACCTCGCTGCCGGTCTCGGCCGCTTTGGCCAGCGCCTTGTGATCCGTGAGCACGCGGGCCGAAAGATATCCCCGCAGCCAGTGGCGCTCGACGATGGGGTAGGCGGCCACGAGAGGCAGTACCAAGACGGCGCCGATGATCCCTTGCAGCCTGCCCCCGACCAGAAGTGCAAGGAGCACGGACAAGCCAGATATCTTGAGTTTGTTGCCATAGATGCGTGGCAAGAGAAAGTAAGTCTCGAATAGGTGATAGCCAACGTAGGCCACCAGCACTGTCACCGCGGCTCCAGGTGAAACCGCGAGCGCCAATAGAACGGCCGGAATGGTGGCCAGGAAAATGCCTAGCACCGGGATGACGTCGCAGAGCCCGGCTATAATGGCCAAGGGCGCCACGGCTGGAACTCGGAGAATACTCAAGAGCACGGCCGTAAAGATCGCAAAGAGCAGCGCCGCGAGGAGCTGTCCGCTCACGTAGGCGTGAATCACCTCGGAAACCTCGTGCATGGTGGTAGCCAGTTTCTCGCGATAAGCGCGTGGTACGAAAGCGAGCATCCACGCGTAGAGACTCTTGCCGTGGAGGAGCAAATAGAGCGTGAGCACGAGGACCACCACCGCCAGGACCACGTCCGAAACAGCGCCTTGGCCCCAAAGGAACCATTTGTCGACAGTGCCGGCAACCTTGGGCGAGGATGGCGAGTCGAATAGCTCACGAATCAATTTATGGATGGCGGGATAACGTGCGGGGATCCTGTCCAAGATCCGTGCGCGGAACTCGGGAAGGTTCTGCAGGAAGTGGTTCACCTGTGCCGTAAGCGGCGGCAGGATAAACGCGACGAATACCGCCAAGAGTCCGATGGCAAGGGCCGCGATGATAAGAACACTCAAGCCGCGACCGATGCGTCTTCCCTCCATCCATCGGACCGCCGGATACAAAGTGACCGCGAAGAGAACCGCGATGAGAAACAACAAGAATTCTGGCCACAAAAGGAATGCCGCCCACAGGCCAAGGCCGCTTCCCATGACCTTGAGGATGGTGGTCATCGGGATGCGGATATCCCGCTCGTGCCGGGGCGGAGGTGCCTCGACGATCTCGGTGGTCGTGCTCCATTCACCTTGCACGCGTGCTCCAATCCTTCCTTGCGAATACCAATGGACCAACTCCTATCGAAAGCAACGTGGAGGTCAGGCGCGTGGGAGCACCCCCGACCTCCGCGATTTCAAGACTAGATAGGCTAGGCGAACCGAACTCTTCAGCGTGCGCTCAAATGCGTTGGCTGAATGATGATTTCGACGCGGCGATTGTTGGCGCGGTTTTCGGCGTTCCTGTTATCGAGGAGCGGTCGGCTCGATCCCATTCCGACGGCGCTGATCTTGTCGCTGTCGACACCACGAGATACCAGGTAGTTACGCACGGCGTCCGCCCGGTTGAGCGAAAGGGGTTGATTGATTCTGTCCGAACCTTGGCTATCGGTATGGCCTTCGACGACCATCCGCCTATCCGAATCTTGCGCCTTGAGCGCCTCGGCGACTTGATCGAGCTTGGTCATCGCCGTGTTGAGCAGGGCGTACTTGTTCGACGCAAAAAGAATGCTGCCCGAAAGCGTGATGACAATGCCACGGGTCTCCTCTTTGACGGCGGCAATCGTGGCCAGATCCTTCATGGCACCGGCCAACTTGGCTTCCGCCGACTCGCGCGCCTGCTTCTCGGCCGCCAACTGTTCGGCCGTCTTCTCGATCTCAGCGGTCTTCGCGTTGCTGTCTCGACGCTCCTCTTTGAGTTGCTCGCGGGTCGAGGACAGCGCGGCTCGTGTGGTCTTCACCTGATTGTCGCGAACCACGACGCCGGCCTTGACCGCTTCGGCGATCTTCTGGCGATCGAGCTCGGTCCTGGCCTTGACGTCCGCCAACTCCAACTTGCGCCCCGCAATATACGCGTAATCGCGGCATACGGTGGTGTCGCCGTGTTCGTCGAACTCCTTGTTCGCCTTGGACAGAACCATCCAGGCGTCGTGCAACTCGGTGGGAGTCAGCTTCGCAGCCAACCCGCTGTTGGATGCGGTGAACGCGGTACGTGCCTCGACCAATTCGGTGGGGGCGGTGGTAGCACAACCGCTTGCCAATCCTGCAAACGCTAAAGTCGCCAATAGACCGGTGTTTTTCGTTTTCATCATGGAATCCTTCGTAAAGAGTGGTTGATAGAAACTAGTTGGTGCCGCGATCGCGAACCGACTTCAGATCTTCAGTCGCCCTGACGGCATCGGCGTGCACCGAAACTTCGCGGGCAAGACCGATGGCAAGCTCGGCATCGGATTCGGCGCGGGCCAGCACCAGCAGTGACCGCTTCTCGCCGGCGGCCGCCATCTTCTTGGCAGTATCGGTTTGATCCTTTGCCAGCTGCAAATGCAGCCGAGCGGCGGGCACGCCGCTTGCGCCGACTTCTTCAGCGCCTCGGATGCTCGCCTCCGAATGTTCGAGCCGATCGGCGGGGATCTGCACCGCGGTGCAGCCTGCAAGTCCGAGGACCGCTAGCGACGTCATCAATTCTTTCATCATGAGCAATTCCTTTGTGAAGAGGTTGTACGGTTACGGAAAAATCCGATTGCGACTACGGTGGGCATCCGTTGCCCGGCACCGAAACCACGTTCGAGTCGAATAGGAAGGCCCCGGCACCGCCTGCCCACGCCCCGGCCATCGATCGGCCACACGCCGTCGCGCCGGTCTTCATCGTGATATTGAAGGCCGCCAGAATGTTGCCTTGGAGCTCGGAGTACGACCCGATCGTCGCTGAACTGGCGACCTGCCACCAGACGTTCGACGCCTTGGCTCCGTTGGTTAGCAGAATGCGGGCGTGTGCTCCAGGGCTGGGGGCGCCATCAGCCGTCGTGAGCGTGCTCGCGGACTGAAAGACGAAGACCGCGTTCGAATCGCCCTGGCCATCCAGCGTGACATCCCCAGCTATCAAGAGCGAGGTGATGGACGTATAGACGCCGGGTGTGAACCAGTTGTCACCAAGAACTAGTGGACTTCCCGCCACATTTCCCAGGGTCGTGGGAGCCGCGATGGGCGTGCCGCCGCCCAATGACCCAACCGCTGGGGGGCCGGCCAAGGGTGTGATGCTGAGAAACGCCGCATTCAGGTCGGCCTTGATAGCGCTGGCCGTGGTCGTGTCCGGGTAAATGTTGGTGATAACCGTCCCGTTGATGATTGGCGGCATACCGCCGCAAAGGCCGAAACCTCCGGCGTTGTCGACGGTCACTGCGTTGCAGGTTTGGTTCGGCGCAAGTACCACGTTGCCATTGATGTGCGTAATCGGCGATGTAATGGTGTTGGTAATGCCCGATGTGGCTGCAATGGCAAAGGGCTTGGCCTGTCCCAGGTCTACAGCGATGGCCGGACCTGAGCCCGGACCATCGATGTTGACGCCGGCGGAGTCGAGCTTTGCGGCGTCGATGAACGAGGTGTCGATGAACGGAGCATCGATCTTAGGGAAGTCGACAATTGAGATGTCGATGACCCGGCCGTCACCATTGGCTGCGTCGAGCGTGCCCACGTCGCGGTTACCCGCATCGGAGATTCCTGAGTCGATGATGGGCGCCTCGGCGGAGGTGCCGTCGCGATTGCCAACATCGGCTATTCCCGCTTCCGTGCTCGTGCTGTCGATGTTTGCGACATCCGCGCCCGCAGTATCTCTGCTGGCTATGTCCAAATTTATAGCGTCGGGACCCACGCCATCGCTGGCTATGGCATCTGCCTTCAAAATGTCGGGTTGTGCCCCATCGGCTTGTGGGAACTCGACCAGCTGCCGTCCACAGGCGGGTAGCACGATTAGCAATAGGGACAGCGCATAGCGCTTGCACGTCTTCATATTACTTGCCCCGTTCATTGAGGATGGTGAAGTAGACGTCGAACTCGACACGGCGGTTATTCTCACGGCCGGCGATGGTTTCGTTGGTGTCGAGCGGAACCGACGAGCCGAAGCCTTTCGAGGCCAGGCGCTCTCTGTCGATACCGTGGGCTTCCAGATAGTTGAGTACCGCCTCGGCCCGCTTTTCGGAAAGCGTCTGGTTGTGGTCATCCCCGCCCTCGGATGAGGCATGGCCCTCGACCTGCACGCGGAAGCCCTTGTTGTCGTTTAGGGCTTGCACGACTTCATCAAGCACCGGGAACGAGACCTCTTGCAGAACCGCCTGGTCCCATGCGAAGTAGAGCTTCTCCTTCAACTCGAGCCGATCCTTCTTGACGACAAGCTTCTTGTATGGCGGACACCCCCAGTTATCCATCGGTCCCGCGACGTCGGGACAGTGGTCCACGTTGTCTGGAATTCCGTCATTGTCCCGATCGGGGCAGAGAAATACTTCCTTTTCGACAGTGCGGACTTCGGCGGCGGCGGTGATGGCGCGTCTGCGCTCCGCTCCCATGGCAACTTCGAGGCTTACGCCCAGGCTCAATATCTTGGCGTCGTTGTTGTCGAATCCCGGTCGCTCGCGCTGCATGATTTGGAAGTAGCGAGCAAAGGGGCCGACCCAGAAAAGATGGGCTCTTCCGACGGGGACGGACAGTCCCGCGGCAGCCGCAAAGCCTGGTCGATTCAGGTGTCCGGTACGGACGTAAAGTACGTCCGCGTCCACCCACGGCGAGACGCCCAAGAATTCCTCAGAGGCGTTGCGTGGCCGTCTAGCCCGCAGACTTCCGCCCAAGGTCCACGCGGTCCCGCCTTCTCCACCGGCTGTTTCACTGGGCAGAGCTAGAAAGGTAGCACTAGGTCCGATGTCCATGTGCTCGTTCACGACCCACAGGGCCTTGATGGTTTCGCCGCCGCCGGTCTTGAAGATGCGCGACTGCGGGTTGGTTAGCGGCAGAGCCACTCCGGGCTCCACCTTCAAGGCAAGATCCTCCATCCGACCCGGCAAAGGCATGTCGCCAGCAACCTCGGTGTCGGCAGCCTGGACGGATTGGGCAAAAAGCATCACAGCGGTGCCGATAAGCGCTGCCTTTACTGAGAGCGCGTGCGGGAATCTCATGTGAATGGTCGTCTCCAACTTGACTGGCAACTAAAGCAGCAATCAGGCCAACGCCGGAACGCGCATGACTTCAGGTACTTGCGTCGCGGCCAACGACGAAGACCTGCGCTCTTCAATCAGGTTGAAGTAGCTCGACGTTCAAACTGATTCAGCGGTCGAGTGAACAGAATCCTAGGGTTGTTAGCACGCAACGTAACTCCCTAGGGATTCGCGAAGCACCTTGCGAGCACGATGAAGCCTCGTCTTTGCCGCCGGTATGGATACTCCCAGTTCGCCGGCGGTGTCCTTGGTGGACATCTCGCGGACTTCGCGCAAGACAAATATCGCTTGCAGGGATCGGGGAAGTGCGTTCACCGCAAGCTCAATACGTTGCCGCAATTCAGCGGATTGAAACTCCTCGTCGGGGCGATGGGACCAATCATCTCGCACACTTTCTTTCTGCGCCGCCCGCCCGATAGCGTCATTCAACTCTTTGGGCTCAACATCATGAATGCAGACTTGTGGGTGTCGGTTTTGCATGCGCAATAGCATCAGCGAAGCATTGACCGTGATTCTGTGCATCCAGCAGTCGAATTGCGAACGCCCCTGGAAGATTGGAAGGCCCTGCCACGCGGAAAGGTAGGCGTTCTGCAAAACCTCTTGAGCGTCGCTTTCGTTGCGGACGTACCGCATGGCCAATTGGTACAATTTGTTTTCGGTCCGGCCAACCAACTCTTCGAAGGCTTCGACATCCCTTCGACGCGCGCGTTTGAGAAGTGCCGCTTCCGAAAAATGCGCGAGCGGAGTCGTCCTGGTCGTCCCCCGCGGATCCCTGTGCTTCTTGCTGGTCTCGACATGCATTTGTGAAATACCCCGTGCGATTTGGTCACGCAAGCCGAGCGCGTCGAACCCCGCCTACGCTGGAGATCCCCGACTGTGCTGCGGTCGGTAAAGCAACAATCAAGCCGAAAATAGGGGCCTATGACTTCAACTACTTGGACCGCAAACGGTACCGATTAAGTAGCCTTGTAGGTCAAAATGAAATCGTCGTCCATTCAGAATGATGGATCAGGGGACTTGAACGCACAGCGCCGAGGAGGCTATTGGCTTCCGTTACCCTTGTAGGGGCGCTCGGACGAGGCGCTCTTCGCAGGCGCTCCAGGATGGGGCGTTTCTGCGGTCGAGGCCCTGCCAGCCAGCGGCACTATGCCGGCCATTTCGCCGATGATGTTCACCAGTTCTGAATTCATGGGAACCACGATCTTCGTGTTCGTGGCGAGTGATTTCTCGACCGTGATCAACCTGCGCAAGAGCTGTGCGTTGCCGACGAAGTACTTGTCGGCGGCCTCATTCACAAGCTGAATGGCCTGTGCCTCGCCTTCTGCCGCCAGAATCTTGGCCTGTTTGATTCCTTCAGCTTTCTTGATCTCCGCTCGTCGCGCGCCATCCGCCATGGTTTCTGTGGCCGTGGCGAAATCGACGGCCGCAACCTTCTCGTTTTCAGCTTTCACCACCTTGTTCATCGTCTCTTGGACGTCCTTGGGAGGATCGATTTCCTTCAACTCCGTCCTGACGATTTCGATACCCCAATGGTTCGTTTCTTCGCGCATGGTCTTCTGCAGATCGCTGTTGATCTTGCCGCGTTCGCTGTTCGCGGATTTGAGTGTCAATGTGCCGATGATGTTACGCAGGGTGGTCCTGGCCAAGTTGACCATCTGGTATTGATAATTGAACACGCTGTACTGAGAGTTTTTGACGCTCTCCTCGTCGCTTCTGACCTTGAAGTACACTTGCGCGTCTACCCTGGCGTTGAGTTTGTCGCTGGTGATGATCTCCTGGGGTTCGGCGTTGACCATCACTTCGGTGATATTGACCAGGATCAAACGGTCGATGCCCGGGATGATCCAGTTGAAACCTGGCTGTGCCAGGTGTTTGTACTTGCCAAAGCGCTCAACCAACCCCCTGCACGTAGGCCGTACCAACCTGACTCCGGCCGCAAAGTACATGGCCAAGAAAAAGGCCCCAATCGCGATTGTTAGCATGTGTATTCCCAGACCTTTCGAGACGCGACTTTGCGTCCGTCATTCTTGATAGGAAAGAGGTGCCGTGTCGGCCAAGATGCATGGCGCGGTCCCAGCCAAAATGACTGGTGGCGGGGTGGGCTCCAGACCATGCTGCCTTGGCGAAGAACCCGAATCCACGAGAGGCTTCTGTAAAGTCTCGCCGAGATCGACGAGCAGGATCTCGGATTCTTCCCGAGCCGTGAGGGAAACCGCTCGTTCGATGGTGACGCCAGCGCCGTCCCCGGTGCAAAGGACGCTGTCTCCGAAGATGATCTCGCCTTGCACGACGTGGATCCACGCGCTTCGCCCTTGCGAAAGTTCGCGCACTACGTGCTGTCCGGGGTCGAGCAAGGCCGAGTAGATCAGGGCGTCCTGGTGGACGCGCAGGGATCCTCTGCGAGCGTCGGGAGAGGCAATGGCGCACAACCCACCGCGACGCTGGGCTGCGGTGAACCGCTTTTGCTCACAGCCGGGTTCCAGGTCGACCTCGGCTGGGCGTAACCAGATCTGGAAGAAATGCACCCAGTCGGACCGCGAGGCGTTGAGCAAGCTGTGGCGAAGGCGTTGGCCGGCGGTCACGCGCTGGAACTCTCCCGCTTGGATGATGCCCGAACCCCCGAGCGAATTCTCGTAGGCGAGCGCACCCTCGCGAACCAAGGTCAAGATCTCGGCGTCCTGACCCGAGGTGCGAGGGACGCCGGCGCCCGGCGCAAGTCGGGATTCTTTCAGGATCTCGATGTTTGCCAAGCCTTTGACAAGCAGAGCCGCACGGTCCTGTTCGTCAAAGGTGAGCCAGGTTTCTAGCTTCCTACCCTTGTCGTGGTGGCGATCCGCGGCTCTCCGAAGCGCAATCATCGCCCCGCTCCTGCGTCAGTTCTGGCGAATAAGGAATCAGCCGGAGCCGAGCCGACGAACCTGTTCATTGGACACCTCTATTCGTTCGAAGTCTATGTTACGGGGCACTCAGTCCTATCCGCCCATTCCGCCCATTCCACCCATATCGCCATGCGCTCCGTCGCCCGCGTTTTCCTTGTCACCCTTGCTGCGCTCGGCAATCAGCACTTCTGTCGTGAGCATCAGCGCCGCCACCGAAGCCGCGTTCTGCAGGGCCACGCGTACCACCTTGGTCGGATCAATGACGCCCGCGAGGACCAGGTCTTCATACTTGTTCGTGGCCACGTTGTAGCCAAACGCACCTTTGCCCTCGCGGACCCTGTTCACGACTACGGCGCCCTCGTCGCCGCCGTTCTGCGCGATCTGGCGCAACGGCTCTTCGAGCGCGCGGCGAATGATGTTGAGGCCAAAGACCTGGTCGCCGTTGAGCTTGAGCGCCGCTAGAGCCGGCAACGTGCGCAGCAGGGCCACACCGCCTCCCGGAACGATGCCCTCCTCGACTGCGGCGCGGGTCGCATGCAGGGCGTCTTCTACGCGGGCCTTCTTCTCCTTCATTTCCGTCTCGGTGGCAGCGCCGACCTTGATGACGGCGACGCCGCCCACGATCTTGGCCAGCCGCTCCTGCAGCTTTTCGGCGTCATATTCCGATTTGGTGTCTTCGATCTGCGCACGAATTTGCTTCACTCGCGCCTGGATTTCGTCCTTCTTGCCCGCGCCCTCGACCAGGGTGGTCTTGTCCTTGTCAACGGTGATGGTCTTGGCTCTACCTAGATCCTTCAGGGTCAAGTTCTCGAGCTTCAGCCCCAAATCCTCGGTGACGGCTTGGCCGCCGCAAAGTATTGCGATGTCGGTCAAGGTTTCCTTGCGCCGATCGCCGAACCCTGGGGCCTTGACCGCGCAGACGTGAAGGGTCGCGCGCAACTTGTTGACCACCAGGGTGGCCAGCGCCTCGCCGTCGATGTCCTCGGCAATGACCAGCAGCGGCTTGCCGGTCTTGGCGACGAGCTCAAGCACGGGCAAGAGATCCTTCATGGTCGAGATCTTCTTCTCGCAAATAAGGATGTACGCATCGGCAAGAATGGCCTCCATACGCTCCGTATCAGTCACGAAATAGGGCGACAGATAGCCGCGATCGAACTGCATGCCCTCCACCACGTCCAATGTCGTCTCCATCGACTTGGCTTCTTCGATAGTGACGACGCCCTCTTTGCCGACCTTCTCCATCGCCTCGGCAATGAGGTTGCCGATGGTTTCGTCGCCGTTCGCGCTGATGATGCCGACCTGGGCGATTTCGCTCTTTCCCTTGGTGGGTTTGGACTGCTTCTTCAGCTCGGCTACTACCGCCTCGACGGCGGCGTCGATACCGCGCTTGATATCCATCGGGTTGGCGCCGGCGGTGACCAGCTTGACACCCTCGACGAAGATGGCCTGGGCGAGCACGGTGGCGGTGGTGGTGCCGTCGCCGGCGATGTCGGAGGTCTTGGACGCGACCTCCTTGACCATCTGCGCGCCCATGTTCGCGAAGCGGTCTTCGAGCTCCACCTCTTTGGCCACGGTTACACCATCCTTGGTGACCGTAGGCGCGCCCCAAGAGCGTTCCAGGACGACATTGCGACCGCGCGGCCCCAAAGTCACCTTCACTGTGTTGGCGAGGGTATTGAGCCCGATGGCGATTTGCTTGCGGGCCTCGTTGCCGAACAGAATTTCCTTGGCTGCCATGTCTTCTCTCCCTACTTCTCGACGACCGCGAGGATGTCGTCCTCGCGCAAAATGATGTGATCTTCCCCGTCGAGCTTCACTTCCGAGCCCGAGTACTTGCCGATGAGTACCTTGTCACCGACATGGACCGCGAGCGGCTGCAGCTTGCCATTCTCGAGAATCTTGCCATCGCCCACAGCGACGACGCGGGCTTCGAGAGGCTTCTCCTTGGCCGTGTCGGGGATGAACAAGCCACCGGCCGTCTTGTCTTCCTCGGCCAGACGTTTGGCCAAAATGCGGTCGTGAATTGGACGGATCTTCATAGGAATGCTCCTTGGGGGCGTTCTCTAGCCTCAGGGAAAAGCAGCTTTCGTGCCATGGATAAGAAGCACGCGAATCCACGTCATTCTAGTGTATGCGGCATCCCAAGACCGGAATCTCCCCATCAAGATGAACGACCTTCCCCTTCAATCCGAGGGACACACGTACTCACCTACGGCTGGCTGGGCACCGTCGGGCTCCGGCTCCAGGTCGTCAGCCGATGCCTTGCTCCCTGTCCTTGGCCATACGAACCTCCACGGCGTGCTCCCTGCGGTCGTCCGCCAGGGGAATCACGGGATCGGATTGTTCGATACCGTCGAGGGTCACCGTCATGCCGCGGTCACTGGCGGAGCGCGTGGCTCGGATGTGGTACACGGTTTCGCGGTGCCGGTAGTGGACTGTGAAGGCCTGCCAGTCCGGCGGAAGACAGGGGGCAATGTGCAGCTTGTCCACTTCCAGCCTTAGCCCCAGCAGAGATTCGACCATCAGGCGGTAGAGCCAGCCGGCCGATCCCGTGTACCACGTCCAGCCGCCGCGACCTGTGTGCGGCGCCATGGCGTACACGTCGGCCGCGACAACGTATGGCTCCACTTTGTAGATCTGGATCGCCTCGGCGGACTTGCCGTGGTTCACGGGATTGATCATGGCCAAGAGCTCCCAAGCGCGCTTGGCATCACCTTGGGCCGCGAAGGCCATCGCTGCCCAGATCGCAGCATGCGTGTACTGGCCGCCGTTTTCGCGCACGCCCGGCACATAGCCCTTGATGTAGCCAGGCTCCAGGTTCGACTTGTCGAAAGGCGGGTCGAGCAATTGGATGAGGGCGTGGTCGCGGCGAACCAGGCGCTTGTCGAGGGCATTCATGGCCAGGCGCGACCTTGCGGGATCGCCGGCTCCCGACAGCACCGACCAGCTTTGTGCGATGGAATCGATCTGGCACTCGGGGCTGCTTGCCGACCCCAAGGGCGAGCCGTCGTCGAAGTAGGCGCGCCGGTACCATTCGCCATCCCAGCCGCTCGCTTCGATATTCCGCCGCACCTTCGCCGCCTCGGTCTGGCAGCGTTCGGCGAAGGCCAGGTCGCCGCGCCGCCGTGCTAGCGGGGTGAAGCGCTCGAGCACGTCATAGAGGAAGAATCCCAACCACACGCTTTCACCCTTACCTTGCGCGCCCACGCAATTCATGCCGTCGTTCCAATCGCCAGAGCCGATCAGCGGCAGACCGTGCTGCGGACGGGTTGCCCACATTCACACAACCCCAACTGCTGATCCTTGATCAAGGAATACGACGGAGATAGACGACCAAGAACTCGACTGACCTTCACACACCACTTGACGGGACATAAACGGCACCGTTCCGGTCGGACCAGAGCACGATTCCGTTCGTGCACTCCGACGGCGATCTGGAATGGTGGCCGTGGATTACATCCCGGAGTCGAAGGGCAGGCTGCAGCGAAAGTGTGATCATGATCGCTTTGATCTGCCCTAGACTAGGCATAACATCGAATATATGACTGGGGCTGGTCGCACGCGATCGCAGAACGAATCAAGGCAGCGCGGGCTTTCTCAAGCGGAAGCTTCTGGCCGAGAGAACGAGCCGACAAGGAAAGAACGAGACATACGAGGCCACATCAATGCCTTTGTCGGGAGAAAGTTCCTGACCGTGGTCGTGCCGGTTTCGATGGCGACTGGGCTTGCCCTCGGGGCATGCAACACATCAGCAGTGCAACCTGGCTCTGGGGCAGGTGGAACGGTCATCCAGGGAACGGGGGGATACATAGCTCCTGGCTATGGTGGTGCCGGTGGTGGCTTGGCAGGGGTGGTCGGAGGCACAGGCGGCCAAGCGGGATCCGGCGGCGCTGGAGGGACAGGCGGGTTCCGGGGGAATGGCGGTTGCTTGTGCAGCATGGGGGGCTCCACTGCTCAGCCAAACGCTTGCGTTGTCGGCGACGTCGCCTATTCTGCCGGGAGCACGAATCCCTATAACTCCTGTGAGAAATGTGATCCCTGGTTGCAATGGAGTCCCGTGCCGGACATGGACAAAGTGAGCTGTGGATCGGGTCGAGTGTGTCAAGGCGGAACCTGTACGCCAGCATGCACCATAGAGGGTACTGTCTACGCTAGTGGGGACAGCAATCCCGCTCGACAATGTGAGCAAACGTGCCAACCGTCGCAGTCGACCACGGCTTGGTCCGATGTGCCACCTTCACATTGCGTGACAGCCATTTCTGCCGGCGTATTTGGGACGTGTGCAGTTGTGGACGACAGGGCGTATTGCTGGGGTGACGTTACCCACAGCCAGAATTCCAGCCCAGCACTGACGCCAGTTCTTATTGCGGGCCTCGAATCCCCAGTGACGGCCATTTCCGTCAGCGGCAGCGTGAACGGCAGTCTGACGTGTGTGATCGCCGCAGGAGTTCCGTACTGCTGGGGAACCAACTGGGCAGGGCAGCTGGGGAATGGAACTACGATAGACGCTTTCACTCCTGCTCGCGTGACGAGTATTGGCGGCAAGGTCAAGTCAATCGCTGCCGGTGACGATCACGCTTGCGCCGTGGTCGATGGCGCCGCGTATTGCTGGGGCGACAACTCGGCAGGGCAGTTGGGCGACGGCACATTGACGAATCGCGGGATTCCCACCCAGGTGAAGGGACTGTCATCCGGTGTCCTGGAAATCTCTGTGGGCTGGGGGATGACTTGCGCTGTCGTCAACGGTGACACTTACTGTTGGGGCGACAACTCTGGTGGAATACTGGGGAAGGGAACCAATGCCCCAGGTCAGAGCGCGGTTCCGGTTCAGGTTTCTGGCCTCGCAAGCGACGCGCAGAGCCTTACCATCGGTGGTTCCCACGCATGCACCGTTGTTGGTGGCGCTGCGTACTGCTGGGGCAGCAACTCGTACGCCATTCTTGGCAACACCTCTCCAGGAGGCATATACCTCCCCGTTCAGATCCCTGGGCTCGCCTCCGGTGTCACGGCAATCTCCAGTGGGCCGGATCATGTCTGTGCGTTGGTCAGCGGCGGCGCTTGGTGTTGGGGCGACACCGTCAGCAGCGCGCTGGGTTTGGACAACACGGACGGAGTCGGCGATGTCCTGCGGCAGGTCCAAGGTTTTGACAGTGGCGGGCAGGCGATTTCCGCCGGCCGCAGCCATACCTGTGCCGTGGTGGCCGGCAGTGCATGGTGCTGGGGTTACAACGGGACGGGGCAGCTCGGAAACAACACGACCTACGAGAGCTCGCATCCTGTAAGGGTGCAATTCCCATGAGGAGGCCGCTGGCTGGGCACCGTCGACCTCCCGCTCCAGGTCGTCAGCCGATGCCTTGCTCCCTGTCCCTGGCCATACGAACCTCCACGGCGTGCTCCCTGCGGTCGTCCGCCAGGGGAATCACGGGATCGGATTGTTCGATACCGTCGAGGGTCACCGTCATGCCGCGGTCACTGGCGGAGCGCGTGGCTCGGATGTGGTACACGGTTTCGCGGTGCCGGTAGTGGACTGTGAAGGCCTGCCAGTCCGGCGGAAGACAGGGGGCAATGTGCAGCTTGTCCACTTCCAGCCTTAGCCCCAGCAGAGATTCGACCATCAGGCGGTAGAGCCAGCCGGCCGATCCCGTGTACCACGTCCAGCCGCCGCGACCTGTGTGCGGCGCCATGGCGTACACGTCGGCCGCGACAACGTATGGCTCCACTTTGTAGATCTGGATCGCCTCGGCGGACTTGCCGTGGTTCACGGGATTGATCATGGCCAAGAGCTCCCAAGCGCGCTTGGCATCACCTTGGGCCGCGAAGGCCATCGCTGCCCAGATCGCAGCATGCGTGTACTGGCCGCCGTTTTCGCGCACGCCCGGCACATAGCCCTTGATGTAGCCAGGCTCCAGGTTCGACTTGTCGAAAGGCGGGTCGAGCAATTGGATGAGGGCGTGGTCGCGGCGAACCAGGCGCTTGTCGAGGGCATTCATGGCCAGGCGCGACCTTGCGGGATCGCCGGCTCCCGACAGCACCGACCAGCTTTGTGCGATGGAATCGATCTGGCACTCGGGGCTGCTTGCCGACCCCAAGGGCGAGCCGTCGTCGAAGTAGGCGCGCCGGTACCATTCGCCATCCCAGCCGCTCGCTTCGATATTCCGCCGCACCTTCGCCGCCTCGGTCTGGCAGCGCTCGGCGAAGGCCACGTCGCCGCGGCGCCTCGCCAACGTGGTGAAGCGCTCGAGCACGTCACAGAGGAAGAATCCCAACCACACGCTTTCGCCCTTACCTTGCGCGCCCACGCAATTCATGCCGTCGTTCCAATCGCCAGAGCCAATCAGCGGCAGACCGTGCTGCCCGAAGCGAAGTCCGTGCAGGATGGCGCGGGTGCAATGCGCGTACAGGGTGTCTGCCTCTGCCGATCGTCGTGGCAGGTCGTAGTACGAGTCTTCTTCCGCGCCAACGGGACGGCCGTCGAGGAAGGGGATGATCTCGTCCAGCACGCCCGTGTCTCCGGTGCCGAGGACATAGCGACAGGCGGCGGCAGGCAGCCAGAGAAAATCGTCCGAACAGTGGGTGCGCACGCCTCGGCCCGACGGCGGATGCCACCAGTGCTGAACATCTCCCTCCTGGAACTGATGGGCGGCGCACAAGAGCAATTGCTCGCGCAGTAGGCGCGGCTCGCAGTGAATGAGCGCCATCGCGTCTTGCAATTGGTCGCGAAAGCCGAAGGCGCCCCCTGACTGGTAGGAGCCGCTGCGCGCCCACAACCGGCACGCCAGGGTCTGGTACAAAAGCCAGCCATTGGCCAGGACATCGAGCGTGGGGTCGGGCGTATCCACTTGTACCGCGCCGAGGGTGTGTTTCCAGTACTGCCACACCGATTCCAACGCGGTTCGAGCCGCCTCCGAGCCCCGATGGCGCTGCACCAGGTTGGCGGCATGGTCGGTGTTTCTTCCCACGCCGAGTCGGAAAATGATCTCCCGTTCTTGCCCAGGGTAAAGCTCGATGGGGATCTGGATTGCGGCGCAGGGATCGAGCGTGGCGCCGAGCTTGCCCGAGAGTCGCGCGCGGGTCATGGCCGCCGGACTTTGCATGGTTCCATTGCGACCCAGAAACTCGGTTCGGTCGCCTGTCACGGTTCCCGTCCTGTCGTCCGTGTCTAGGAACGCGACCCTGTCGGGGAACTCCATGCTGTAGCGGTTGCGCGCGAAGAGCGCGCCCGTACCAGGATCGGCGTCCGTGACCACATGGGGTGCTGTTTTCTCCCGCTCGTCCCCCAGAACCCATTCCACGTAGGCTGTCGCCGACAGTCGGCGAATCCGACCTGAGTTGTTGCGCACCTTGAGAACGGAAAACTTCACCGGCGCATTCACGTCGACGTAGATGGACAGCTCCGACTGTATTCCACCCTGGCTGTGCTCGAAGACGCTGTAACCGAAGCCGTGACGGGTGACGGTGGGCTGGTCTGTCGGGCCTTGGCAGGGTAGCGGGGTCGGGGACCAGAACCGGCCGCTCTCCTCGTCGCGCAAGTAGAGGGCTTCGCCGCACGTATCGCCGACGGGATCGTTGCTCCATGGCGTAAGCCGGAACTCGTGCGCGTTCTCGGCCCAGGTGTAGGCGGAGCCACTCTCCGACAGCACGGTACCGAACCCTGGGTTGGCCAGCACGTTCGCCCAGGGTGCTGGTGTCGCGAGCCCTGGTTGGGTGGTGATGACGTACTCGCGTCCATCCGGAGTGAAGCCACCGATTCCATTCCAGAGGATCAGGTCGGTGCGAAGCCCCGTGCTCGCAATACGTGCGGTGGGTTTCACACGCTGGCCCCGGATGGAGAGCGGCGGTGGATAGATTCGGCCGACCTGGCTCCGTTGGCTGATCTGGTCGGCCAAATCGCCGAGAACGTCCGTCAGGACGACGCGTGCCACGGTCTGCACCAAGATGCGATCCTCGTCGGCGATCTGGTCCGCCGGCCGCACGAAGATGCCGCCCGGCCGGTCGGTCACATTGCTTTCGCCACCAGCCGCGATGAGCGCCATGATCTGATCGCTCAGAACTTGCCGGTAGCCAGAGTGATCCTCATTCCAGATCACGAGATCCACCTTCAATCCACGACTTCGCCAATACGCATGCGCCTGGACCAATTGGCGGACCAATTCGGTATTCGCCGAATCGCGAATCTTCAGTAGGACAATGGGCAAATCTCCAGAAATCGAATAGCCCCATAGTCCGGACTGGCCGCGACGGTTGCTCTTGACCACACTCGGCTCGGCCCGGAGCGAGGGGTTGGCGTATAGGATGCTTCCGGCCAGCCCGCCATACAATTGCGCATCGGCTTCGCTGGCATTGATCTGTTGCAACGCCACCTGGCTGCGGGTCCAGGCCAGATCGAAAACGCGGTCCGCCAGCCGACGGTCCTGATATTTGTCGACCAGCTCCAGGCAAGCCGCGCGGGTTTCACCTATTCCGGTCACGATGTTGGCTGTCGCGGAGGCGTTTGGTTCAAGCGTGATGCGCTGCCGGATGGCGACGATTGGATCGAGCACGGATCCCTCGCTGTCCGAGAGCCTGGCACCGCTGTTCATGGCCTCTGGATCCGCGACGGTACGGCCGCGTCCAATGAAGCGCGAGCGGTCGGTCTCGTACGATATCTCTCCTGCCTCGGCCCCGTGCACGGCCATCAGATGGAACATCCAGGGCGACGCTTCACCCGCCGAACGCGGTCGGCGCGTGCACAAGATAGCCCGCCTTTGCCGAAGAATCTCGCTCTGCACGAACAGGTTGCTGAAACCCGGATGTTGCGCGTCCGCGGCGGGCGAGGCCAGAACGACCTCGGCGTAGCTGGTCAGATCGATGGTTCTTCGCTTGCGGGCACGGTTGGTGATGGTAATCCGACGCATCTCGATGTCGTCTTCGGGCGAAACCGCTATCTCGGTGTGGATGTCGAGATCGTGCTTGCGACAGCGGAACTCGGCCCGGGATTCGGAGAAGATCGCTTCGTAGCTTTCGGATCGCTTGAGGGCTGGTTGGTAGGCGGTCGACCAGAACGAACCATTGGCGGCGTCGCGAACGTAGCAAAAAGTGCCCCAGTGATCGCGCGTGCCGTCTTCGCGCCAGCGCGTGACGGCCAGATCTTTCCATCGGCTGTAGCCACCGCCAGCGTTGGTGACCATCACGTGGTAGCGGCCATTCGACAGAAGCTGCACTTGAGGCGTGAGGGTGTGGGGAGTACCGAACACGCGCACCGGCATCTCGGTGCCGCTCGGGGCAGTCCTAGAGTGGGCGAGCTCCGAGGTGTGTACGTAGGGGGCGACGGACTTGGGGATGCGTTCCTGCAGGAGGAGCGTCGTGGCTTTGAATGCCCGGTCCGCCTCGAAATACTTCTGCATCGGACGATCCAGCAGAAGCTGGGCCAGTGACAGGAGGCTCATGCCTTGGTGGTGGGCCATGAACGACTGGACCAAGGCACTGTCCTGTCCTCTCGGTAGGCGGGACGGCGTGTAGTCGATGGCCTCGTAGAATCCATAGCGGCCCTCGCAACCTTCGGCCAAGAGTCGTCGCAGATTGTCACACGCTTCCTCGGGGGCCACCATCAGCGCCAGCACCGATGCATAGGGGGCCACGACCAGATCCTCGGCCAGCCCGCGCTTGAGCCCCAAGGCCGGTACGCCGAACGCGCGGTACTGGTAATTGAGATGTGCGTCCACGAGATTGTAGCCGGATTCCGACATGCCCCATGGAACGTCACGCCGGGCTCCATACTCGATTTGCAACTCGACCGCGGCTCGGCACGTCTGGTCGAGCAGCGTGCCCTCGTAGGTCGGCATGACGAGGATCGGCATCAGATACTCGAACATCGATCCGCTCCACGAGAGCAGAATGGGTTTGCCGCCCTCGCTGGTCAGCCGTCGGCCCAGGGCAAACCAACTCTCTTGCGGGATTTGTCCCTGCGCGATGGCCACGAACGTGGACAGCCTGGCTTCGGAAGCGAGCAGGTCGTAGTAGCTCCCGTCGCACCGACGATCGTCCACGTTGTACCCGATGGCCAGCAGGTGGCGGGTCTTGTCGAAAAGAAAATCGTACTCCATGCGCGCAAGGTCGCCGGCGGCGAGGGCAAGCCGTTCTATGACGGCGATTCTTTTTCTGGCGCGATCACTGTCGGCTCCGGCCAACTCGCGCAGCGTCGGGATCGGAGCGAGTCCGGGAGGCCCGTCAACGGGAGAATGAATTCCCGACAGCGAAGTCCAGGGCGCGATAAATGACAGATCCGCCATTGCATCCCTGCATTGCAGGGCCAGGGCCTGCGCCCACACCTTGGCGCTCTCCGGACCCGCAGCCAGTCGCGTGGCCAGCGATTCGGCTGCTGTTGCGATCGATGCGATGGATTGGCCCGCGAGCAACAGCGTGAGCGGTGGTGCATCCTTGGCTAAGGCCAAGGTTCGCTCGACGTCGGCGATCTCGTCGAGATCGCGGTTTTCCACGGCATCGGCCACCAGTGCGAGCGTATCCGCCATTCCAGCGAAGAGGCTTGGTCCCGCGATCTTCTCATCGACAAGGGCGAGCAGTCCCTGCCGCAGGGTCAGGAGGTGTCCGGCCAGGTTGCCGCTGTCGACGCTGGACACATAGTGAGGCCGCAGTGGCTCTAGCGATTGGGTATCGTACCAATTGTAGAAATGGCCGCGATGGCGCTCCAGCGATTTCATGGTGTGGATGGCATTGGCCGTGCGTTCGACGAGTCGCCCGGTCGAGATGTAGCCGAAGTTGTGGGCGGCCAGGTTGGCAAGCAAGGACAGCCCCATATTGGTTGGGGACGTGCGATGGGCGATGACCTCCGCCGGATGCTCCTGCACGTTGTCTGGCGGCAACCAATGATCCTTGGGCCCGACGAAGGTCGCGAAGAAAGCCCAGGTCTTTCGGGCAACTCTGTGAAGGAATCGGGCGTCGTCCTCGGTCAGCTTGGAAACGCGGCGTGGAAGGGGCCGGCTCGACCACCAGGCAAGGACTGGCCCCACGAACCACAAGGCTAGAGCGGGCGCAGCGATGACCAGCGCCGCCGGCCGAAAATAGGCGAGAAAAAGCAAAGCCGCCGAGGCCAGCGCGGGCGCGATCCACATGGTGCGAAAGGAGGCGGCAAAATCGGCAAGATCGGAAAAATCGGCAGGATCGGAAAAATTGGCAAGATCGGAAGGCCGGTCTTGTTTCGTGTCTCCTGCGACACTCCACTCCAAAAGCCGCTTGCGGCTGAAGAGCATCCGGAACAGTGTGCGGACGATTGCATCGAGGCTGAAGAAGGCCTCATACGGCAGGCACGCGAAAGCATACCCAACTTGGGCAAAGCGCACCGTGGCCGAATGTCCTGCCCCGGTCAGGTGCTGGGCGAGTAGCACGTCTTTCGGCTTCCGTAGGACATCGATGAGGGAAGCCACAATGGGGGAAACCAGAAATACGCCAAGTACCGCAAGCGTCCACAGCCAGGGCCGGAAAAGCACCGTCCAGCCGAGCAGCAGTAGCAGTGTCGCCGCAACTGGCACCAAGCTGCGCCGGAGGTTGTCGAATATCTTCCAACGGGCGAGCAGGGGCAGCGGGTTCTCCTGCCACCCCGCGCCCGGGGGACGAATCCACGGCAGGGTCCAGCCGGCAATCTGCCAATCACCGCGAATCCACCGCTGCCGGCGGATGACATCCGCGGCGTAACGTGGGGGATACACCTCGTAGAGCTGAACATCGGTGAGCAGGCCCGAGCGCGCAAAGCAACCTTCGACCAAATCGTGACTCAGGATCCGGTTCTCGGGAAAGCGTCCTTCCAGTGCGCGCTCGAAAGCATCAACATCGTAGATCCCTTTGCCGATGAACGACCCTTCCTGGAAGAGATCCTGGTAGACATCGGAGACCGCGCGCGTGTAGGGATCGAGTCCCGGCTCGCTGCCCCAGAGCTTGGCATAGTGGGACCTGATACCGGATAGGCTCTCGGCCATGCGCGGCTGGAGGATGGCGTAACCCGCGCACACGCGTTGCGTGCGTTCGTCGAAAACCGCCTGGTTGAGAGGGTGGGCCATGGCCCCGACCAGTTGTCGGGCGGCGTCCCGTGGCAGCTGTGTATCCGTGTCCAGGGTGATCACGTACCTGACCAATGCTAGCCCCGCGGTATTGCCAACCACGAGTGAGAAGTCGGCTTGCGCGTTTCCCCGGCGCAGTAGGGCGTTCAATGCCGCCAGTTTTCCGCGCTTGCGCTCATAGCCCATCCAGATGCGATCGCGCGCATTGAAGCGGCGAGGGCGGTGGAAGAGAAGGAACGGATCGCCTTTCGTGCTGCCATATTTGGAATTCAGCTCGTCGATTTTGAGCCTGGCCAGCGACACGAGAGCATCGTCCCCGGGCAGCGTCTCCAGGCTGGCGTCCAGCAAGTCGGTCACGAGCGCGAAGCGCAGGTTCTCGTCCCGGTTGGCAAGGTATCGAACCTCCAACCCTTCGATGAGATCCTGGATGGCCTCGGCGCTGCCGAGCATGGTCGGGATCACGACCAGTGTGCTCGATTCCGGTGGAATTCCATCGGAGTAATCCAGGCGAGGAAGCATATGTGGCGTCGCCAGCAAAGTCGCCAGCCAGTCCACAAGCGCTACGGCCAGCTGACTTGTACACAGCAAAGCGAGGACCCCAACCAAAACCAGGAGCCAACGTGGGCCACCGTCGCCATTGACTCGGGCCACGAGAGCACCCGTACCGAGAGCCGCCAGCAAGACGATGACACCCAAATAGACGAACGCAGGGAATTGGCCGCCCGGCCCGCGCAAGACACCGGCGATCGAACCTCGCAAATGCGCCGCCCGCTCCAGTTGCGGCAATCCCTGGTCGATCAAATAGTAGCCCACGTGCCGCGTTCGCTCGTCGACGGTTCCGTTCGTGGTACTCGCCTGCGCGAGCAGGATTGCCTGGCGCGCCACCTCGCTTTCCGAAAGCGGACTACGCTTGGCGATTGTCTCCACGGTGCGGCGGTAACGATCCCGCGTGGCGAACTCCATCCCGCGGTAGACATCGGCGGGATCCTCACGCAAGGTCTGTTCGACCACACTCACACTCTCCACGAACTTGCGCCAGTCGGTCGCCCCCAGGATACGCAAGCTTCCGATGCTGTTGCTGATGGAAACTTGATCGGCCGCCTGTTGCTGGTTCTCCGCCTGCACCATCCCCTCGATGGTCAGATTGGACTCGGAAAGGCGCTGCTCAATCCAGGTGAGAGGCAAGGTCATACGCAGTCCTTGCAAGCGGTGCACAAGCTCAGCCACGAAAGAGCTCACCATCGGGGGATTGGTCCGCGCCATGTCCGCGGTCACGAGGATAAGGCTCTTGGGATCCGCTAGGGCCACGGCCACCATCCGCTCTGCCCAAGACGCGGCACGGTCGCGCTCGATCCGAGCGGCGGCAATCCGTGCACTCACCCGTCGGAGGTTCTCGATGAGCGCCAGGCGCAACATGATGGGGACGGCCCATAATTCGCCCAGCTTCAACGCGGTCACCGTCTGGTACGACGACACGAATCCATCCAGCACCTCGGGGTCCACGCGCCCGTCGCCGTGAGAGATCGCCTCCAAGGCGATGTCGTACACGCGAGGAAGCCCCGCCGATGAGCCGCTGCGCAGGCGCGGCAGCTCCCGGCTGTAGCCTTTCGGCAGGTGCCGCCTGGCGGTGCGAATCTGTTCTTCGATCAGATAAAAGTTGTCGAGCAGCCACTCTCCCGCCGGGACGATACGGCGGCCAGCCTCCAGCGCCTGGGTTAGGAGCCTACAGACCTCGATCAGAACTTCCTCGTTGTCGGCCAGGCGAGCCAGCAAACGATCGGGTGCCCATCGTTGCGCCAACTCGTGCGCGGCCGCCAGGATCCTTCCGTGCTGCTTCATTTGTTCGGCGCTGAGCAACTCGGAGCGCAAGGGCGGTTCACTGGCCACGCTTTCACCGGAAAGGACACTCCCGCCCAGCCACGCCGCGCGCGGAGGCAACAGCACACGGATCGCCCTACGCATGGCCAAAACTCCGCTCCAGACGCGCGCGCCGAGCGGTCTGTGAGATCCTAGCGGAGAATCCTTCGACAGTCCTCGCAGAAGCAGCTGCCACCACGCCGGACTTGCACCACGAGGCTGCCCTCGTCGCTCTCCTCGTCGATCTTCCGCCTGCCGCGTTCACCGTCGCAAACACGACACAGTCTACTCCCTCGCACCAGGAAGACCACCGCTGTTTAGCCGTCGATTCTTAGGACGGAATTCCGTCCGTCGAATCCATCATAGACCGACTCCGGATTGTCCGGGTCGGCAGTGAGCGTCTCTTTGTTCAGCAGCAGCTTGTATTCGTACTTGCCTGGGGCCAAGAACAACTCGATGGTGAAGCAGTTTTTTGGTGAATCCCAGGTCATGGGTTCAGCGGTTCGATCCCACCCATTGAAATCCCCGATCACATGAACGGACTTATAGGTCTGGGGCGCGAACGGGCCGTGCGAAAGACGTGTAAAGGTTCTTGGCTTGGAAAAGCACACTTGATTCCGGCCAGCCCGCTTGGCCCTATACATGGCGCCGTCCGCTTCGGCCATCAGAGAATCAGCGGTCCGCGCGTCGCGTGGAAAGGAAGCCATTCCCAGGCTAATCGTCAGTGGCAGCAGCCCGTGCTGCTGCGAATGCAGAGGTGTGGTGGAAATGAGCGCCTGAATGTCCTTCGCCAATCCTTCTGCGATGTGTTTGGGGGTTTCGGGCAACAGAATCATGAATTCGTCGCCACCGTAGCGCCCAGCCACGTCCGTCTCGCGCACGAAATTCCTTAGCAAACTAGCCACGTGCTTCAAGACAGCGTTTCCCGCCAGATGTCCACACCGGTCGTTGATCTCTTTGAAGCCGTCAAGATCGAGAATGATGAGCGACAGCAGACGGCCGTAGCGCGCGGCGCGTTTGATTTCATTCTCGAAGCGTTCTGAAAGACCGCGAAAATTAGGCAGGCCGGTGAGATAATCAATAAACGCCATTCGGGCCAGGTTCTCATGAGGCGGGTCCTGGACGATCCCTTGTTGGCGTAGGTCACGTTCGAGCCGATCGAGCAGATCCAGGGCCGCGGTTCGGATGCCGACGGATCTCTTGAGGACCTCGCACAGCTCACGCGCATGCGTGATCAACTCGTCGAAAACTGCCTTGGCAATGACCTCGGGAACCGTCATGCCGGTGAGATCAAGCGCCAACGCCTGAGCGTCCGTCGAGGGCGCTGCCAGGGTGGCCAAGCGCTCTTGAATTTCCGCATTGGGCTTGTCCCAATAGATCAACCCCCGCAGTAGGTCGCATTCCGACAATTCATCCGTGTTGGACAAAGTCACGCGAAACCTCCGCCCAACGTTGTCCAATCCAAAGACGCTTCCATCAGCAAGCGTTCTGGCGCTTTTTCGCGCCAAAGATGGTCAGGAAGATGATCTTCAGGTCGAGAAGTAGATTCCAATTCCGAATGTACTCCATGTCATGCCGAACCCTCTCTTCCATTTTCCCCACCTCCGCGGTCTCCCCCCGCCATCCGTTTACCTGCGCCCAGCCCGTGATCCCGGGTTTGACCATGTGACGAAGCATATAGCCGTGAATGATCGCTCGGTATTTCTCGTTGTGAGAGACTGCATGCGGCCGCGGGCCCACGAGAGAGAGCTCGCCGGTCAGGACTTGGAGGAACTGCGGAAACTCATCGAGCGACGTGCGCCGCAAGAATTTGCCCAGCTTGGTGACGCGCGCATCGTCCTTTGTGGCCTGGACCACGTCGGCCCCTTCCTCGCAAACGTTCATCGTCCGGAATTTGAGGATACGAATTCGCTTTCCACTTAGGCCGTAGCGCCATTGCCGAAAGAGGACCGGCCCAGGCGACTTCACCTTGATGGCTACCGCGATGCAAAGCATAGGGATGGTCGTGAGAAGAACGATGAAGCTTCCGAGCAGCAAATCCTCGATGCGCTTGATCCAGCCTACGATCCCTTGGAAAGGGGAGTCATGCAGGCTGACAATAGGAACACCACCCACCTGGCCCCATTGCGCTCGTAACAGGGAGTAGTAGAGGAGATCGGCGACCAAGTACACCGTGACGGTGGTATCGGAGAGAGCCGCGAGAATCTCCGCCGTGCGCTCTTCGGCGCGCAGCGGAAGCGCAACGTAGACAGCATCGAGCTTGTCTTGGTGGCAAGCCTTGACAAGATCTTCTGATTTGCCAATCACAGAGCAATGCGGGTGATTGCTGACGTGCCGTCTTTCCTCTGACCGGTCGTCATAGACGCCGGTCAGTTTGAGCCCCAGCCAAGGCATGGCCTCGAAGGATTCGGCCAAGCGCTCGGCATCCTTGGTGCACCCCAGAATTGCCACGCGGCGGATGTTGCGGCCTTGAACACGCAGGATGCGCAAGACGACACGAACACCGACGCGTACGGTGCAAAGGGTGAATGGCGCAAAAACGAACCATGCGAATGAAGCAATACGAGAGTAATGCGAAGCCGTCTTGGTGAAGAACCAGAATGCAAACAGGATCATTGGAACGGCCAACCACGAGAGTAGGGCGTCCTTGGTCTCACCCAGAATGGTTCCGGTGCGCCAGGGCCGGTAAAGGCCACTCAGTTCGGCTGCGAAGCCGAATACCAGCAAGGCGATCACGGTGATGGTCGTAGTCTGTTCGCTCCAGGGTTCGGGGTAGACCGCGTGGGCCAACGCCTGCGCGCCGACAATGATGAGAAGGTCGACGAGCCGTTGCAGCGAGCACACCCAGGATTCGAGTCTGCGCAGAGGTCCATTCGTTTCAGTCATATTGGGTAGCCTCTACAGCAGCATTCACGCCATGGATCAGAATCGCATGAGTTCAGGCACTTGGCGTGTGCATGCGCCTCCCGACTGCCATCGCTCCAATCAAAGTGAAGCGCAATTCTTATCATTACGACGGAACGAGATCTTCTATTTGGGCCATTTTCAGTTGCTGACGCTGGCATGCCCCTTGCCGTCGGAAGAATGCGTAAGACCTTACCCGGTCTTGGGTGCGTCGCTTTCCGTGGCTCGCTCCAGCGCCTCGAGCATGGCATGGGGATCGGCCGCTTCTTGCATTGCGTTGGCCTCGTGATCGATGCGGTCGCGCACCATGGGCAGATCGCGGCGCAGCTCCTCGACCAGCGCGATGAGCTTGGCCACCTTGTGCTCTGAGAGCAGGTTCACCTGCAAATCGAGGTGGGAACGCTCTTCCGCGTTTCGCGTCTGACGATTGGCCGTGATGAGGACCAAGGTCGTCATCAGAAGGGCGGACAGGGCGACCATTCCTTGGAGCCAAAAGAACGGCGGTGGGTCGATGCTTTTGCACGCAAACAATCTGGGTCCGGCAACATTGAATGCAATCCAAGCAATGACCAGAAACAGAACGGCATAGACCGTGCGCGGTCTTCCCAGCGCCGCGGTGAGCACCTCCATCATCCGCTGGTGCCTATCCAGGCGCTGCTCGGCGCGCGCACGGATAGACGCAACGGATTCGACCTCTTGGCTCATAAGTCAGGCCACTTGCCGCCGCGGGTGCGGTCGGCGACGTTCGCGGAATCCGCCGCGCCCACGGGCATGGCGCTCGGGCGCTCGCTGGGGGGCGGGGCTGCATGGTCGGGGGACCGCGCGCCGCTCGCCTTGCCATCAGGGGAAGCGTCCTCGATGATGGCGTTCATTTCTCCACCCATCAGCAGAATGAACCCGGTGATATAGAACCAGGTCAGAAGCACGATGACTCCTCCGATCGAGCCGTAAGTCACGTCGTAGCTTCCGAAGTGCGAGACGTAGGTTGCGAAACTCCAGCTTGCCAGAAGCCAGACCAACGTTCCGACTACGGAGCCCGGCGTAATGAACTTGAATTTCTGCCTTACGTCAGGCAACAGGTAGTAGCTGAGCGCGGCACCTAGCATGATCACAAGCGTCGTGAGCGGCCAGCGGATCCAGCTCAGCACGGTTACGTACGCGTCGGCTATGGAGAGATAGCGAGCCACCCACAGTCCGGCGCCACCGCCGGCCACCAGCAGGGCGATGCCAACCAGCATGAGTAGGCCTCCCCCGATGGTCATGCCGAATGCGAGCAGCTCGGTCTTCCACAGCGGGCGCGATTCCTTGACGTCGTAGGCGCGATTCAAGGCCGTACGCACGGCGTTCACCCCCCGCGACGCCGAGTAGAGCGCTACTGCGAGACCCAGGGTCAAGAAGCGTCGCTTGGAGCCAGCGACCAGCCCGCGCAGATACGGCTCGACGATCGCCATCGCTTCTGCGGGTAGAAAAACACGGGCCCGCTCCAGGAGGGTGTCCACGGAAGCCCGCACGTGAGGGATGAAGGCGGTCAGCGTTGCAAGGAAGAACAGGAATGGGAACAGCGCGAAGACGAAGTAATAGCCAAGAGCGGACGTGCTGTCTGCGACCCCATGCTCTGCGTACCGCCGGTACAGGCGCGCGAAAAAGCTTCGCCAGGTCAGCCACAAGCGCCGTTGCATATCCCCCTTTTCACGGAAGAGACCTGCGACCCTGGATCAGGCGGACCACAACCGCCACCGCCGCCAGAATCAACAGAATGTGAATGAGACCTCCCATGGTGTAGGAGGTGGCAAATCCAAGTGCCCAGAGAACCAACAAAACCACTGCAATTGTCCAAAGCATGTTCATACCTTTCTCGACTGATGTTTGGCGCGTTCGCGCGGGCTAGTGCAATTTCGCGGCGTGAAGCGCCGCCAACTGTCTTTGGATCTTCGCCCAGGTGTCTTTGTGAACAGACCTTCTGAGCAGCATGTTGCCCATGCGGGGCATTGTCCCGAGCGCACTTCGTACACCTTGTTCCAGATCCTCCAGGTCGAGATACTCCTCGCCGTCAAGCGGACGAACCATGGATTCGGCGGTGCTTACGCTGGCGACTTCGTCGTCGGATAGTAGCATCAAGATGTTTTCGCGGGTTACGTGCTCTGCTTTCGCATTGGCGTTCATGTCATTCTCCAATTAGGTCAATCATCCGGGTCCTAGAAATTCTAGTCACGCCTCGATGAGCACCTTGAGGGCTTTTGTCTTGGCGGCGTGTGCAAATGTGTCGTAGGCATCGACAATCTGGTCGAACTTAAAGCGATGCGTAATCAGTAGCTTTGGATCGAGCTTCTTCGATAGCAGCACGTTGATCAGCATCGGTGTGCTGATGGTGTCGACCAACCGGGTTGTGATGGTGATGTTGCGATCCCACAGCGACTCGAGATGGAGATCCACCTTCGTTCCGTGGACCCCGATGTTCGCGATGGTCCCGCCCGGCGCGACGAGCTCTTGGCACAGCTCGAAGGTGGCGGGAATGCCCACGGCCTCGATGACGGTATCGACGCCGCGGTCTTCGGTCAGCTTCATGACCGTGTCTCGGGCCTTGCCATCGGCGCTTTTGACAACAGCCGTGGCCCCAAGACGCTTGGCCACTTCAAGTCGGCTATCGTCGAGGTCGATGACAATGATCTGCGCTGGCGAATAGAACTGAGAGGTCAGCAAGGCCGCGAGTCCAATCGGCCCAGCACCGACAATCGCGACGGCGCTGCCCGGCTGGACCTTGCCGTTAACCACACCGCACTCGAACGCAGTGGGCAGGATGTCGCTTAGCATGACCATGGCCTCCTCGTCCGCGCCGTTCGGTATGCGGTAGAGGCTGCAATCGGCATAGGGTATGCGAACCCATTCGGCCTGAGTGCCATCGATCTCATTGCCCAGGATCCATCCGCCAGAGGTGCAGTGCGAATACATGAGCCTGCGGCAATAGGCGCATTTGCCGCAGGTGCTGATACAGGAGATTAGGACACGGTCACCGGGCTTGAACGTCGTAACGCTCGGCCCAACCGTTTCCACGACGCCAATGCCTTCATGACCCAAGATGCGGTCGGGTTGACAACTCGGGACATCGCCCTTGAGGATGTGCAGGTCCGACCCGCAGATGGTTGTCTTGGCTATCTTGACGATGGCGTCCGTCGGCGCCACGAGTCCAGGTCTGGGGCGGTCTTCCAGTGCTTTGCTTCCTGGACCTTGATAGACGAGAGCCTTCATCGGCAAAATCCCTTCCATCAGGCGGCGTGCGTTGCCAGCAAGGAGGCACCGGTCGTTCCGAGAACCACGTGCGCATGTGCAATCATGTCGGCAGACCCGCGTGCGAGGACGAGGAACTTTCCGGCCTTCACGTCGAGCTCGTACTTCACGACGCTGTCGTTGGGGATCCCGATGCTGGCCAAGGCCGCGGCGAAGACCCCTGCCGCACCACCGACCGCGGCGCCTTCCAGTGCCCCGACAAGCCAGCCGACGAGGGGGCCCATCACAACCAGCGGGCCAAAGACAGGAATGAAAAAAAATGCGCCGCCAAAAAGAATTCCCCACAGACTTCCCCAAAATGCACCGCGCACGCCCCAAAACTTCATGCGATCGCCCGAGGTATAGAAGCCAAGCGCATGTTCCTCGGTGTGGAAGTCCTTGCCGATGATCGAAAGCCGCTTCATATCGAGCCCTGCCTTCTGAAGGTCCTTGAGTGCGGCTTCCGCGCCAATGTGCGACTCGTAAATGGCGACGACGGAGTGCTCTTGGGTACTTGGAGTCATGATACCTGCCTGCCTTCTTCACTTTTCGCGATGATCACGATTCTCGCGAGGCAAGTGCATGAGGTGTGCCGACTACGGAATGCCTCGCATTCGGGCATCTTCTTGGCGTATCTCGCCACCTGGACCGATGCACAACGTAGCCGCCTGATCAATGTGATGTGGCATCTCATTCAATTCGAGTGAGCCTCCGAACCGATGATCCGCGTTGCGTCGGCTTCCGCGCGCAGTTGGCCAACAAGAGTGGCAGTTGAGCCGCCTGGCATGCATCGTGCTCCAGGAGCAAAAGCGACAATCAGCTGAAGCAAGACATCGAACTAGAGCTCAGCTGAGATCCCAGGGTCCAACGCGGCGCAGATCGGCGTCAGTGTCGACACTCGGATCTAACTTGCTAGCTTCTGCGCATCCACGAGTTGTTCGCGGAGGAGCTGCGTTTCCAAGCGTAGCAGATGGATTTCAATCATGTTGTGCACCCGGATCATGACCTCCGGCATATCCAGCGGCTTGCTGACGAAATCCCTCGCGCCGGCTCTCAACGCCCGTAGCTTGTGCCCCGGTTCGGCGGTGATCACGAGGACAGGGAGATTGTCGTCCGTATCGACCTCTTTGAGGGCTTCCATGACCTGGAACCCATCCATGCCAGGCATCTTGAGATCGAGCAGGATCGCGGCGTAGCGGTTCTTGCGGTGAAGTTCGCAGACCTCCGTCGGATCCATCGTCGACTCGACGGAAGTATAACCAGCGTCGCGTAGCATACGTTCGAGCAATAGGACATGGGAGCTCTCATCGTCGACAATCAGAACCCGGGCACTGAGAATTTCAAAAGTCCTAACCATCGTGTTTCTCCTACTTTCCTTTTTGCGCTAGGGCAGTTTCGCCTGTCGAAATTGCAGTGCCGCGTTCAACGTATCCGCAAGTTCTTTGATCTTGATGGGCTTGGTGAGATAGCGAAAGAAGCCCTTGGCCAGGCTCATTTCGATGTCTCGGGGATTGGCATTGGCGCTTAACGCAACGACAGGGATGTGGGTCGTGGTCGGATCGTCGCGCAAGATCTCCATGGCGGCGATGCCGCTGATGCCGGGCAAATTGATGTCCATCAGGATCACCATTGGCTGTTCTCTACGCGCAAGCTCGATGCCAAGCTGTCCATTCACCGCGGTCAGCAGGCGTAGGTCGGGGCGCCGCGCGATGATTTGCTCGACCAATTTCATGTTGGCCTGGTTGTCCTCGACATAGAGCAGGGTGTGGACGGGTGCGTCGATAGGGGGTGGCGTCCTTTCGCGAGCCGCGGCGTCGTCCGTTTCGGCTTCGAGTTGCGGAGCAGCGCTGGTGACCAACTCGAACCAAAACACACTCCCCGCGCCGAGAGTGCTTTCGACTCCGAGCTTGCCGCCCATAAGCTCGACGAGTCGCTTGGTTACCACCAGGCCGATGCCCGTGCCTGCCACGCCACCCACCGCCTCTTGTCCGAGACGATTGAATGGCTGGTAGAGTTGGGCGAGCTTTTCCGGAGTCAAACCCTTGCCGGTATCCGTGACGCTGATGCGAGTGCGTCCTGGGGTGCTCGTATGGCACGCCACCACCACCGTTCCCAGCTCCTTGTTGTATTTGATCGCGTTGGAGAGCAGGTTGATGATGACTTGCTTGAGCCGAGTACGGTCGGCCGAGACAAACACCGGGGTTGCGAAGCAAGGGAAGGTCATGCTGACCCCACGCTGTTGCGCCTCGGGCTCAAGCATGGTCTGGCATTCGGACATGACCTCGGCCAAGGATACTGGCTCGGTCGACAGCAACACCTTTCCAGCCTCGATCGCCGCCAGATCTAGGATTTCGTTGATCAGTGTCAGCAGATGCCATCCGGCTTGGAGGATCTGGGCAATACTTTCCTTTTGAGAGTCCGTCGGCGACGGCGAGGCCGATTCCATCAGTTGCGCGAAGCCGAGAATTGCATTGAGCGGGCTACGGAGCTCATGGCTCATGCTCGAAAGAAAATCCGATTTGGCGAGATTTGCCTTTTCCGCCACCGACTTCGAGCTCTCGAGCTCGACATTCGTTCTCTGCAGCGCCTGTTGGTTGAGTTGCCGTTCCGTGACGTCTCGGGCAGCCGCGAACACGCCCTGTAGTACCCTGTCGCGGTCGTAGAAGGTGGTGGCATTGTAGGACACATTCGTTGTCTTGCCATTCCGGTCGCGCGCGGTCAGCTCGTAGTCGGTGATTCTCTTTTCTTGCAGCACGAGCTTGATGCCCGCCTCGGCCCGCTCTGGATCGGTGAAGTAGTTCTTGAACGGCGCCCCGATAAGCTCGTCGCGTGTGCTGCCGGTGAGCCCCTCCATCTGCTTGTTGGCGTCGGTGATAATGCCCAGCGGATCCGTGATCACCAGCGCGTCCATGTGGGATTCGATGAGCGAGCGCGTGTAGAATTGGTGGTCGCGCAGGCGCTGATCGAGTTTCTTCTGGTCGGCTTCCACCTGTTTGCGAGCCGTGTTGTCGGTGCCAATCAACAGATAGCCGATGACGGCATCGCGATCGTCGCGCAAGGCAGTGACCGACACGACTGCGGGAAGGCGACTGCCATCCTTGCGGATGTAGGTCAACTCATAGATATCTTCGATTTCGCGAGAGGCCTTGAACACCAGTGCCTCGAAGCCCGGGGCAATGATGGTTCTCAGCTCCTGGCTTAACGCCTTGGCGCGCACGATGATTTCCTTCGGATCGGAAATTTCCGCCGGCGTAAGCTTGTTCACGACTTCAGCGGCCGTGTAGCCCAGCATCCGCTCGGCGCCAACGTTGAAGATCTGAATGACGCCATTCGCGTCGGTGGCGATGCTCGAAAAATTGGCGCTGTTGAAGATCGCGCTTTGCAGGACCCCCGCCTTCAGTAGCGCTTCTTCCTGTCGGACCTCGGTAACGACGGCCAGGGCGCGTGCGGCAGCGTCGGGAGTGGTAAAATCGTATTTCTTTGGGTGCATGCCCCAAACCCTCACCTCTCAAGCATGCAGGTTTCGCGCTGCATGTATTTTCATGGAGATTCAGTAGGTTGGCGGAGAATGTGGTTTAGAAATAGCATCAATATGAAGTCCCATCCATCGATTTGAATGAACCGTGCGCGGTGTGCTGAGAGTCGAGGACTTTGGATTCAACGAACGGGCTACGAGGCGTGCGGGCTTGGGCTACTGTGACCGGCGGTTTCGTTGATATCCATGCCAATCGCCGCCGACTCCATCGCCCGTACCTTGCTCATCATCCGAAGTACTGGCCTCGGTTGCCGACGCGGGCGCGGATGCGACGACGACGGTGGCCGGACGAAGTAGCCTCCCGCCCATCCAATAGCCCTTCTGGACCTCGTGTAGCACCGTTCCCGGAATCGCCTCGGTGCTGGGGGTTTGCGAGACCGCGTGATGCATGTGCGGATCGAAGGGCTTTCCCCTGGAGTCGATGGCGGTCACAGAGTAGCGTTCGAGCTTTGACCTGAAGAGGCGTAGAACCAAGTCGACGCCATCCTGCACTGATTTGGCGTCCTTCTTGTCGCCTTCCTTCCACGAAGCAATGGCGCGTTCCAAGTTGTCCGCAACCTCCAGAAAATCGCTCAGAATCGCCTCACGAGCCTTGAGCTCATGGTCCTCTATTTCCTTGCGCGCGCGCTTCTTGTACTTTTCGAACTCGGCTCTTTGGTATGCCAGGCTGTCAGCCTCTTGTTCCGGAGATGTCACTGCAAGCACCGCCTCTTCGGTGGAAACAGGGGCGCCAGTATTAGGCGGCGCGGCGTCGGGAGAGCGGTCGAGATTGATTTGTGGCTTGTCGATTTCGATCATGGAAGACACCTCCCCCTAGACAAAGTGTTTGCGCGCGGCGACTGCCGGCTATTGCTTCAGGGCCTTGAAGGCATTCTCGAGATCGTGCCAGGCGATCTCAACGCCACCCTTGAAGCTGTCCCATTTCTGGCCGTTGGCGGCCCTGAACGCGGTCATTTTGCTCTGGACCACCGCATGCTTGTCCTTGATGCAATCAATCTGCTTGCGATACTCGGCCTTGGCCTCGCTGCCGGCTTCGTCGGCCTTGGCCACCAGCTTGTCGAGCTTGGTGCCCAGCTGCCTCAGGCGTGTTTCGATCTTGCCTACCTCTTGTCCTGCTGTGTCCATGGGAATCTCCCTTCTCGTTGAACCTTGGCACCTTGGCGCTGCAGCATTCGGGCCACCGGGCATCCACACAGGAGTTCAACCCCTTGCAGGCGTGGCGGCTGTGGAAGGCCAATTCCTTCAATCAAAATGAAATGTCCTCCCGATCATTTCGATGGGCCTCGCTGGCGTGGATTCGCTCAGAAGTCAGTCGCGGAAAGTCTTCCCGCCCGAGGCGCGGCGGGTAGGTCTGGAGAGTCAGCCGTGCGGCGCCAGCGCGTCGGCGACACTTCGTGTGAGACATGGCGTGAAGGATGTGGTGCGGCTGAGAGCGTCGTAGGTGGCGTCGGCACAGGTTGTTCATCGACTGGCACACTCTTGCCTTCCGCGACGGAATCGCTGGGGTCGTCAGCGACTATTGCTGGTGAAGGAGCCGGGCTGGGGAGGCTTGGCAGTGGCGTCACCAGAGGCCCACGGGTCGGGGCCGAGATTTCAGGTGTGCGTGAGGACTGCGGCTGCCTCACGCCACTGTCGCTTGAGGATGCGGGTACAGCCACCCAGGCCGTCACAACCACGAAGACGATGATGGCTGCATCGATCGCGGCCCGCCGGTTGCGGAAGCGCCATGGGATGGAAAGGCGTTTCCGTGGCGGACGCGCAGCGGTCTTTGCAGGCAATAGTTCTCTTGGGGCGAGTTTCGCGCCGCCTGACGCCTGCGAAGGTTCACTCTCCAGCGAGTAGAGCGCCCTGGTCTCGCCAAGGTGAAGAAGGTGAAGCAGGCTCGATGGCTCCTTCTCGAACAAGGCCTGCACCATGGGGACCTGGACGCCGGCATTCGACTCGGCAGGTGGAAGCAGGTGAATGCCCGAAAGTGGAGTGAGAGAGCGCGGTGTCTGCAGCAGTGGCAGCAGACGGTCCTCGGTGGCGTGGATAAGGTGCTCCATGTTTGCAAATCGGTCCTTGGGAGCCTTGGCCAAGGCGCGAGCTATCAGGTCCACGACGTCGGGTGGCAGATCGGACCGGTACAAAGTCACCATGGGGGCTGGCTCGGTCAGGATGCGCTCGAGAAGCTCCAGTCCCGGCTTGCCAGGAAAGGGCAGCTTGCCGGTAAGCGCCTCGAAGAATAGGACGCCGAATCCGTAGACATCCGCGCGCCCGTCAATGTCGGGGGAGAACTCAATCGCTTCGGGAGCCATATAGGCTGGCGTCCCGAACATGGCCAAAGGCTCGGTCACGGGGACTGTCTCCCCGACTCGCCTCATCATCACAGAAATGCCAAAATCGAGAACCTTGGTGGTGATCAATTGTCCGCCGGGACTACTGCACAGGAAGATGTTCGCGGGCTTCAAATCCCGGTGAACCACACCTTGCGCGTTGGCGGCTGCTACGCCGCGCATGGCGGGCAACAACAAAGCCAGCGTCGTTCCCAGACTGAGGGGACCATTCCGTGCCAAATAGCTACCCAGCGTTTCCCCGTCGAACAATTCCATCACGATGCATGTCATGCCTTCGTGGTCGATGACGTCGAAGATGTTGACCACGTTGGGATGATTGACCTTGCTTGCGGCCAATGCTTCACGGCGGAATAGCTCAACAGCCTCGCCATTGGAAGCGAACGACCGAAGAATCACCTTGAGTGCAACGCGCTTGCCTGTGTGCTGGTTGACTCCCGCCCAAACCGTTGCCATTCCACCTTCCGCGATGAGCCTGTCAACGCGATAATTGGCCCCTACGATCTGCCCCGGTCGCAGGATGGTTTCCATAGGGTCTCGCCTGGGCATCGTTCTGACCATCGTCGCAACAAGGGTGCCAGCACCAGTGGCATGAAAGACGGGGTTTTTCGTCACCGCCTCACTCGAAGTGAATGAGATGACAGGTCATCCTGATTGAGCCAAACGGCCGTGAGAGGCATGAAGGATGGACACCCGCCCGTTTCTTCCGCTGGACCGCTTCTTGCGTAATGCCAGGCTGAAGAGGAGCCTCAACATGCATTGCAAAGAAATCATGAGTCATAACGTCCAATGGGTCCTGTCGCGCGAAACCGTCGCGGGTGCCGCCAAGCTGATGGCTTTCCACAACGTGGGATTGCTGCCGGTGTGCAGTCCCGATGGCAAGCCCATCGGTGTCATCACGGATCGAGACATCGCTTTGCGCGTGGTCGGAAAGGATCGGCTTGCGGCGCAGACGGTTGTGCAAGACGTGATGTCGGCTCCGGCGCTATCCGTGGCTCCCGACTGTCCAGTGGATCGCATCGCTGAGCTCATGAGCGAGGCAAGTGTGTCACGGTTGCTGGTTCTGGACGAAGCGGGGCATCTTGCTGGCCTCGTCAGCGTGTCCGACCTACTAGTCCACGCGCCGGAGAGAAACGCCTTGGAAACAGCTCGCCGTATCTACGCTCGCGAAATGGGCGACCGCTCGGCCGGCCACCCACGTCGTGCCTCGAAGCCCAAGCCCGAGTATTTCCGCGGCGTCCGCGACCTCACGCCAGACGACAACGAGTCGGCCGCCGAAAACCCTGCCCGCATCGAGGCCAACAGCGTGGTCCACGGCGGCACCAACGACTTGAAGGAATTTCCCGCCTAACACCGCATCGTCGGTGGCTGGATTGAGAGCGCTCAGATGCCGCTATTCCGGGTCGTACGGAGTGGATCTCCAGCCCGCGCAAGGATGCGTTCAATCAAGATGAAGTGGCTGCTCGGCCAGCCGACCGCGACTGAGTAGTTCCTGCCCTCCCAGCGCTGAGCTTCTTTCCAAAAAACGTGGACTCGACTGAAGAGCCCTCTGGGAGTTCTCGGTGGGAAGGTCGGCAAACCACAGGTGGAGATCTCCTGCGGGGGTCGCGTCCGTCTTGTTCGCTGGCGCAGACACAGAGGCCGACACCGATGGTCGTGCAATCTGTGTCATTCGAGCACCTGGCGACCTCGTCGCTGGTGCGAATCGGGTGTCGAGCGCAGCCGGATCTTGGCGGCGACGATCGCGGCTCGTCGCCGACGTCTCAACCAAGCCAACATGGCTGCTGGTGCTGGCCTACCGCAAGTCCGGTCGCGCGCTTCCCGCGAATCCCCCCGGCGACCAATCTGCTGGCCGACCGTAGTAGTCATAAAGGCGCGTCTCGTATTCGCGGTTGACGGCGGTTTCAGCGTTCCACTCGGGGCTGTCCTTGATCTTTTGTCGCGAAAGGTCCACGAAGACTTTCCTCTCCGTCCAACTAATGCGGCGGGCCCAGTGTGGCGCAATCAGCACGCTCTTGCCCAACCACCAGTTGCTAGTGTCGACTACCAGATAGCGGATCTTCCATGTCTCATCGTCGACGATGCAATCTTGGATATGGCCGATGGCCTCGTCCCTTCCCTCGATGTGGTATCCACGAATCTCTTTGTCACTTCGCAAATGAACATCCCCGGACGGCTTCTTGGAACGCTCAGCCGCCCCCTCGTTCCACTGGCCGGGTGCCAGACCACGAGGATAGGTACTCATGCCCCAAAATCCGGTGTACTCCCAATAGTTGGGAAAGCCATAATAGCGGTAGTAGTCCTGTTCGTGTTGACGAGATACAGGCTTGTGCACATCAATGCTTGGGCTGTTCTTGATCTTTTCCATGGTCAGCGCGAGGTGAAACTGGCGGGTCGCCCACTCGGCTTGGCGAAAGAAGATAGGCGATATGAGAACTTGGCGTCCATCTTGGAAGAAAGAACCACCAGTCTGGACGACCAAATAGCGTATGATCCAACGATCGTCGTCCAAGAGAAAATCGGCGACTTTTCCAATCTCGCCGTCGCTCGCGCTGACTACGTATCCCTCGATGTCTTTTAGGCTTCGTAACATGTGTATTTCCTTTCATGCTCCGCGGAATTGTTTGCTGTCAGGAAGAGCCGAGAGGGCTCGGCTCGGGCTGAGACTCGAGTGCCCGAAGGTCTCGGCGATGAGCTCGTGGCTTGCGGCTGTCCAATCCTCACGGTCAGAGCCATGCGTACGGCCGCGTGCCTCGTACTTCTCGTAGGCACGCTTGGCGATATCCGCATCGCAAACAGATCTCGCACCGCCGCGCAGCCCGGCTCCCGAAACTTGCGAAGAGCTCGTTGCGTGTTGGACGTGAGGGGAAGAATGAGATTGATGCTGTGACATGATGGTTCCTTTCCGATGCCGGAGCGTCTACGGCAAGTGCGTCAGCACGATGTGTGCCATTCTACTTTGTGGCGGCGCCGGAAGGCGATTCAACCGAATGAGCGGATCCTGCACACCCAAGTGCATTCAAAATGAACGAGATATCACCTCATATTGACCGCCAAAGAGCCTACTGGTCTTGAGTGAGGAATTCGTTCGAGCCATCAAGGCAGAGGAAATCGCACTTGGTGGGATGAAAGCCGTAGAGATCCAGGGGAACGAACTCGTCGTGTGCAACTGCGGCGGAATTTACTACGCCATCTCGCGACGCTGCGGTCACATGAATGCGCCACTCGAATTGGGCACCCCCGACGGTACCTACCTTACCTGCCCCATGCACTGCGCTCAGTTCGACGTTAGCAACGGTGAAGCCCTCTCGGGCCCGGTTTCTTCGGATCTTGGCGGCGAAGCCATGCCTCCGATGCTGGACGCCTACATGCGGAACATTGGCATGTTGATGGCGCACGTACGCACGGAATCCATGCATGCCTACAGGACGAGGCTAGTAGCCGGCTGGGTCGAGATAGCGCTATGAGTTGAGATAGGCGATGCGCTCGGGCGCACCTGACAGCCTTCGCACCGTTGTGGTCGCCCTGGTTACCAACCTGGCGACCGCGCTCGCCAAGCTCGTTGCTGCCCTGTTCTCGGGTTCAAGCGCGATGTGGGCAGCGGCATTCCATGCCTTTGCGGATACCGGCAACGAGGTGCTGTTGCTCATCGCTGAGCGGCGCAGCGGTCGCCCAGCAGACGAGCAGCATCCACTCGGCCACGGCCGCGCGGCGTATTTCTGGGCACTCATCGCGTCCATGGCTGTCTTTGCGCTCGGCGCTTTGCTTTCGGTCCATCAGGGCATCGAGTGGCTTCTCCACCAAGAGCAACTTCTGTCATTTCGAGTCGCCTACTTGATCCTTCTGATCTCTTCTGTCCTGGATGGAGCCTCGTTGATTCAGGCGCGTGGCCAACTCAGAAAAGAGGCCCGCGCGCTGGAGCGAACCTTTCGCGAGCAACTCAATTTGGGTTCGGATCCGGTCGTGCGTGCGGTGTTCGCGGAGGACGCTGCCGCGCTTGTGGGAAACCTCATCGCCTTCATGGGAATCGCGCTTCATCAAACCACTGGATCTGCGATTCCCGACGGGATTGCGGCCATTCTAGTCGGACTTTTTCTCGGTTCGTTGCCTATCAGTTAGCCAAACGCAATGGCGACATCCTCATCGGAGGACAGGCGGCGGCGGCCCTGCGCCGCAAGATCGGAACTATGATCGCTGCCCAGCCTGGCATCGTTGCGGTGACGGAGCTGGTGGTGACGTTCATCGGACCTCGGCAGGCGTGGGTTGTGGCACGCGTGGCTATCAACGAGACGATCGACGGCGCTGGCGTCGAAAAACTGGCGCGCGAGACAGAAAATTTCCTGCGAAGCAAATCTCCAGTGATCGTGCGGGTGGATATCGTTCCGCGCGGGCGTTGACAGCTACTTACCCTACCTCGAGCGCCGGAATAGGTGTTTTAATAGAACCGTCCATTCCTCGACGTCCGTTGGCTACACCGAAAGCTTCGTCGCAATCACTGCCACATAGGCGCTCTCAACGCAACAATAGCCCTGCGGCTGCCCAGCCACCTCCGATGAGGAGCACCACCCATACGAAGTCGCCGCCCCTTCCCCACGCACGGTGTCTGGCCGCTACAGAGCTAGCCGAATAGGCGGCCCGCATTGCGCGCCGGCGCTGAATATACCTCGGGTAGGGAGGCCCCCAGCCGCGGTAGCCCCAACCGTAGCTGATTGGGGACACAAGAAATAGAAAGATGAATCCCATCCATAGGAGCCACAATGTGTTGGTCATCGATATCTCGCTTTCTTTAGTGGTTCTAAGCAACGCTGGTGCCAGTCTTCGAAGTGGCCACGAAGGGCGCTCAGAGCCGCCATTTCGGGTCGTGCGGCGTGGATCTCCGGCCCGCCCGGGGATGGATTCAATCAAAATGAAGCGGCTCCTCGATCAATTCGACCGAGGAGCGTACGGTCAGTGCCAACCCAGTCAGGAGCGGATTCTCGCCCTTCACTCTGCGCGCCCGACCGCGACTGAGTAATTCCTGCCTTCCCAGCGCCCAGGCTCTTTCCAAAAGAACGTGAACTCGACTGAAGAGCCCTCCGTGCAGTTCTCGGTGGGAAGGTCGGCAAACCACAGGTGGAGATCTCCTGCGGGGCTCGCCTCCATCTTGTTCGTGTTGCCCCAGTCATTGGCGGACCACACGACGGCTGCGTCTGCCGCAATGATCAGGCGCAGGATCCGTCCGCACGGCATGCGGCGGATGGGATGACGAGTGCTCCACATTTCGTGCGAATTTCTAGCCCGATTGACGACGTAACGCTGGAAGGCCGGCTCGACGCGATCGAAACAGACGCCGTCGTGAGCACTGCGGACGAGCGAGACATACTCTGCATGCGACCAGCAAAGCGGCATGGCCGCCCCCGTGGGCTGCCCGCGCCGCATTCGCTTCTCTGGCAAGTCGGGAGTGTCCCATAGCTGTTCACTGAGCATGCCGCCCTCGTTGGCGAACCTCTCCATCGCGGCAATGAATGGCTTGGGATCGCGCCCGGCCGCGAGCTCATAGTGACCCCGTTCTCCCGTCATGATTGGCCAAGAGCGGCCTATGCCCGAGCCATCGAACGCCTCGCCGTCAGCTTTCTCTCCATAGCCATCGTGATTGTAGCGGCGCCAGCACGGGCCTTGCGGCAGCTCATGCTTGAGCAAACGGTCCGTGACCACGATGGAGTCGCACACGATAGGATCGTTCGCTGCCCGAATGCCCAACCGCACCAGGTGAAGGAAGTCGCCTCCGACGATGTTCCTGGCCGGATGGCGACCGCCGTTGTTATTGACGACGAGCATCGTGGTGTTCGGGTCAGCATGTGGATCGGGTGTCAGTGGATCTGTGGGATTGATTCGGACGTAGTGCCGCGGGAAACCCTCGACCGCCTCGCCAGCCGTCGTGACCGTCCATTCTTCAACGTGCGCCGCCAGCCAGTCCGCATATTCCAGGATGAAACGAGCGGTGTCCGTTCGATTGCGTTCTTTGGCGAGCTCCGCGGCGCAAACCAAGCCGGCGATCACCACGGCGAGGGTGGACGGAGAGTAGCCGGCGCTCTCCTCCCAGCGCTCCTGCGCGGTCACGGGTCCCTGCCGAATGAGATAGGCCGCCGCACGAAGAATCATGACCCAAGGATCGAAGCGACCCAGCGAAATACCTTCGCGACACAAACGCCACGCCAGCAGAATGGGGGCTGCGATCTCATCGAGTTGCACGCCGGGCCAGTAGGCGTTGCCATCGATCCAGCTATTTTGCGGGAATGAGCCATCCGTCCCCTGAATGGCCGCCAGCCAGATCAAAGCGCCGAGTGGAGTTCCGCTTTGTCCTCCTGCCAGAAGGGCGGTCGCGCTTTGCACCAGGTCGCGTGTCCAGACCAGATGATAGCCGCCGAGGTCATCGTCGCCTTTTGTCTCGCCCCACGGGATGCTCATCGAGGCGACCAAGGCGCCTTGGAAGGTCTTGTCCTCATGGGCGAGCAGGATGCAACGGCTCAGCCGATACAGGTGACCGCCGTCCAGCGTGTTTGCGCTGAAATCGTACTTGGGTTTGATCACCGTGCGTTGCCACTGGCGCACGTAGGCCTCGCGATGAACCTCGAACGGTTCCGCCAGCGATTGCAACAGCTTGGTCACGGTGCTTTGACAGCTGTTTCCAAGAGCAATCGCGAGGGTAAAGGGTTCCTCACCCTGCGCCACGATCTCCCCGGTCAGTGCGATGTTGCCGGGCCCGGCTGCGCGAAATTCCCAGCCCATCTGGAAGTTCTTCATTAGATCTTGCCAGCCGTCACTGGCGCCGACGTATCCGATGGATCGCCGCGAAAACCCACGGCTGCATCCCATGACCAGGTGCACACCCTTACGCGCGGCATGGAGCAGGCTGTTGCCGCCGATTTCAGAACACCAACCGACGTTACCCGCGCCCTCGCGCGCCAGGTGTGGCGCCAGCAGCGCGTAGAGTCGCAATTTGCCAGTCAACGACTTGTCCACCACTTCGAGTTGCGTGTGCATGAGCACCACCGAGCGATGTGGATCGGCAAGGACGTGCTTGATCAGGCGGTAGCGTCCATTGGGTTCTGAATTGATAATTCGATAGAAGAGGCAATCGCGCCCCGGGTACTCGATTTTGTGCACAAGATCGCGCTTCTCTTCGTGGCAAAAAGTCCGTCCATCGCTGATGAGGAACTGCAAATCGCGCGTATTGGGTTGGTCGACGGTTGGATAATAGATTTCGTTTACGATGCCATGGCTGAGCGTGAACCAGACCCGACAGCTCGTGTGGTAGGCAGTGCCCAAGCCTTCCTTGGCGCTGGAAGTCCAGCGCGGCTCGATGCCTGGGGCTCCAAATGCGATCGGGCTTTCATTTAGATTCATGCTGGCCTTTTCTATTCCGCCTCAAGGAACCCTCATCCGCGAATTGGTAAGTCTCCCGCTGGCACCGCAACAAGCCGCCAATGCGATCGATGCTGACATCTGCGTTGGGATGGTTGGCGAGGATCCTCGGATCCCGGGCGTAGTGCCCCTGGCGGACGAAGATGGTCGTCACCCTGGACTTCCAAATCCTCTTGATGGCTGTCAAGATAGCCAGCTTGTCGTCCACGACTACGTAGTGCTCCGACGGATACCGGGCTTCCACATCGGCCAGCTCGCGCTCTTTGTGCACATAGATCAGCGCGTTCCCCTGGACTGCTTCGAAGAGACCGGAGCGGTCAACTTTGCGGGGCTGGAACACGACATCGCCATCGGTGAGAAGCACGACCGGTCCCCAGCGTCCGACATGCTTTAGGACGGCGAGGGACTCGGAGAAGAGCCGCTTGGCAAATGGATACTCTATGAGATATCTGGAAAGCGCCAACAGGCTCAGATCGTGTGGATAGTCACGGCGAAATCGCTGCAAAGCTCCCAAGTAGTCGGCGTAACCAAGCTGTGTTCGCAATTCCTCAAAGATGGACCAGTAGCATTGTGCACGCTTGGCGCCGACCTCACGCTTGAGATAGATATTCAAGTCAGCGATAACGCGATCGTTGTCGAGGAGCGTGTTGTCGACGTCGAACAGAAAGACGAGTTGGGATCGATTCGTATGGTGGCGAACCCCGCGTCTCATTGGGCTAGTGGACAAAGCGACCTTTCGTGGAGCGTGTATGGGCCTCTTGCCAAAGGCGATACCCGCCAAGAAATGCGTTCACGTTGTTTCCCAAGCACGAGCCGGGCGGAAGCTTCTTGAGCAGCCTGGCATTACCGCCTCCAAGGACAACGTAGTCCACCTCGAGCGCGGCCTCGAGCAGCCTGACGATTTCGCCTACGTGTCGTCGCCATTTCCTTCTTCCGAGCCGCTTGAGTCCGGCAAGTCCAATGTAGTCCTCGTAGGTTCGGCCTTTCTTGTAGGGCAAGTGCGCCAGCTCCATCGGCTCGAGGACACCGTCAACGACAAGCGCCGAGCCAAGGCCTGTCCCCAAACCGAGAAAGAGCATGCGTTTCCCTTTGTAGCTTGCGAGGGCCTGCATCGCGGCGTCGTTGATGATCTTGATGGGTCGCTGACCAAAGGCTCTCTTGAAGTCGAAGCCAACCCATCCATGGGCAAGGTTGCGTGGCTCTGCCAAGACGCGGCCATGGACGACCGGTCCAGGATAGCCTATCGATACCGCCTCGTATTTCCAGCCGACGGTGGCCGCTCGTACCCCTGCCACCATTTGCGTAGGGGTCATTTTCGGCCCGGAGGAAAACTCAACCCGCTGCTTGTGGCCCGTGGCCAGCACCTTCACATGGGTTCCGCCGATATCGATGACCAGGACTCTCATACGATGGGCCTCCAGGCGTGCCCGGCGCGCGCGAGCAATTCGTCGGCTGCCTTGGGTCCCCCTGTGCCCGCGGCGTAGTTGGGAAAATTGCGCGGGGTCGATTCGGCCCAGGCCTCCACCACCGGCATCAGAACCTGCCACGCCGCCTCGATTTGGTCGGCGCGCATGAACAGGGTTGCATCGTTGTTCATCACATCCCACAGCAGCGTCTCGTAGGCATCGGGCGAGGGAACCGAAAAGGCGTCCCTATAGGCAAATCGCATCTCCACCGGACGCAAGAGAATTTTGGGACCTGGGTACTTGGCCTGAAATCCCATCACGATGCCTTCATGGGGCTGAATGGACAGAACCAGTCGAGACGGTGACCAATCCCGGTTGGCCTCGGCCGGAAACGACCGATGCGGCACCGAACGAAATTGGATGGCCACCTCGGAGAGCTGCCGAGATAGGCATTTGCCGGTGCGAAGATAGAAGGGCACGCCTTGCCAGCGCCAGTTATCGACGAACAACTTCAGAGCCGCGAAGGTTTCCGTTGTGGAATGAGGGGATACATTCTCTTCGCGGCGGTATTCGCGCACCGCCTTGCCGTGGAGCTTGCCCCGACCATACTGCCCACGTACCGCGTATTGCTCGATCCCGGCTTGCGGGATGGGCCGCAGGGCGTGCAGGACGTCGACTTTCTTGTTGCGGATCTCGTCGGCATCGAAGGAGACCATGGGCTCCATGGCCACGAGGCAAAGGAGCTGCATCAGGTGATTTTGCACCATGTCGCGCATTGCCCCTGCGCGCTCGTAATAGCCGCCCCGGTGCCCCACGCCCACTTCTTCGGCCACGGTGATGGTGACGTAGTCCACGTAGCGCCTATTCCAAATCGGCTCGAAGAGAGGATTGGCGAAGCGAAAGGCCAGGATATTTTGCACGGTTTCCTTGCCTAGGTAGTGGTCGATGCGAAAGATCTGAGATTCGTCGAAGCTTTGCCTCAGGGTGCGGTTCATTTCCCGTGCCGAATCCAGGTCATGACCCAGCGGCTTCTCGACGACGATGCGATCGCGCGTTCGATGCCGATTCTTTCCTGCGTCGGCCAGCAGCTTGGGTATGACCCGAACCATTTCAGGCGGGGTTGCCAGGTGGAAGATACGTCCCGCCTTCGCCTTCCAAGCTCTGTCCAGCCGCGCGCACGTGGTCTCCAATTGCGAGTAGGTCGCTGGGTCTTGAAAGTCCCCTTGCTGATAGGTCACGTGCCGGGCGAAAGCGTTCCAGCTCGCCTTCTTCACCTTCTTGTTTCGCGCGAACTGTGCGGCCCCGCCGAGAAAACGTTTGCGCAAATCCTCGTCCCGAAAGGGCAGGCGGTCCACGGCGAGGATTGCGAATTGCTCGGGCATCCGCCCCTCGCGGTGCAGATCGAATAGGGATGGTATCAGCTTGCGCCAGACCAAATCGCCCGCGCCGCCGAAAAGCACGATGATGGTTGGGTCAAGAGCCATGGGGACTACCTGGATAAGATGCTCTCAGCCACAGGCAAGTCACAAGTGCGCAAGAAACTCGTTCAGCGCGCTGACAACCTGGGCCGGGGTTTCGTGTCCGCCGTCGAAGGGGAACCACGTCACCAGCAACCCGGCGTCCGCCATCTCGCCGCGCATGCGATCCGCAACGTCGAACGACAGGGTGGAATCGGTGCGGCCGTGCGCGATGAAAACGCGCAGTCCCTTGCGTCGGGCGTAGTTGGCCTTCCAGAGCGCCTCATCGACAAGGGTACCCGATAGCAGCACCAGCGCGCGTAATGGCTCGTCCGAGAGAAACGCCACCTGGGCCGCCACCATGGCACCTTGGGAGAATCCCCCGAGAATGAAGGGCTGCGCGGCCCGGTTTCCCTGCCGGGCAAGGAACGCACGCACGGCCGCGGCCGCGATTTCGATTCCCGCGGGTTCTTCGGCGGAGAGATCCGCTCCCAGAGCCCCCTTGCGCAGGTGCTCTGCCAGATCCAAATGCCACCACGCACGCCCGGAGGGCTCCCCATCCGAGCGTTTCGCCAACTCCGGCCCCCGGGGAAACAGAAACCGCGTTCCCACCGGCAAGTGGATGGTCTTTGCGAACGGCTTCCAATCACTCTCCGACGAGCAGTAGCCATGAAGAAGGACAACCGTCGGCGGTCCCTTGCCACCCCTGGTAATCGCGGACAACCTGGGCACGCCGGGCTGTCGCGACATGGCGCTGGCAACGACGAGAACCCCAAGCAGTCCGAGGAAGGTTCTCCACCGATTCATGCGTCTGGGAACCCATGTGGTTGTATTTTCAACTCTGCGGCTGAGGCCTTTTACGCAGCCGCCTTCTCCTTTGGAACAAAGGGCAGCAGGCTGGTCCAGCAGTGGCCGCAACGCGAGGCCCCGAGCGTGCATTGATGTTTGCATGTCGGGCATTCGCGCATTTCAGGCTCGGTGCCAAGATCCAGCATCTCGACCAGGCGGGCCCAGGTCATGTCGAGAGCAGTCCTGGGGGGCTGACTTTCGGCGGTCGTCGCGCCAGGAGCGAGCGCAATCTGCTTTCCCACCGCGGTGACCAGCGTGCGCAGTTTGGAAAGATCGGCGCCGGAAAATGACAGCATCAGATTGTTCATGAACTACCTCCGGGTCGGGATCCACAGCACGTTTCGGGCCACCCGGTTGAAGTGAATCATTCCCGGCACCTAGAGCGCGGTTGCCGGTGGCGCGGCGGCGGATCCCATCAGGATGGTGGGCTCGCTCCTTCAATTCGAGGAGGCGTACAAGGCCCGCCTGGGCGATTTCGCGCTTGGCGGGGAGCCATGGGGATGGCGCCATTGCGCCAGTCAAACGATGGTCGCGAACCCCTCGAACGGCAATCTGGGAGGACGTTCTGTTTCGGCTTTCACTGGACATGCAGTCATAGCAACTCCTGCGCGGTCAGCTCGTCCTTCATGTACGCGTAGTAGATGGGCGCCGCCACGACGCCGGCGACACCGAAAGCGGCTTCCATCAGTAGCATGGCCGCCAGTAGCTCCCAGGCTCGTGCGTTGATTTGCGCGCCCACGATGCGCGCGTTTAGGAAGTACTCCAGCTTGTGAATGACGATCAGAAATATCAAGGCGGCCGACGCGACATAGGGTGAGACACTGAGTCCGACCACGACCACCACCGTGTTCGAGATCAGATTGCCGACTACCGGCAAGAGGCCCACCACGAACGTGAGGACCACCAGCGTCTTGGCAAGCGGCAGATGTACGCCGAAGATCGGCAGGCCCACCAGAAGAAACACGGCGGTCAGAAAAGTGTTGATGGCCGAGATGCGGACCTGCGCGAAGATGATGCGGCGAAAGACATCGCCCAGTCGGGACATACGTTCGGCCAAGGCGCTCGCCAAGGGCCGTTCGACTTCGCGCGGGCGCAGGTCGGTCAGCGACACCATCACGCCGATCACCAGTCCGACGAGGATGTGGACGAGCGTCCGGCCAAAGTCGGCCCCGACCGTGCGAATCTCTTGCGCGTGCAATCGCAACCAACCCACCGTTGCGTCCTTCAGGGCATCGGCATTGGCCGGCAACCCTTCGGACAACGCGGGCGGCAGGTTGGCCCGCGCGAGAGAGACACTGTCGGCCAGCTTTTCCAGCAAGCTGGCGAGATGCCCTTCACTGCGTACCAACGCCAGCAGACCCGTCACCGCAGCAGCCACCCCAACGATGACAAGGATCGCCAGGGCCATGACCACCACCATGCCTGCTCGCTCACTCGACAATCGGCGCCGCAGCCTCAGGACGGCGACGTGGACCAGCTCGTACACCAACAGTCCGGCCAGGAGGGCCGAAAGCAGGTGCAGCTTCAACAGCATGAGCAGCCCAGCAGCCATCAGAATCCAGGCCGCGATGTCGTGTCGGCTGACCCTGCGCTTTACCTCGGCAGGTTGGACTTCGTCGCCCATGGGTGCCTTCTAGCACGGAACCCTGTCTGAACCGACGACTGAGCCGCCTGGACTCCTGGCGATGTCAGGAACCCAATGGTGCCGCAGATAGATTGTGGAAAGCCATAGTGAAATTACCAGTGGCAAACAGATCCAGAAGTAGAGTCTTGGTCTGCGCGGAAACACGCCACTGCCGAAGCGGTGCGCGTACATCAGTGTGAGGAAAGCAAGAGAGCAGTGCAGAGATGGAAAAGCGGACCGCGTGCGAATGGGATCGGCCGAGTCGAACGCCCCCTGCTGCAGTTCGAAGATGCCAAGGAACGAATGAAGGTGCGGTGGCGTGAAGACCCCGTGCTGAAAGGGCTCGTAGTAGCGTGGCGGCCCTGCTGGGAAACACAGGCAGAGCACGAAACCGATTCCGAGCTGGACCACGACGGCCGTCGACATCTCGCGAAAATTCTCGCGCCTCGCTATTCTTGTGACTGACCGGAAACCTTCGGCTCCAAACCACTGCCCACGGCCAATGGCGCAGAGGCTTAACCCGCTGCCTCGAAGCGAGCATAACTTTTGAAATGGAATCACTATTTTGCAGCGCGCCCGGAGGGAATCGAACCCCCAGCCCTCGGCTTCGAAGGCCGATGCTCTATCCAGTTGAGCTACGGGCGCAAATGGAAGGATCGCAGTGATAGCACTGTCGCGATGGGTGGGGAAGGTCAACTCGTGAAGGTTAACGCGGGCTGGCGCCGGATCGGGCCAAGTCGCCGAGGGGAATGAACCCCACCCCAAAAGGGTTGGCAATGGGTGCGCCTTGCGAGAATGATTCGCCCGTGTTAGACGAGCGGCCCACGCCCAGGTAGCTCAACTGGTAGAGCAACGGACTGAAAATCCGTGTGTAGACAGTTCGACTCTGTCCCTGGGCACTGACAGAGTGAATATCTTGAGCTGACACGTCAGAGGACACTTCCGGAGAGCGTCGAAGGAGAGATCCAATGGTTCGCAACGTCATCATTTTCGTACTCGCCATCGGGGCCGTCACCGGTGGGTATTTCATGGGGCGGAACAACTGGAACATCGGTGGCAGCTCGGCTGCCGCCAGTTTCAAGTGCCCAACCCCTGGTGCCGCCGTTGCCGGCGATGACGTCGAGCGCAAGTGCGTTCCCTTCGAAGGCAAGGCCAGGGGATCGAGCAAGGCGCAGGTCACCATCGTCGCCTTCTCCGACTTTCAGTGCCCGTTCTGCAGCCGCGTCCTGCCCACCCTGGACAAGCTGATCAAGGACTACCCGGACAAGGTTCGCATCTTCTTCAAGCACAACCCGTTGCCCTTCCACAGCGATGCGCCGCTCGCCGCTCAGGCCGCGGTGGCGGCCGAGAACCAGGGCAAGTTCTGGGAAATGCACGACAAGCTGTTCGCCAACCAGCAGAACATCAAGCGTCCGGACCTTGAGAAATACGCCCAGGAGCTCAAGCTCGACATGGCCAAGTTCAAGGCCGACATCGATTCGCCAGCGACCAAGAAGCGCGTGGATGACGACCTGGACCTGGGCAAGAAGCTGGGTGTGCAGGGCACCCCGAACTTCTTCATCAACGGCCGCCCGGTTCGCGGTGCCGTGCCCTACGAGCAGTTCAAATCGGCCGTGGATGACGAGCTGGCTCGCGGCAAGAAGCTGATGGCCAAGGGCACCTCGGCCGGTAAGGTGTTCGCCGCGCTCATGAAGGGCGAGGGCAAGGGCCTTGGCACCCCGACGCCGCCCGCCGCGCCGCCGCGCATTCCAATCGGTTCCGAGGTCTACAAGGTCGAGCCCGGAACCGCCCCGCAGGTGGGTGGCAAGGAGCCAAAGATCACGCTTATCGAGTTCTCGGACTTCCAGTGCCCGTACTGCTCGCGTGCCAAGGGCACGCTGGACGAGCTACAGAAGCAGTACAAGGACGACCTGCAGATCACCTTCCGCCACTATCCGCTGCCCTTCCACAACAACGCCATGCCCGCCGCCATCGCCGCCGTGGCTGCGGCCGAGCAGGGCAAGTTCTGGCAGATGCACGACAAGCTGTTCGCCAACCAGCAGGCACTGGCCGCGGCCGATCTCGAGAAGTACGCCTCTGAAATCGGGCTGGACATGGCCAAGTTCAAGGCCGCCATCGACAATCCCAAAACCAAGGCCGTGGTGGAAGCCGACATGAAGGTCGCGACCAACTTCGGCGTGGGCGGCACGCCCTCGTTCTTCATCAATGGTCACTCCTTCAGCGGCGCTTATCCTCTCGAAAGCTTCAAGACCGCCATCGACGAAGAAATCAAGAAGGTCGATGCCAAGATCGCGTCCGGCACGCCGCGCGCGGGCCTGTACGCCGCGATCGTCAAGGAAGGCCTGGACAAGGCCGCTCCCAAGAAGGAAGAGGTACGTCCTGGCGAGCCGCAAGCCGGCGAGGTCTACAAGGCCGAGGTCAAGGGCGCCCCGATCAAGGGCGCCAAGGACGCGCTCGTCACCATCGTGCAGTTCTCGGACTTCCAGTGCCCGTTCTGCTCGCGCGTCGAGCCCACCATCGACCAGGTCATGAAGGAATACGCCGGCAAGGTGCGCGTGGCGTGGCGTAACATGCCGCTGCCCTTCCACGACAAGGCCAAACCCGCCGCCATCGCCGCCATGGCCGCCAACGAGCAGGGCAAGTTTTGGCAGATGCACGAGAAGCTGTTCAAGAATCAGCAGGCGCTAGGGCCCGATGACCTGCAGAAGTACGCGCAGGAGATCGGCCTGAACATGCCCAAGTTCAAGGCCGCGCTCGAGGACAAGAAGATCGTCGCCTCCATCGAAGCGGACGCCGCTGCGGGTGGCAAGATCGGCGCGCGTGGCACGCCGGCCTTCTTCATCAATGGCACCTTCCTATCGGGCGCGCAGCCGTTCGAGCAGTTCAAGGCGCGCATCGATCAGGAGCTCAAGAAGGCCGAAGAGCTGGCCAAGAAGGCGGGCGGCAAGGCCAAGGTCTACGACGCCCTCATGAAGACGGCCAAGGCCGAGGTGGGCGGCGGCGCCCCGGCGGCAGCGGCTGGTGGCGACGCCCCAGCCCCCGGTCCGGCCAAGAAGGTCGACGTGGGCAACGCCCCAGCGCGCGGCCCCAAGAACGCACCCATCACGGTGGTGCTCTTCTCGGACTTCCAATGCCCGTTCTGCGGGCGGGTCGAGCCCTCGATTGCCGAGCTCGAGAAGCTGTATCCCGGCAAGGTGCGCGTGGCATGGAAGAACTACCCGCTACCGTTCCACAACAACGCCAAGCCCGCCGCCGAGGCCGCCTTGGCCGCCAACGAGCAGGGCAAGTTCTGGCAGATGCACGAGATCCTGTTCAAGAACCAGCAGGCGCTTACCGCCGCCGACCTCGAGAAGTATGCCAAGGACATCGGGCTCGACATGGCCAAGTTCAAGGCCGCTATCGATAGCCACAAGTACGCCGCCCAGGTCGAGGCGGACACGAAGCAGGGCGCGTCACTCGGCGTCGAAGGCACCCCGGCCGCGTTCGTCAATGGCCAGCTGGTCTCGGGCGCGCAGCCCGTCGACGCCTTCAAGAAGATCGTCGAGGCCGAGCTCAAGGGCGGCGGCAAGGTCAAGGCCAAGGCCAACTAGGCCGTGTGAGTACCGGCTGGCTTTGCCTGTCGGTACTCGAGAACCCTCCCGGGGTTCTTTCTTGGGAGACCACAATCATCGATCCGAAAACCCGGAAGCAGCGAACCCGACAGTTGCTGGCGGCGTGCATGGCCGCCGCCGCAACGGTCGTTGCTGGCGCCCTGCTAATCGAGGGCGCGGCCTCGACGGTCAAATCCGCTTCCGAGGGGGCCTGCGCCGTGCTCCGGCCCGATCCGCTTTCGGCTACCCTGCGCGCGTTGGTACCGAACTTCGAGTTGCCGGATCTCACCGGCAAGAAAGTGTCGCTGCGTAGCCTTCTCGGCCGCCCCGTCTTGGTCAGCTTCTTCGCCACCTGGTGCCCGCCCTGCGTCGAGGAGGCACCCTCGCTGGAAGCGCTGGCCGGGCGCCTCGGTGACAAGGCCACCGTGGCCATCGTCAGCGTGGACGAGGATCTGGGCGCCCTCAGGAAGTTCTACGCCAAAGGGTCGCAGACCGTCGTGCTTCACGACGAGAGCCGCAAGGTTCCGTCGAGCTTCGGCACCTCCAAGTTCCCCGAGTCGTTTCTCCTCGATGGCGCGGGCAAAGTCCGCTACGCCTTCATCAACAAGCGCGACTGGTCGCCACCTGAAGCCGCGGCTTGCGTCGAGGGGCTGAGGTAGCGGCGTCAAGCGCGACAAGAACAACTGCTGGTAGTGTCGCAACGCGACCGCTCTCACGCTGAGCTGTTGCCTTCCTACCGACGCCTGTTGACTGGCGGCGCTCCTCGCACGTAGGTTCTTGCTGAAATGCCCCTCTCAAACGCCGTGCGATCCATCACACAGGCCCGTTCCCGCGGAACCACTCGCTGGGTAGGGCCGAGGCTATTCGCAGCTTTCACCTTGCTCCTGGCGAGCATGCTCGCGCCCCTGGCCATGGCGCAGCCCGAGAATCTTCTGGCCGGCAAAAAGCCGTTGCACAGCGACGGCGTGAAGAATGCCATCCGCCTCACCGACGGCATGCTCAGCAACGAGGGCGACGAGTGGCTCACCGACGTGACCTCACGTTTTTCGTCCGCGCGCTCGTTTGTCGAGTACGACCTTGGCCAGCCCCGGCCCTTGCGCTGTGTGATGGTCCAGGCCGACAACAACGACGTCTACTTCATGGCGGGCTCGCTCGACGGGCAGGAATGGCAACAGCTGTGGCGCGTGGGCGCTGAACCGGGCGCGGGTATGCGCGTGCGCGCCACCAAGCTCGATACCACGGTTCGCTACTTGCGCCTGTCAGCGACGGGCGGCGACGCGCTCTACAGCGTAGCCGAGATCGCGGTGTATTCCGAATGCCCCGTGCCCTGGCCGGCGGATTTGCCGCGCTCGCACGGCATCCCGGTGGACGAATCCATCGACGCCAAGGTGTTGGTGTTCGGGATCCTGGCCGGCATCTTCGTGCTGGTTCATCGTCGCAAGGGGCCGAACCTGCAGTACGTGCTGCTCATGCCTGTTCTCGGCGCGCTGTGGATGCTCATCGCGGATCTGGTCGATCTCTATCCCTTCTTCAATCAGGAGCCGCCTCTGCGCGCACTGGTTGCAGGGCTGGCTGCCCTGGTGGTCATCAAAGAGGCGTTCCTATCGAAGCGCTGGGAACCCCATCGCGCGGTGTCGCTGGCGACCCTCGGGTTCTGCGCCTTCACCGCGTTCGGCACTTACTACCACTTCGGCATGCCGCAGTTCTTCGACCAGGCCAAGGGGCGCCGCACGCTCGTGCACACGTGGGACATGCGCCACTACTACCCGGTGGCCAAGTATTTCCCCGAGCTGCGCTTCGACGGCTTGTACGTGGCCAGCCTGGCGGCCTACATCGACAACACGCCCGGCTTCACGGCGGCACAGCTTAGCCAAGTTCACCTGCGCGATCTGCGCGACGCCGAGATGCGCAGCGGAACCGACGTGGCGGCCGAGCTGCCCAAGATCCGCGCGCGCTTCTCACCCGAGCGCTGGGAAGAATTCAAGCGCGATATGAAGTACTTCTCGGACACCATGGGCGGCCAGGACTATCTCGGCAGCATGCAGGATCACGGCGGCAACGCGACGCCGGTGTGGATCCTGCCTGCCTATTTCCTCTTCCAATACGTGCCCGCCAGCGAGTGGATCATCTCCCTGGCCGGACTTATCGATCCGCTGTTGGTTTTGTTCTTCTTCTTCGTCCTGTGGCGTACCTTCGGGCTGCGCGTGATGTTGTACGTGGCGGTGATCTGGGGCGCATCCGACTTCTACAATTTCGGCTCGAATCTGATGGGGTCGACGCTGCGCCAGGACTGGCTGGTCGCACTCGGGCTGGGGGCCTGCGCTATCAAGAAAGAGCGCTATGTCCTGGGCGGCGTGCTCATGGCCTATGGCGGGCTTATTCGCGCCTTCCCGGCCATGGCCACGTTCTTCTTCCTGGTGCCCATGGCGTGGTTCGCCTTCGATGCGTGGTGGTCGCGGCGCAAGCTGCCCACGCGTGCCGAGTGGCGGTCGGGTCAGCGCCCGGCCTTGCGCGCGTTCACCGGCGCCGCGATCTGCGTGACCGTCCTTGTCGCTCTGACCTCGCTCAAGTTCGGATTCAGGGACTCGTGGATCGCGTGGAAAGAGAAGATCGAGATCCACGCCACCGGGCCCAGCACCAACAACGTCGGCCTTCGCAACGTGCTGGCCTTCCATCCCGACCTGTCCGCCAAGGGCCTGATGGACCACCGCCAGTCAGGGCCGTGGGCTGACTGGGGAAGCGCGCAGAAGCTGACCTTCGCCGCGCGCCGGCCGCTGTTCTACGCCATCCTGCTCGTTGCAACCATGCTGGGACTTCTGGCCTGCCGCGGCCGCCGTTTGGACGAGGTCGCGCTGATAGGGCTCTTGCTGATTCCGTTCTATTTCTACCCGTCCAACTACTACTGCCACTTCGTGTTCTTGTTACCCATGGCCGTGGTCGGGCAAAGGCTCGATCGCGACCGCAGCTTCGCCATCGTGTTCATCGTGCTGGCCGGTATGTGCATCGGGCAGTATTTCACGCTGGCCGAGGGCTGGACCGATCTGCGCTACACTTACCAGAGCTTCCTGCTACTCATCGGCTTCGGCATCATCCTGGCGCACCTCGCCTGGGAATCGCTGAAGCTGGCGCCCTTCAGCAAGCGCGGCAAAGCCACCATCGAAGGCGCGGCGGCCGAGTAGGCGGATCCAGAACGAAACACAGAATTCGCGACGACCATGTCGCGATTGGATCGAGCGGCCACGAACCCATCGCGGTCTCCGCTTGGCGATAGTCTGCCGAAATCTCCGGCATAGATTGGGGCGGCCTTCGTCTTCACGCGTTTGGCACGTCGCCTGCTAGAACGCCAAATTGAACGACCTATTGGAGACCACTCATGACCCTACGCATACGAAACCTGGCAGTGGTGCTTGGACTTCTCGCGTTGGGATCTTTCGCGTTATCGCCGGCTGGATGTGGAACGAATTCGGACGACCAAGGCGGCGCCGGTGGAGGACCGAATTCCGGTAGCTCTCAAGGAGGTAGCAATGCACCGACTGGCACAGGTGGCGTGACAGGCGGTAATAGTGGTTCCGGGACGGGCGGTAGCGTCCTGACTGGCTATGCGTGTTCGGGAGGCGGGGGCGAGTCAGGAACTGGGACGACGGTGCCCCGCAGTTGTTACCCATATGCGCCCGGATCCTTCTACTGCAACGCCGGCGTTTGTGGCTGCTACTACAATCGGGTGACCGGTTGCTTGTGCGCGGACAACACAGTTTCGCCCTGCATGCCCCTCGATCCGACATGCACGGCAGCCACTGCAGGCGGCACGGACAACATCCCCCTGGGCACCGCGGATCCGAAGACAAATGTGAGCTGCTCCTGCGATAGGATCGGTTACTGGTGGTGCTACTAGTCGTAGCACCCGAGGATTCTGAGGCGACAGCGCGGCACGGACGGTGATAACATTAAAATTCTGCACCTTCGGTCCGCGTCGAGAAGGCGGCACGGTGCTTGTGTCAGCAGGGCCGAGAAGGATCTTGGAGGATTCAATGCGTAACACGCCGATGATTCTGGTCTGCCTCGTTTCGGGCTTCGTCTTCCTGGCCTGCACGGACAACTCGGGCCTTGGGCTTGGCGGCCAAGGTGGAAGCAAGGGTAGTGGCGGCAGCACCACCAGCGGCACCGGCGGCTGCGGTCTGTGCATGGTGGGCGGTAACGGTGGAACCAGCGAGAGTGGCAGCGGCGGCGCATCCACCGGGGTGGATGGTATGACGAGTTACGGTGGGGGAACGATGGGGATGGGAGGCACCACCGGCGGCTCGGGAGGAAAAGTTGGCGGCTCCGGCGGCGCGGGCGGAAAAGTCGGCGGGGCCGGTGGTTCGGCTGGCAGCGCCGGGGATGCGGCCGGTGGAGCGAACGGCGTGGGTGGTGCGGCTGGCGGAACCGGCGGCGCGACAATTTGTCCTGCCATCGCCTGCCTGCTCCCCAATTGCCCGTACGGCATCGTGCCGAGTACGTCCCCGTGCGGATGCCCCACCTGCGCGCTATCGCCTGATGGCGGTGGCGACTCTGGCAATACTTCCGACGTCGCGGCAACGGGAGGATCTCCAGGAACGGATGGCGCGATGGCCGACGCTCAAGTGCCGTGCTCCCCACAGTCGAAGTGCCCGAAAGACATGGTGTGCGGGTTCTCGATTGTTCAGGGCTGTTCGGCTCTCGGCGCCTGCCTCCCCCGGCCGACCCCGTTGCCGTGCAATGCGATCGTCGAGCTTACCGCGTGTGGGTGCGACGGGAAGACGATCGGTTGGACCGGCGCCTGCACGCCTTCCATGCCAGACGGATTTGCTCCGGCGCCCGTCGTCCACAACGGGGCGTGTCCGTGACGGTGGCGGAGCGCTTCGACCCGTCAAACACGTGCCAAGTGCTGCTGGCCGCCCACCCTATCCTGGCGACGCGGCACACACGATCGTCGAGGCGCGCTCCGGACTGATCGTCTCCACTCTGTGTTCTCTGTGTCCTCTGTGTTCTGTCTCCGTTCCTTACGGCTTTTCGAGGTCGGCCAGGATTTGCTTGATGGTCATGGCCGCGGGCTTGCCGCGTGGGGTGTAGCCGGTGGTGCCCGGACCGCCGTAGCCGTACCAGTTCCAGATGTACAGGCCGTCGAGTCGCGCGCGTGCTGCCAGGGGCTCGGTCCAGGCCAGGCGGAAGGCTTCGAACCCGCGCTGTTGTTCGGCGAGGTCAGGGGCACCGCCCGAGGATTCGTCCCAGGGCGAGGCGGTGGCGCCCGCGCGCGATCGGTAGCCGACCTCGGTGAAGACGAAGGGTTTATTGTACTTCGCCAGGTCGGACTCGATGTTGCGGCCGATGCGCCGCCAACTCGCGGCCAGAGTTTGGACGTCGGACGGCGCCGAGGGTTCGCGCAGGCTGAAGTACGCGGTCACTCCCAGCTCGTCGACCAGGTCGTAGAGGCGCGCCTCGCGATAGTGATCCCAGTTGGCCGAGTACACGAGAGTGCCTGAGAAAACTGCGCGCACGAACGTGATGAGCTTGCCCCAGCGATCGAGATCGCCGTCTAGCGAGGACAGCTCGCTCCCGATGACCACACGGGTGGCGCCGGTCAAGGTCGCCAGCGAAGCCAGGTCGCCGACCATCTGTCCGTAGCTGGAAAACCAAGCGTCGAGATCGGCGGGTTTCAGGGTACCGCGCCAGTCGCTGGGCGAGCGCGGATCCGACAGCCTGACGATGGGGAACAGCGTGACCTCCAGCCCGGCCCGGCGCGCGTCGCGAATGGCGTCGGCGATGGCCTCCAGGGTAGGCGACAAGCGGGTGTGCAAGTACAGCTGAGTCGAGGCTGTGTGGGTTTGATAGAGCGGCACCACCAGCGCGACATGGCTTGCGCCGAGCGCGGCGATCTCGTCCAGCAGCGGCGCGTATGAAAAGCTCACGTCCTCGGCGAAAAGCCCGAGAGCCACACCTCGCTGCACCGGATCGCGATTTACGCGGCGGCGCGACGGCAGCGGCTCGGCCGACGATTCGGGCGCTGCCGCGGGCAACTCGCGCACCGGCAAGGACGCCGCCCGCACGGCCATAAAGCCCACGGTCGTGAACGAAAGCAGCCCGATGGCGAGACGGCGGTACATCTGTAGGAGTTAACCACAGAGGACACAGAGAACACAGAGCCCGGAGGGGAAGGGATTCTCAAAACTTGGATCCGAACCCCTTCTGCCTCAGTGCTTTTTGTGTTCACCAAAGCACTACTCTCCTAACGCACGTGACAGTCGAATTCGCGCAAGCGCGTACTCGTAGCGGGCGCGCGCGAAGTTGAGGCGGGCCTGGGTCAGGGCCGACTGCGCGTCGAGCAGGTCGGTCGTATTGGCGCTGCCCGCGGCGAGCAGCACCGTGGTCACGCGGTAGGCTTCCTCGGCGCTGCCGATGGTGGTGCGCCCGGTTTCCAGCGCGCTGGCGGTGGCGCGCACGTTAGCGAGCTTGGCGGCGACGTCGGTTTCAACTTTACGCTTGGCATCGTCGGCCTGGGCCTGGGCGGCCACGGCCTGCGACTCGGCGGCGCGATGCTGGAACCAGCGCGCGCCCCAGTCCCAGATCTGCCAGCCTGCCTTGAGGCCGATGAAGGCGGAATCCGGTTTGACGAAGGCCTGTCCCGTCATGTGCATGTAGCCGGCTTCCAGATCGACGTCGGGAAGCAAGTCGTATGTGCGCGCAGCCGAGCCAGCACTCGCGGCCTTCGCCGCGAGGGTGGTGCTGTGGATCTCGCTGCGGTCGCGCAGGGCCTTGGCAACGAGAGGTGCGAGATCGCCTTCGGCCGCATCGGCGCTTTCCGGCGTCGCAGGCTCGACGAAAGTCACGGTCGGATCTTCGGGCTCGCGGCCGATGGCGACCAGGAGCGTCGCGCGCGAAACCTGCTCCGCCGCGGTTGCTTGGATTTCCTGTTGCCTGGCATTGGCGGCGGCCACGTTCAGTCGCAGCACATCCGCCGGTGTAAGCACGCCCGCAGCGAGCTTCTCCTTGGCTACGACGATCTGCTCGGCGAGTTGATCTTGCGATGCATGCGCGACGCCTGCCAGGGTGCGCGCCTCGAACATGCGCAGGAATTCCGCGCGGACCTCGTCGCGTAGGTTGGCCTCGATGGTCCGCGCATCGAACGTGGCGGCCTCGGCCGCGGTCGAAAGCGCGCTGCGATCGGACGATAAGTGCAGCAGCCCGAGCAAGGGCTGCCCGGCTGCCACGACGAAGGCATTGGTAGAAAGCTCGCGCGCAGTGAGCGAAGGATTGAGAGGTGGAATCGGGAAAGTAATGTTGAACTTCGAATCCCAGCGCTGATACTCATCCGACAGATTTACCGATGGCAGCAATCGCCCGCGCAGGCTCTTGGCTTGCTCCTCGTTGCCGCGGGCACGGGCTCGGGCGGCCTTGAGCGCGGGGCTCGACGCCACCGCCATTTGCGCGACCTGGTCCATGGTCAGACGTTGCTGCGCCGGCGCTTCAGCGCTCTCGAACGCGAGCAGGGCTATCACTGCGAGCGCGTGCATTAGTTTTCCTTGCGCACGAAGACCGTGACGTCGGTCGAAAGCCCAGCTTGCAGCGGCAAGTCCGGACGCTTGTTCCAGGCGATGCGGACTGGTACGCGCTGTACGACTTTGACGAAGTTGCCCGAGGCATTGTCCGGAGGCAGCATGGAAAAGCGCGCGCCGGTGCCGCCTGAAACGCTTTCGACCTTGCCTTCGATCTCGGCGCCGGGGAAGGCATCAATGCGCACGCGCGCGCGCTGGCCCGGACGCAATCGGCCGACCTGGGTTTCCTTGAAATTCGCCACCACGTAGGTGCGATCGGGCACCAACTCGGCCAGCGGCTGGCCAATCTGAATCATCTGGCCGGGCTGCACCGTCAGCTTGGTGACCAACCCGTCTTCGCTGGCCATTACCTTGGTGTAGCTGAGCTGCAACTTCGCCAGTTCCAGGGTCGCTTCGGCGACCTTGATGCGGGCATGCGCCAGATCGGCGTTGGCTCTGGCCGACGCGATCTGGGCCGCAATCGGGGTGCTTTGATCGAGCCGTCCGCGCGCCTCGTCGACCCGGGTGCTGGCCAGCCGTCGCATCTCGGACGCAGCTGCGACCTGCGCTTGCGCCTGCGCCAGGGCCGCCTGCGTGGCATCGTGGGCCACCTGGGCGTTGTCCAGTCGTTCGCGCGGCAGCGCGTTTCCGGCCACAAGTTGCTTGGTCCGCTGCAAATCCAGCTCGCCCTTGCGCGCCTCGGCCTTGGCCCGTTCGAGCCCGGCGCGCGAGGCCGCCAATTGTGCCTCGGCATTGGCGACGCCCATGGACGATCCCGAAAAGCTGGCACGTGCGGTTTGCAGCCCGCCCTTGGCGCTGGCTTCCACGACCTGCACTTGGGAATCGGCGGCGGCGGCCTGTGCACGCGCGGTTTCCAGCTCGGCCTCGGCCTGCTTCACCCGTGCAGCAAAGTCGGCGTCATCGATCTGGATGAGCACGTCGCCCTTCTTCACGCGCTGGTTGTCCTCGACCAGGCGCTTGGCGATCTGTCCGCTTGCGCGCGCGGCGATGGGCACCACGTCGGCCTCGACCTGGGCATCGTCGGTACTTTCCTGGTTGGCGGTGGCCAGCAAATAGATGCCCGTGGCGGCGGCGAATACGGCGATCATGCCGCCCAGGATCAGGAACGGCTTCTTGCCTCGCTTGGGCGCGGTGGGTGCGATTTCTGGTTTGGGTGCGACGGCCTTGGCTTCCATGAGCTACTCCAGATGGATGGGACCAGCCGGCTTGTGCGTGATCCTCAGAAAATAGAGGAGCGGCAAGACGGTGAGAAAAACGATACCTGCCAGGTAGAAGGTGCGTTCGAAGGCCAAGGTCATGCCCTGGCCAAAGACCAATCCGTTCATGGCCTTGAAGGCGCCGGTTCGCGCCGAGGCGGGATCGAGCCCACGTGCGCCGAGACCCGCCGTGATTTGGGCCAGGCGACCCGCAACTTCGGGGCGCAGATCGCTGATGTGCACGGCCAGGCTGGCGCGTGCGATGGTTCCATAGCGCGTGAGCAGGGTGGCGAAAATGGCCAGGCCGATGGAGCCGCCGAGCTGGCGAAAGAGCGAATTGAGGCCGGCCGCGTCGGCGAGACGGGGCTTGGGAATATTGGACAGGGCGGCGGCGGCCAGCGGAATGAAGAGGCAAGAGAAGCCGACGCCCTGGACCAGGGTAGCGAGGATGATCTGCGACAAACTGGTTTGCAGGGTGAAGCTGGCCATGGCGAACGAGCCCAGGGACACGCACACCACGCCGTTGCCGACCAGCAGGCGCAGCGGCACCTTGTTGTAGAGCTTGCCCACGATGGGGTTGACCACGAACATGATGCCCGCGCGCGGAAGCAGCGCCAGGCCCGTGTCGATGGCCGAGTAGCCGAGCATCTCCTGCATGAAAACGGGCAGGAGAAACAGGTTGGCCATCAGAATGGCGAACTGCACGGCGCCGATGAGGGTGGCGGACATGAAGGTCTTGTCCTTGAACAGCCGCAGATCGACTGCAGGCGTGGCCGCGGTCAATTCGCGCACGACGAACGCGATAAGCGCGATGATACCGACGGCCAGACAGGCGCAGATGGTGCGCGACTCGAACCAGTCATCGCGCGTGCCTTCTTCGAGAACATACTGAACCAGGGCCAGCCCGATGGCCATCATGGCGATGCCAGCCCAGTCGACGCTCTTCTTTTCCCGTTCGGCCTGGGCGTGGTTGGCGCGCAAGGTTTCCTCGTCCTCGTGGACGAAGGCCGAGACCATTAGGAAGCCCAGGGCCCCGACGGGCAGATTGATGAAGAAGATCCACTCCCAGCTGTAGTGGTCGACAATGAAACCGCCCAGCGTTGGCCCGATCGCGGGGCCCAGCACGACGGCCATGCCGAACACGGCCATGGCCATGCCTTGTTCGTGGGGCGGGAAGGTCCGCCGCAAGATGGCCTGCTCGGTGGGTTGCAAGGCGCCGGCACCCATGCCTTGCAGGACGCGGAAAACCGCCAGCGTGGTCAGCGAGTGTGCGGTTCCGCACAGGGCCGAGCCGATGAGAAATACGACGAGCGAGGTGAGGTACACGCGCTTCTGCCCGAACATGCGCGAGAGGAATCCGGTGAGAGGCATGACGATGACGTTGGCCACCACGAAGCCGGTCGTGATCCAGGTGATTTCCTCCAGCGTGGCACCCACCGAGCCTCGGATGTGGGGCAGGGCCACGTTGACGATGGAGGCATCAATGGTGCCCATCAGGGTGCCGAAGGTCACCGACAAGGTGACCAACCACTTGTTCACCGGCGGGCGTGGCGCCGTCATCGCGATTTCCTCGCCGGCCGCGTCGGCCTCGCCGGGGCAACGCCTTGCCAGAGCCCGGCGATGAGGCGTTCGGCGAAGGTGGCCGCGGACATGGACTTGTCGCCGGCCACGGTTTGCATGAAGCAGTAGTTCCACACCGATCCCATGAACATGCGTGCGATGATGGGCGGGTCACCGCCGACGCGGCCCAGGGACTTCTCGGCCTTGAAGTAGTCGGTCAGGGCACGCAGGACCTCGCGCGGACGGCTGCACACGTTGGCCTGGGGCCCGAGCTCGCGCTCGGACCAGCGCAACATCAGCTTGGGCAAGAAACCGCTCAGGAAGTGGACGCTCTCGATGGTGATGCGGATGAGGTTCTTGCGCAGGTCGCCCTGGCCGATGTAGCCGTCCAAGGCCAAGGCCGGCGGCTGCGCGTCGTCCATGGCCGCGCGGAAAAGATTGTCCTTGGTCGTGAAGCGATTGAAGATGCTGCCCTCGGATACGCCGGCGCTTCGAGCGATGTCGACGGTGCTGGCTTTGGTGAACCCGTGGGCCAGGAACTCCGTGCGGGCGGCGTCGAGGATCTGCTGGCTGGAGATGGTAGAGGGGCGGGCCATTTCTGAGTGAGGACTCAAATATGATCAGCGCCGGGCCAGGAGGCAAGATCAAAAGCGGAGGTTTCTTCTCCGAATAAGTTACTTTCGCGTTACAGAAATTTTCCCTATGCTCGCTCTCGGCGGCTGGCCGCCGACGAATTTCATGCTGACGCGAACTCGAATTGCCTTGCTGTGCGCCGCCGCGGCCCTGGCGGTCAGCCTGCCAACCTTGCGTAACGGATTCGCCATCGACGATACCTATGTCTTTGTCGAGCAGCCGGCCGCGCACAGCCTGCGCAACCTGCCGCAGTTCTTCGCTCGCGGCTGGGCCATGGGATCGACCGACGCACGGGAGCGCGCCCTCAGCACACGTTATTACCGGCCCATTCCGACGACACTGGGTGCGCTGGAGTACACGCTGTTCGGTTTGCGCCCGGCGGGCTATCACTTCACGAGCGCGCTCCTGCACGCGGCCACGGCGGCGCTGGTGGCGCTCTTGCTTTGGCAGCTCACCGCGGGCGCCGTGTTAGCCACCCTGCTGGGTGGCGTCCTATTCGCCATCCATCCCGTGCAAAGCGAGGCCTTCTGCGCGGCCTGCTACCAGACGACGTTGCTGGCCGGCTTCTTCGGCACCCTGACGCTGGTGGCGTTCGGACGGGTGCTCGCGCGCGGGCCGCGGCTTGGCACGCTGGTTTGGCTCGGGGCCAGTCTGCTCTTTGCCCTCGTGTCCAAGGAAGAGGCTTTCGCGATTCCACTTTTCGTGTTGGCCTGGGCGGTGCTGCTTCGTCCGGAGGGCTGGCGGCGAGCCCTATGGCAGAGCGCCATCGCGATGGGCATTCCCTTGCTTGCGGTACTGCTGCTTCGCCACGCCTTTTTGGTTCCGTCGAAGATCACCTATTTCGCCGACGAGCCTGCGCGCGTGGTCGTGCTGACCATGGTACGCGTCGCTGCCTTCTACCTGCAGCTGCTGGTGACACCGTTGCAGTTCTGTCCCTTCTACGACTGGTTCATCATCGGCTACGAGACCGGGCTTTCGCGCGGGGTGGTCACGGGCGCCGTGGTTCTCGGTCTCGCCGTGGGCACGGCCCTCTATGGCGTTCGCCGCTTCCCGTGCATCGCCTTGGGCATTGCCTGGCTTCTGCTGGGTCTGGCGCCGGTCAGTCAGGCCATTCCCATCATCGTGGTGGCCGCCGATCGCTTCCTCTATATTCCCATGCTCGGTTGGGCATTGCTTGTGGGTCTGTTGCTCGAGCGCGGTTTGACTCGCGCGCGCGAAGCCGGCTGGAACAAGCTGCCAGCCGTGGCCATCGCGCTGCTGTTCGCCGCGTATGCGGCTCGCACTTTCACGCGCGTGCCGGACTGGCGCAACGACGAGACCTTGAACCTTGCCACCGCCGAGGCCTTTCCCGAAACCCCGGCACCGTTCCTCAATCTGGCGACCTACTACGAACGCACGGAGAAAGATCCAGCCAAGGCCCTGCAAGCTCTCGCCGAAGCCGATCGCCGCGCGCCCGGCTGGCCTCCCGCCCGCGAACGCGCCGCTAAGCTGAGGATGGAAATCGCACCATAACCTTGGCTGGGGCTAGCGCTCACATCCTCGCGTCCATGAGGGCTCGAAGGGCATGGAGACGTCGTGACTGCGGAAAATACTGCAGCCCTTGTGCGAGCGCCGTGCCTGCGGCGTTCTTGTCCCCGGCAAGGAGAAGGGCTTCTATGAGATAGGACCAGAGTGCGGGCGAGCCTGGCAGGTGTCCTATCGCTTCGGTCAGGAGCGCAGCCGCATGCTCTGCATCTCGCCTTGCGCTTGGGTCCTCGCCGGGACCGGCCTTGGCAGAGAGCGATCGCAGAATCTGAAACCCGCTGAGCGCCTGGGCAACAGCGGGCGCCTGGATGCGCAGGCGATTCATGTCGTACTCGATGTCTGCTTTGGGGCTCGCCAGTAGGTAGTCGAAGGAAAGAACGCCTCGCAGGGCGCGGTAAGCGTAGCGAGCACGAAAAGCCTGCTGCGCTTCCGGCTCGTCTACGTTCCGCGCATAGATGCCATAGAAGCCGTCGAAATACACCAGCCGCCAATCGGGTGTCCTTTCCAGGTAGCTGAGAAGCTGAGGGGTCGCATCTGTGGACTGGGTCATCGCTAGGTTGATCCCATACCGCGCGATTTCCTGCGCCAGCACAGCGGGATTCATCATGACCTCGGTCATGTACCGCTCGAGGAAATCCATGTCGTAATAGACGTGGGGGTGGATGTATAGCCCAACCTGTGGCGCTTCCCACATCAGCCACTGGGATCCTGTGTAGGGCAGAATCAGACGGCTGGTCGGGGGCGCATTCTGTCCCAGCCAGCGCGCGGCTCTGACCGGATAGTCCAACTGGTCCGCAGCTCGTCGAATCGCGTGCGCCGCTTTCACGACCGGGACCAGCAGTATCACCGCCGTAACTCCGATGATCACGGTCATTGCGCACAGGGCACGGCCGGCCAGGGCACGCCACTCGGTGGCCGCTCTGTGCAGGTTCGCTGCAATGGGGCCGGCCGCCAGCATGCCGAAATAGAGAACGAACCTGTGCGAACTGCGCGCCAGCAAGAAGCCAGCAAGGAACAAAAGAAATCCCTCGACGCGCCGACGATTGCAGCGGGGTAGGAAGCTCAGCAAGCCCAGAATGCCAAGAACGTGAAAGGGAAGATGAGCGGTGCTCGCGGGCAGCTCATCCAGGGGGCGCCACTCGACAACTGCGCGTTTTATGAATTCGCCGTGGCGCATATGCTCCAGGACGACGCGGTAGACGCCAGTACCGTAGGGGGTGGCGAGCGGCAGCAGGAGGTGAATGAGCAGCATGGCGAGGAGGACGCGGCCGCGGACGGGATCCCTATTCGCGCCCAGCCAAGCCTCGGCCGTGGCAGCGCCAACCAGCACCCACGCGACGATGAATGATCCATGCACATTCGCCCATAGAACGCCTGCGGGAATGAGTGCCCAGAGTAAGTATCCGTGCTTGCGTGCTCGTAGCAGGATTAGGCCGTAGACGGGTATCAGGAGAAAGACGAACATCTCGACGCGTTCGACGAAACGGAGCGGAGACGCGAGCAATGTCAGGAGGAGAAGCGCTGCCAACGTCAACGGCTTGCCTCCCTGGCGCCGGCCGAGCACGAAGACCAGTAGCCAACCCGCGGCCAGGACCAAGAGCTTGAATACAACCAGCCCAGCTTCTCCCGTGAGCGAGTAGACAGCGTAGAGGGTCACGTCCCCCAGCCATTCGGAATTCAGCCAGGGGATCCCTGGACGCGAAAACAACAACAGCGACTTGTGGAGGAAGGGCCCCTCAGCCACGGTCGCCCGACCGATGGCGAGCCGCATGAATGTCTCGCAGTCGATGACCTTCCAGTAGGCAACCAGGACAACGCCGATGACCACCGCTCCAGCGCACAGTAAGTCTAGAGCTGCGCTCCAAGATCGACGCCGAGCCGGCACCCCCGCCAGTTCGGCGGGCCCAGCTGCACCCTTTGCCCCGGGAAGCAAAGACTGCGTATCGCCTGGCTCGATCACCATGCCGCCACCTTACCCGTGAATCAGGAGATCGCGGAGTCTTCCGTGCTCTTGGCACTGGCCGGCCCATGGGTGGCGGAGGCGAACCCAGCCGCGTTGGACTACGTGGCCTAGCTGCTAGATCCCGTAGCAGTAGACCGCAGCCTGGGGAATCTCGTTCCCGCACGGACTGGCGTAGACACATCTGTAGTTGGGCAGTGGACACAGCTCGGATTCGCATTCGGGCAGCGAAGAGCAGCTCTTTTGACCCGAGCTCGCCAGCTTGCTTCGGCACGCATCCGAGATGGTTCGGCATGAGATGTGGAGCCCAGTGGTCCTCGAACAAACGCCATCGTTGGTTTGAACGCAGACTTGGTTGGCCGCGCACGAGGCGCAAGGGTTGGGCTGGCTTTCGCCACTGGCGCTGGGTCCGTCGATGCCAGTATCGATGGAAGGCGCTGGCAGATCGCCACTGGCAAAATGGTCGATGCCAGCCTCGACGGAGGGTGCAGGCAGATCGCCATCCGTGGGAACGTCGAGTAGTAGATCGGGCATGGCGGTGTCCTTGCGGATCTCGAGGTCGGGCGCGGAGAAGAGATCCACGGCCGCCTCGGTGCCGACCTCGAAGCCTATCGGCGCCGACTCGATGCTGGTATCGCGACCCGTCTCGGTCGATCCATCGTTCGAAGGGGGCAAATCGGGCGAATTCGGGCTGCTCATATCTTTGTAGGATGGCGATCCGTCACCGGGCGCACCGTCGACTTTCTGTCCGCTATTCGAACTGGAGCAACCAAGCTGGGTCGCTAAGAGCAAGCACACTGAGATTCCGACAGCCTTGTCCAGTCGCATGCCCATGACGTTCAGCAGGAATCATGCCAGGCGGAATCATCCGAAATCTTTGGCGCGGGGTGGGCCGAACGAGACAACAGAGCGACATCGTTGTCACAGTTTCAGGGCCCTATAGCGCCTATGGGGTAAAGCCCCCTCTGAACTCTGCCGATAGCTATATATCGGGCTGTCATTGGCTAGCTCGCCCCTGATGAATAAATTACTCCCCAAGAAGCAGTGGCACTATGTAATCCTTGGCGCGTTGCTCTTGGCAGGGATGGGCGCGGTCTTCTCGACCAGGTTTCTTGCCAGGGCTCAAAAACCGGTAGCGCTGAACGCAATGTTGCTACAAATGCGCAGCGATCCAGCCTTGTGGACGGTCACCGAGCGCGACGTTTCAATTCTCATTCTGGACATTCAAAGAAATAATGTTGCAGGCTTGGCGATCGCGCCTTCGGGAATGTTCGTATCTACACAAGTCGGGCATAGGTACTTTGTCAGCGACAACGCTGGAAAGCTTTCCGGCCTCGCCCTGACGTATTATCAGAAGGGTCAGACCGACGCATTTCCGCTGGCAGTCGTAAGTGAAGATGTCCATAACGCCAATGGCCGGCACTTGGACCTCGGTCTGCTGCTGACCATTGCTCTTTTCTCAGCCTTTGGCATACAAGCTTTCCGTGTCTATCGTGGAAACGGATTTGGATTCTCCCAAACTGAGTCTGTTGTTACGTTTGAGGATGTCATTGGCGCCGCAGAAGCCAAATCGGCGCTCATGGACATCAAGTCCTATCTTAAGGACCCCAAAGAGTTCACCGCACTCGGTGCTCGCCCTCCCAAAGGAGTACTGCTATCCGGCCCTCCTGGCACCGGAAAGACACAGCTTGCCAAGGCCTTAGCCGGCGAGTGCAAAGTACACTTCATTCCAGCGACCGGTGGCGACTTCACCGCGATGTTTGTGGGATTGGGTTCGATGCGCGTGAAGTCCCTGTTTCGAAAGGCGCGTAAGCATGCACCGTGCATCGTTTTTATCGACGAGATCGATGGGGTCGGGCGGCGAACGACCACCGACAACGGTGGTGCCTCTGAAGCGGAGGGCAACCGTATCATCAACCAGATACTGGCCGAGATCGACGGCTTCAATTCTTCAAGCGGTGTGATTGTGATCGGGGCGACCAATTTTCCAGATGCCGTGGACCCGGCGTTGCTGCGAGAAGGGCGTTTCGACCGCAAGATCCAACTCAAACTTCCCGCTCTGGTCGATCGAGAAGCCTTGTTTCGCCTCTACGCCAAGAAGGTCAAGACCGTCGGTGAGCTCGGTTACGCCAGGTTGGCCCGTCTCACCACCGGGTTGACGCCGGCAGCGATCGCCTATGTGGTCAACCATGCTGCCCTGATTTCGGCTCGCAACGAGCAGCTCGATGTCCCAATGGCCAACTTCATCGAAGCGATCGAGGTATGCCGGATGGGTGAAGTCAATGGTTCATCCTCGGCCTTGACAGAAGGCGAGCGGGAACGCGTGGCAGTGCACGAGGCAGGGCACGCGATCATTGCCCAAGTCATGAACGTAGGCAGGGTTGAGAAGGTCACCATTTTGTCGCGTGGGAGCGCGCTTGGCGTCACCCTTGTTACGCAAACCGAAGACAAACAATTGCATCTGAAGTCGGAGTTGCAAAATCGCATTCAGATGTTGCTTGGAGGTCGTGCAGCCGAGCTCATTACCTACGGCGAGGCATCAAGCGGCGCAGCGAGCGATCTGAAGGAGGCATCAAGACTTGCCCTGTCCATGGTTGCAACGCTAGGGCTAAGCGACAAGGGCACGCTGTTTAGTCTGGATGCATTGAGCGCGCTCCATCTCAAGCCTGATGCGACGATCGCCGTGGCCCAGGCGGAGTCCATCCTCGCAACCCAGAATGAGCAATGTCTGGCAACCCTGCGCGAGCTGCACGGCGCTTTGGTGGAGCTGACCGAAAAACTAGTAGAACACGAGACCTTAGACGGAGAGGAAGTCGCTCAAGCGATATTAAACGCACGCACAGCAGGCAAGAAGACCGAAGGCCTGAGTCGGGCGTCCCGTGTCCAATAGGAACCCCGTCCTGTGCCTTGGGTAGAGGGGGCTGCTTTTCGTCTACCGTAATGCGTCTTAGGATGTCACGCGCGACCTGGTCGCGTGCAGGACACCTGGGCGCTTTTTCGCGAACGGCCACGTCCAATCGGATTCGCTTGGCCGGTCGATGCCTTCTGCGTGCGCGTGGGCACGGCATTCGAGCTGGATGTTGCGGAAGCGTTCGCGCGCGTGGGCGCCGATGGCGCGCAGGCGTGGGACGCGGTCGATAACATCAATGGCCAGGCTGAAGCGGTCGACCTCGTTTTGGATGGCCAGCTCCAGCGGCGTGTTGATGTTGCCTTTCTCCTTGTAGCCGCGCACGTGCAGGTTCTTGTGGTTGCTGCGGCGGTAGGCCAGGCGGTGGATCAGCCAGGGGTAGCCGTGGAAGGCGAAGATGACCGGCCGGTCGATGGTGAACAAGCTGTCGAAGTCGCGATCCGAGAGTCCGTGCGGATGCTCGGTGTCGGGTTGCAAGCGGAACAGATCCACGACGTTGATGAAGCGCAGCTTGATGTCGGGGAACTCCTGGCGTAGCAGGGCCGAGGCGGCGAGGGCTTCCTTGGTGGGCACGTCGCCCGCGGAAACCAAAACCACGTCCGGTTCTTGCCCGCCGTCGGTGCTGGCCCACTCCCAGATGCCCACGCCCTTGGTGCAGTGGCGGATGGCCGCGTCCATATCGAGGTATTGCAGGTGCTTCTGCTTGTCGGCGACGATGACGTTGACGTAGTTGCGGCTGCGCAGGCAGTGATCCGCGACCGACAGCAGGCAATTGGCATCGGGTGGCAGATAGATGCGCGTGACGGACGCGCTCTTGTTGACCACCAAATCGAGGAAGCCCGGATCCTGGTGGGTGAAACCGTTGTGATCCTGGCGCCACACCGTCGAGGTGATGAGCAGATTGAGCGACGCCAAGTCGGCCCGCCAGGGTAGGTGGCTGCAGATCTCCAGCCACTTGGCGTGCTGGTTGAACATGGAATCGATGACGTGGGCGAAGGCTTCATAGGTCGAAAAGAACCCGTGCCGGCCGGTGAGCAGGTAGCCTTCGAGCCATCCCTCCAGCGTGTGCTCGGATAGCATCTCCATCACGCGACCGTCGGGGGAAAGCTCGGTCCCATCGCTGTCGTCGGGCATGGATTCGGCCATCCAGCACTTCTTGGTCACGGCGTACACGGCGTCGAGCTTGTTCGAGGTGTTCTCGTCGGGACCGAACAGGCGGAAGTTGACCGGATTGGCGGCCATGGTGTCGCGCAAAAGCGCGCCCAGCGGTCGCGTGTTCTCGGCCGTGGTCTGGCCCGGCACCACACCCGTCACGGCGTAGGCGTCAAAATCAGGCAGGCGCAGATCCTTGCGCAGAAGCCCGCCGTTGGCGTGGGGATTGGAACCCATGCGCCGCGCGCCCTTGGGCGGAAGGTCGCGCAGCTCGGGCGCCAGGCGACCATCCCGGTCGAACAGCTCGTCGGGCTTGTAACTGTTAAGCCAATTCTCGAGCAGTTTCATATTCTCCGGTTTGCTCGCTACCTCGGTCAGCGGCACATGATGCGCGCGCCACGTGCCCGCGATTTTGTGCCCGCCCACCACGGCGGGCCCGGTCCATCCTTTGGGCGAACGCAGGACGATCATGGGCCAGCGCGGTCGCGCGACCACGCCAGAGCCGCGTGCCTCGGACTGGATGCTTCTGATCTCCTCCACCGCATGGTTGAGCGTGGCCGCCATCGCCTGATGCATGCTCGTCGGCTCCGACCCCTCGACGAAGAGTGGCTCCCAGCCGTAGCCGCGCATGAGGCTTGCGAGCTCGTCCTTGGCGATGCGGGCGAGAATGGTCGGGTTGTTGATCTTGTAGCCGTTCAAATTGAGAATGGGGAGCACGGCGCCATCGCGCGCGGGATTGAGGAACTTGTTGCCGTGCCACGAGGTCGCGAGCGGCCCGGTTTCGGATTCGCCGTCGCCGACCACCACCGCGACCAGCAGGTCGGGATTATCGAAGGCCGCGCCGAAGGCGTGGGAGAGGCTGTAGCCGAGCTCGCCGCCCTCGTGAATCGAGCCGGGCGTCTCCGGGGTGCAGTGGCTGCCGATGCCCCCCGGGAACGAGAACTGTTGGAAGAAGAGCTGCAAGCCGCGCAGATCCTGGCTGCGATCCGGGTAGATCTCGCTGTACGAGCCTTCGAGGTAAACAGGGGCGAGCACGCCGGGTGCGCCGTGCCCTGGGCCGGCCAGGAAGATCGCGTTCAAGTCGTATTCGCGAATCACGCGATTCATGTGCGTGTAGACGAAGCTCAGCCCCGGGCTCGATCCCCAGTGCCCGAGCAAACGCTTCTTGATGTGCTCGGGTTTGAGTGGCTCGTGCAAGAGTGGGTTGTCGCGCAGATAGATCATGCCCGCCGCGAGGTAATTGCATGCGCGCCAGAAGCCATCTTTGTCCGTGGCGCGACACGTTCGCGCTTCGTAGACTAGGCGCCGTCATGAACAGAAAAGTTGTTCTCGCGTTTTGTGCGTTGTCGCTCGGTCTCGGCTGCAAACGGGACGAGCCCAGGATTCTGCGAACACCGCCGCAGGCCGAATCCCTGCAGCAGCTGAATCCGGAATTGCCACCCGGCCACCCACCCATTCCCAACGATCCCCAGGGTGGCAACATGCCCAGCATGCCGCCACCGCCAGTGCCCGCAGGCACGGACACGCTGACCTGGGATTTGCCCAAGGGCTGGACCGAGACGCGCGCGGGCGGCATGCGCCTGGCCACCTTGAAATCGACAGCCACCGGGAAGATCGACGTCAGCGTGATCGTTTTGCCGGGAACGGCGGGCGGCGAGCTTGGCAACGTCAACCGCTGGCGCGGCCAGATTGGCCTGCAACCCGTGGACGAGGCCGGTCGAGCGCAGATGCGCAAGGAGGTGAAGTCGAAAGCCGGCGCCGTCTCCCTCTACGATTTTTCCAGTGAAGGCCCGAGCAAACAGCGCATGATTGCGGGATTGCTTTTCGTGGATGGCCGGTCGTGGTTCGTGAAAATGGTGGGCGACCCAGAACCCGTTGCGGCGTCGCGCGCGGACTTCATGAAGCTGCTCGAAACCTTGCACTTCCCGGCCGGCAAATAGCGCGATGGAAGCCAAGGATCTCGAACAGCAACGATCCGTTGCACAGACCATGGGCGTGATGGACGCCCGCAGGCACATCTTCCTGTGTTGCGACCAGACCCTTCCCAAGTGCTGCGACGAGGCCCGCGGCAACAAGGCATGGGACTACTTGAAAAGGCGCCTCAGGGAGCTGGGCTTGTCGGAAAAAGGCGGCATCCAGCGCACCAAGGCCAATTGCCTGCGCATCTGCCAGGGCGGTCCCATCGCCGTGGTCTATCCCGAGGGGGCCTGGTACCACTCGTGCGATCCGCCGGTGCTCGAGCGCATCATCCAAGAGCACCTCATCGACGGCAAGATCGTCGAGGATTTTCTGATCGTCGAGAAGAAGCTCTAACCCAGCGCCTTGTCGACGGCGCGGCGCAGGCGCTTGCTGTCGGGCGAAGTGATGGACACGAAATAGTCGCGAACCTCGCCGTCGCGGCCAATGAGGTATTTGTAGAAATTCCAGCGCGGCTTCGGTTTTTGGGCGGTCAGGAAGGCGAACACCGGGGACTGGCCTTCGCCTTTGGTAACGACCTTGGCGAACAAGGGAAACGTCACGTGGAAATTGAGGTCGCAGAAAGTGCGGATCTCTTCGGCTGTCCCCGGTTCTTGCTGGCCAAAGTCGTTGGAGGGAAACCCCAGCACCACCAGCCCGCGCTCGCGATAGTCCTGCCAAAGTTTTTCGAGGCCGGCGTATTGGGGCGTGAACCCGCACTCCGAGGCGGTGTTGACCACCAGCACCACCTTGCCCCGATAGGCGGCCATGGGCTGCTCGCGTCCGTCGAGCATGGGCGCGGATAAATCAAAGAAGGACATCGTAGTCGTTGGATGTTGCCCGGGCGCGCGAGGTACCGCTTATCGGCGCCTGCTATCCGAAATCTGGTAGGTGGGTTAGACTCAGTGCAGCCGAGGAGGGCCCCGATGATCGATTCACCGCTCGTGTCCTACGTCGTAATTGCCTTGGGATCCCTGGCCGCGCTGATCGTGCTCATGCGCATCACCGGGATGTTGCGCTACATCTCGAACACGCGCGTCGGCATCGTGGAGAAACTGTGGAGCCTCAAGGGCTCCATCGAGCGCGGACTCATCGCCCTGAAAGGTGAGGCGGGTTTTCAGGCCGATGTCTTGCGCGGCGGTTTCCACCTCTTCTTTCCGCTTCAGTACCGTATTCACACCACGACCCTGGTGACCATTTCGCAGGGGGAAATCGGCTATGTCTTCGCCCGCGACGGCAAGCCGCTGGCTCCCTCGCAAACCCTGGCTTCCAACGCCACAGCCGACAATTTCGAGGACGTACGCGCCTTCTTGGAAAACGGCGGCCAGAAGGGCCCGCAGCGCAAGATCCTGCGCGAAGGCACCTATGCCATCAACCTCGCCCAGTTCGTGGTACTGACCCAGCAGGGAACGCTGGCGCTCAACCTGGACAAGAGCGAGACCTCGCTCTTTGCCAAGATGTCCGAGGTGATTCGCACGCGCAACGGATTCGTGCCCGTCGTGATCAAGGACGACCTCGATCGCCTGGGTGTGGTCACCACCCACGACGGCCCGGCCTTGCCGCCCAGCGAGATCATCGCGCCGCCCGTGGGCGACGACCCGGCGGATGCGGTTCGCTTCCACAACAACTTCCAGGACTGCGAGCGCTTTCTGCAGGCCGGCGGCTCGCGTGGCCGCCAGTACCAGGTTCTTGTCGAGGGCTCGTATTACATCAATCGTCTGTTCGCCACGGTCGAGCTGATTTCCAAGACCGTGATTCCCGTGGGCAGCGTGGGCGTGGTGGTTTCCTACACCGGCAAGCAAGGCCAGGACATCTCGGGCGAGGCGTACCGGCACGGTGAATTGGTGGCCGAGGGCACGCGCGGTGTGTGGATGGATCCGCTCTTGCCTGGCAAGTACGCCTTCAACACCTATGCGGGTCAGGTCATGTTGGTGCCGACGACCAATTTCATCCTCAAGTGGAGCGCCGAGGTCACGCGCGAGCACAAGTTCGACGAGAACCTGACCGAGGTGTCGCTCATCACCAAGGACGCCTTCGAGCCGACCCTGCCCCTCAGGGCTATCGCATCTAAATTCTCCAACGATTTCTGGCTGTTTTCGAAACTTGCATTTAGTTGACACTCGAAAATCGCGAGGATTACGCCTGTCAAGTTTCGCGCGATCGCCATCTTTCTAAGATCATTCACGATTTAGATGCGATAGCCCTGGGTCGGTCTGGCGCAAGCACGTGCCACGCAGGCCTAGGTCAACGCTTTCGGCGGCCCGCAGTTTCAGCTGACCCAGCAGGTGATGGCCCGCTTCGCCGAGGCAATCGAGCGCGGCAAGGTCGACATCGTGCCGAAGGTGATGGTGAGTGGTTCAGGCGGCGACGGCAAGGACGGCATGTCGAGCAACGTCTTCAGCGCGCTCATGGCGCTGATGCTGTCCTCGCGTTCAGGCTTGGGCGACGTGGTGTCGCCCGCAGTGCCTTCACCACAAGCAGCGGAATAGGATTTCCGGATTTTCAACACAGAGAACACAGAGGACACAGAGATTGGAAGGAACAAGAAGGGTTCGGATCCCACGATCCGAACCCTTCTCATTTCGGGCTTTGTGTCCTCTGTGTCCTCTGTGTGGGTCTTCCTCAGTTCGCTTTGGAGCATAGGCGCTTCAAACGGAGCATAGGCGCTTCAAACGCCATTTTGCCTTCACCGAATCGCATCCACAAAAAGTCTGATAACGCCTGATCTGTAGACTACGCCGCGGCGCGCCCTCGTGCCCACTCTACCCGGACGGTCCTGAGCTTCGAAGTGACCGGGCGGATTGCGGGATCGCGGTCAAGAAGGGCGACCGCGTGAAGGCAGGGCAGAAGATCGCGTGGCTGGATGACACCCTGGCGCGGGACACGGCGGCGGCACGGACGGAGAAAACCCACGCGGCGGACCAGCAGCTGCGCCTGGTGAGCCTGGGGCACGTCCGGCCGAGGTGTGCGTCTTGGGTGCGCACATCCAGAGCGCGCGGACTTCCGAGGCGCTCCTCGATAAGAACACCAAGCGGCAGCGTGCCCTGCTGGAGGGCAATGCGGTGACCGCGGCCAGCTTCGACGAGGTGTAGCCGAGCGCCAAACACTGGAGTTCAGCCTGCGCAACCTCCAGGATGGCGCGCGCGCCCGAGATCGCGGGTGCACGCGCGTGGGTTGCAGCGGCGAACAAGGCGGCGGAGTTGGAGGCGACCCAGCTGGCCAGGCACGCGATCACGGCGCCGCGCGACGGCGAGATCGTCGAGCTGCCGGTGGAACTGGGCGAGGTGGTCTTCACCTCGGAGCGAAAGCGGCTGTGCGTGTCGATGCGCTCGATATCTCGCTGCCCGGCCAGGTCAGCGAGATCGGCCGTCGCACCGAATTCACGCCACGCTGTTACGGCACCGGCAGTGGCCGGAGGTCGAGCACGGCGTCGTTGTGTATGTTCACCGCATCGATGGCATGTGTGAGCCCGTTACCCATCAGTCCCAATCCGGTGCCGGACGCCGCGGCCCCGGCACCAATGACCAGCCAACCGACCGGACCGGACAACACCGCGATTCCTACCACCACGCCGCCCAGGCCCACCACGTAGGCGGGAACACCGACCACGAACCGGGTGTGTGCCGTGCTTGCATGCACGGCCGCGGCCGGCACGTCCGCCACCAGTGCTTCCAAATGTCCACTGAACGGGCCGATCGGTTGTTCCTTTCCGTCCTTCACATACATGGCCGCGCCATTGTGGATGACCACGCCCACCCGACCCGTTCGTCCAGGCTGGAAGGTTGTGCTGCACGCCACCAGCAGGCAGGCCAAGGTCGAGGCCAGGCCCAGAGCAGCGCGACCGGTTCGGTCCGTTGCCGGTCGGTTGGTCACGACGGCACGATGACCAGGGCTGGCCGGCCCGCTGCATCCCACTCGGCGGCGAAGCCATCGAAGCCGTCCTCGCTCAGCCCGCGCGCGGGATCCAGCAGCAATACACGGCGGGTGATCTGGTTGATGCCCGCGACAACCTCGAAGTGGGCGAGGGCGCTAGCGCCATGGCGTTGTATCAGTCCAACGAGCACCGGACGGTTCAGCCCCACCTCCTTGATCAGGTCGGCGATTTCACCCTGGATCACGAAGGCGGCCAGGCCTTTCTGCCGGGCGTAGTCGCGTAGTGCACCGATGGCAATACCATGGTCGGATTCAATGGGCACGGCGCGCAGGATCTCCCCCGGCGTCGACGCCACAGACCAGTGCCGCAGCATCGCCGCAAGCGCCGCCGCCCCACAATCACGGTTGGAGGTTTGCCGTATCGGGCGTAGCCCCTCCACCAGTACCCAACCGCGATCGCGGCCTAGGTCACCGGGCGAAACAGTCCGCGCCGTCCCGTGGTAGCAGCCTGCAAGTGCAACCAGGACCGTAAGGCGAAGGGCACGCTCGGCCGTCGGAAGCTGCACCAGTTCCTTTCCGAGCAGGTCAGATAAGGACGACGATCAGGACCACGAGCAGGACGATCACCACCGTGCTGCCTCCGATCCAGATGACGGCGCTGCCACCCTCGAACTTCGACTGATTCGGGGAGCTTGCCTCGCGGGAGGCGTACTCCTGTTCCTGCAAGGTTCGGCCCTGGGCTGGAACCGGGGCCTTTGGCGCGAGCTGGGTCGGCGAAACTTGCGCCCGAGTCTCTTCAGGCGCTTTGGCCCACACACCCGTCGAAATCGAGCTCAGCGCCAGAACGATGGCAAGGCCAAGCCATCGCAATACCTGGTGCCGCCTGCGAAGAGGGGATGACGAGGATGAATTACGGAGCGCGGGATGGATAGGCGACATGATTACCTCCTTGTTTGGGCAGTCAATCCGATGGGAAGACGGCCGTAAGAACCGGCTCACCAACGAAGGGCTATGGCGAGATAACTGCACGGGTTGTGCCAGGCAGCCCGGGATGCCCGAACCACGCGAAAACGCAGCGAAACGCTGCTATTCAGGCCGGCAACGTATTCACCCTTCGATCCTCCCACTCTTTCGAAGTGAAGGTGTTGGCAATCCATCTTGATTGAGTTGACCGACCTGAGCGGAGCTAGCCGCGGCCGATAGCGAGAGCTGGAACTGGGACGAATACGGTGCGACCGCCATGTTCGAATTGCCATCCGCCACGGCGCCAGCTCCTTCATGGGCACGCCGTGGCTGATGGATGGTCTTGGGCTACGCCGCCGCTTCGCTGGCGGGTGATGGCACAACGCCGAGGCTCGCATTCTCCGCCTTGCGAAGGGCGACCAGTTTCTCGCGTAGCTCGTCGACGAGGGCGGGGTGTTCGCCGAGGTACTGGCAGGCCTTGTCGCGGCCTTGGGCAATGCGCTCGCCGTTCCAGGCGTAGTAGGCGCCGGACTTTTCGATGAGACCGGCCTCACTGGCCAGGTCCACGATTTCACCGGCCGTGGAAATGCCTATGCCGTAGGTGATTTCGAACTCGCACTCGCGGAAGGGCGGAGCGACCTTGTTCTTGACCACCTTGACCCGCGTCTTGTTGCCGACCACCTGCTCGCCGTTCTTGACTGTGCCGGTCTTGCGGATATCGAGGCGAACGCTGGCATAGAACTTGAGCGCGTTGCCGCCCGTGGTGGTTTCGGGATTGCCATAGACCACGCCGATCTTTTGTCGAAGCTGGTTGATGAACACGACGCAGGTGTTGTTGCGGCTGGTGGCCGCGGTGAGCTTGCGCAAGGCTTGGCTCATGAGGCGTGCTTGCAGGCCCATGTGCGAATCGCCCATCTCGCCCTCGATTTCGGCCTTGGGCACCAGCGCCGCCACCGAATCGACGACGATAAGATCGATAGCGCCGGTGCCAACGAGCTTGTCGGCGATCTCCAGGGCTTGTTCGCCGTGGTCGGGTTGCGACACCAGCAGATCCTCGACGCGCACACCCAGCTTGCGCGCGTAGGTAACCTCGAGCGCATGCTCGGCATCAATGAAGGCGCACATGCCGCCCGCCTTCTGCGCCTGCGCGATGGCGTGCAGGGTGAGCGTGGTTTTGCCCGAGGACTCGGGCCCGAAGATCTCGACCACGCGCCCGCGCGGCAAGCCGCCCACCCCCAGGGCTAGGCGTGCGAGTGATCGCGGATCTTGTCGTGGGCGCATTCTTCGCCGCCGACAGCGACAAGGCCCGGCAGGCCGAGCGCAACCGCCGTCTGGATCTCGTTACCACCTGGCTGCGCGACGGCGGTCCCGTTCCCGCCGAGCTGCGCGACCTGTGCGACGAGCTTCGCTGCGACACCGACGGCCGCAAAGCCATACCGTCCTTTCATTGGATGGTCGAGTATCCGGAGGTGTTCTACGGTGGCCGACCTGATCCCCTGGACAAGGATCACGTGAACCGTGCCGCGTGGATGGATGCGTTCGTTGGAAATCCGCCCTTCGCCGGTGGCAGTCAGGTCTCAGGGACTTTTGGCGATTCCTATCGTGACTGGCTTCTGATGGTACATCCCGGCTCCCACGGTAACGCTGACCTCTGTGCGCACTTCTTCCGCCGGGCCGACTACTTGCTCGGTCAGCACGGAACTGTCGGCCTCATCGCCACAAACACCATTTCTCAGGGCGATACACGCAGCACCGGTCTGCAGAACATGGTGAACGTCGGCAGCGCCATATACGACGCTGTCCGCACGATGAAGTGGCCCGGCGAGGCCAACGTCGCCGTCTCCGTTGTTCACCTGGCCAAGGGTCACCTGGCCAACATCTCTGGTCTCCGTAGGCGGCTAGATGGAATCGAGGTTGCCGCCATCAACTCGCGCCTGCGCCCCAAACCCGAACGCTCAAATCCCGACGCGCTGGCCGCAAACTCCGGCCTCAGCTTCTTGGGGTCAAAGGTCTACGGCCAAGGGTTCACCCTCACTCCCGAAGACAGGGACGATCTGATCCGCAGAAATGTGCGGAACGCTGAGCGGATCTTTCCCTATCTCGGCGGCGAGGAGGTCAACAGCAGCCCAACTCAAAGTTTTGACCGACATGTGATCAACTTTGGTGAAATGTCGCTCGAGGAGGCCGAGAAGTGGCCAGATCTGATCAAGATCGTCCGTGAGAAAGTGAAGCCAGAACGAGACAAGAACAAGCGTGACATTCGACGCAAGTACTGGTGGCGCTTCGGCGAAACAACTCCCGCACTGTTTGCTGCTCTCGAAAGCACAACGCGCTGCCTGGTCATCTCACGTCACACCAAACACGTTATCTTTGCTTTCCAGCCGACCGACAGAGTCTTCTCAGAGGCCGTATGTATCTTCATCCTGGAGGACAACGCCCGATTTTCTGTTCTCCAGTCGCGCATCCACGAACCGTGGGCACGTCTGCTCTCGTCATCAATGCGAAACGATCTTCGTTACAGCGCCTCCGACTGCTTCGACACCTTCCCATTTCCCGCGGCCGAGACACTGGCTCCCACCGGCGACCTCGAAGCCATCGGTACCCGCCTCTACGAAACCCGCGCCCTCCTGATGGTCGAGCGCAACCAGGGCCTGACGACCACCTACAACCAGCTCAAAGACCCCGCCTGTGACGACCCCGAGATCCTCGCCCTCCGCCGCCTCCACGAAGACCTTGACCGCGCAGTCCTCGCCGCCTACCGCTGGTCCGACATCCCCGTCCCCCCATTCGAAACACCTACCAGCCCCACGGCCCGAACCGCCCAAGAATCCTTCGAAGACGAAATCATAGACCGCCTCTTCGCCCTCAACGCCGAACGCGCCGAGAAGGAAGAGCTCCAGGGCGCCGGTGCGAAAGGGAAGGAATCGAAGGTTAAGAGACCCAAAGCTGGCCCGAAGGCCGATGTTGCCGACGCTCAGCTTGGGCTGGGCTTCAAAGGGAGGCCCAGCGATGGAAAATCATAAGAACACCCAGTCGGCCGGTATCCTTGGGGTCACCATCAAGTCGCCCCTCCTTGGAACGATGGAGCGCCTTGCGACGCAGGGGCGGACGGTGATTTGGCAGGAAGGTGAGATTGTCTACGATGATGATCCGCCAACGTCACTTGGTCTCGACCCTCGCGTAGTCGAGAAGGACTGGTACCCGGACCCGTGGTTCACCCAAGCACTTGGTGAAGGCGCCGAACAGCTGCTGGTTGCCTCCGGTTTCGACATCGGCACTAGACGGATTGCCGCCGAAGGTCTCCGTGTTGCCTACCCACTGGACATCTGCCGCGAGATGGGCGGCGATGAACGCCGCCTGGAAATCATCTACGGTCTTTACGAGCCCATGGCAACGAGTGCCATGCATTTGCTATCGCTGGGCATCGATCTCCACCGGTGCCAGCCAGATTCACGGCTACAAGTGCTGGAGAGGCTGCGCTGGCCAGAGACATTCTCGGCGGCGGCCATGGAGGTGTGGGGTTGGGCGCGTCTTGTCCGCGCCAGCTTCCTCCCTGAACTGGAACCGAGAGGGCGCAATGACAAGAGACCCGACTTTCTCGTCACTGGAAGTAGCGACGCCTGCTACATCGAGGTCAAGACAAACCCGATGCCGGATGCTGAGCGCCTTCTGTGGAAACTGAGGGATCGCGTTTCCCCATACATAGACAATCTCGAACATCCAGAGCGATACGTCCAAATCAAAGGCACTGAAGCTCTTGGCGAGGCTTTTCTGGGAAGGGATCCCGCCGAGGCCATCGATAGGTTGATTGACGAGCTCAAGCAGGATCTTCTTCGAATCCGGAAAGCGATCCTTTCCGATGATTTCGCCGCAAAGGACTACCCTGGTGGAAGGTACGCGGAGGCAACGGTAGCGACCGAGCCTTCGGATCTTGTGGGCATGAGGGCCATCGATCTTTGGGCCGGATTCCCTGATCGGAAGTTGGTCGCTCGTGTCCTCAGAAAGGTCCGCGAAGCGAATAGCCAGGTGCCGCGAGGGCGGAAATCGATTGTCGTAATCGATGTCGGAGGTTTGACGAATCTAGCCCTGCTGCAGACCGAACTCCTGTTCGAGTCCAAGGCTCGCCCCGAGGACTTTGATTCCGTCGCATCGGTGGTCATTGTGGCGGTCAGATCTACACCGTCCAAACTGCGCGAGGAAATCGTGCTCGCGCTTCAAACCTCGACAACGCAGCTTACGCCCCTGCAATGGCGTGTGATGGAAGCCCTGCTTGGAAGACCAGTCAACCAGCCACCAGACGTCGACTTGTCGAATGATCAGCCTTCAGGACCGCCGCCTTTCAGCCGCGGTGCAATTTTAGTTAAGGGACTTCGACGGGGATAGGATCCTTCCAACGCGCAATGGCGACTATTCGCCCGGGATCGTAATCTCGACCGGAATGCAAACCTGCTGGGCAACCGGTGTCCAGATATCGACATCCACCTCGGGGGCGTCGATGGATACCACCAGGGCGTACCGCACACCAATAGCACTTCGATCGCGCTGTGCCTGATCCTTCCACCACCCAGACACTGGGTAGACTCCAATAGCGCCACGGTCGGCCAGGTCGATGGCCGAACCTTCCCATGTGTCCGCATGAAGCGAGCCGCGGTGCCGCATATGCGGACCTAGATTCCACTTTGCGGCGTCGCTGCTGGTATCAGGTTTGTCCTCGTCCTCGGCCAGCGCCATCTTGTTTAGCCGCTTCCGAAACTCGGAGACCGACTCAGTTGGCAACATCACGTCAAAGCGCAGGCCGTGCGAAGCGTATCGATAGCGGTTGCGCCAGCCCCGCCGTGCCGGATTGGGCTCGACGAAATACGAGAGGGTCACGCGCATCCTGACTTTGGTATTCCCGAGCGCGGCCAATTCTTGCTTTGGCCACGGTAGCTGGGCATCGAGGCTATTCAGCTTCAGATCGATGCCCTCGCGGCCTTGGAAGATGACGTAGAACCCAGGCGTAGCACCGGCGACAGTGATTCCAGATTCGCCACGTCTTTCCTGGCTTTCGGCAGCGGCTTGCGCCAGCGCCTTCTTGAGCTCAGCAGCGTGTGCCCGAGGGTTCTTGGGCGGGGACGGAACGGGAATGTCCATCCTCCGTGGATGCGGCGTATATCGCTCCGCTCTCGGTGACTCGCGGACCAGGATGTGCGGTTTGTCCCGAACCATCCCTGGTGTCTACTCCCGAGGCGCGGGTCGCTCGGCGAGTGCTTCCACCAAGTCGCGGGTTTCAACGTTCGTACGTTCGTCCAAAAGGGCATCCTTGGCCGCTTGCTCGCAAGCTCGCACGATCTCTGCGTGGCTGTGTCCCTTGGCGGCCCCGGCCACTTCCTTCCAGACGATTTTGCGCAGGTCGACCTGCCCGAGACGATTGCTGACCACGGCTTCGACGTGCGCCGCCGATGGCAGCGTGTACTCGACGACGGCATCAAACCGGCGAAACAAGGCGCGATCCAAGATCGCGGGATGGTTTGTCGCGGCGAGGATCAGGCTGTCCGACTCGTCCTGTTCGAGAAACTGAAGAAAGGAATTCAAGACACGACGAATCTCGCCCACATCGTTCCTCGCACCGCGGTCCCCGCCAAGCGCATCGAACTCGTCGAAGAGGTAGACACCGCGGGTTTCTCGGATGGCATCGAAGACCAGGCGAAGCTTGGCTGCGGTCTCGCCCATGAACTTCGTGATCAGGCCGTCCAGTTGAATGGTCAGGAGCGGGACGGCCAACTCGCCTGCCAGGGCCGACGCCGTCATGGTCTTTCCAGTGCCGGGTGGACCGAGGAGCAGCAGCTTGTGAAGAGGTGTAAAGCCGCGCGTTGAAAGCAGCTCTCGCTGTCGCTGTTCGCGGAGCACGCGCACCAGCCGCGACCGCGGGCGATCCGCCAGCACCATGTCGGCCAGCCGGGTCTTTGGATAGGCAGCCACGAGCAACCCCGCCAGTTCACCTCTCGGCTGGGCGAGCGGGACAGGGCCGACGGTTCGATCCTGAGGGTCTGGTCGACGATGGCCTTTCAAACGATCCACGAGATCGCGGAGTTCTTGCGCAAGGCGGCCCTTGCCGCTGCGTGCCTCCTGGGCCGCGACCTGCATCGCGATGGAGTAGAACCGGGTGTCGTCACCCTCGGCGTGGCTCCGAATCAGCGCTTTGACTTGGTCTGCCTTGGCCATGGTTGCGATACCTGTCTTGCTTCTACCGCGTTCCCGGTCCCGCGCTCCCAGCGGAACCGACATGGGAAGAATACCCCACATCCCGCTGGTACGACATCCCCGTCCCCCATTCAAAACACCCACCACCCCGGCAGCCCGCGCCGCCCAAGAATCCTTCGAAGACGAACTCATAGACCGCCTATTCGCCCTCAACACCGCCCTCGCCGAAAAGGAGTAGCTCCAAGACGCCAGCACGAAACCGAAGACCCGTGGCCCGGGCAAGCAGATGGACCTGCTCCCCTCCCATCCACGAAAGGCTTGAACACGCCCCTGCCGGCCCGAGCCTTTTCGAAGGGGGCTGGCGTTTCGCCTATTGCCCTGCATTCTGGGCATGGGTGCCAGCGTGCTAAGCTGAAAGAATGGCCTGACAGAGATCCCCAAGTGCCTGACTTCCTTTCAGATTCAGAGTTAGGAGCCGATCATGACCATGGAGGCGATAGAGCAGCAATTCCGCGAGAGGGTGTCGGCCAAGGTTCGGCTGATTGCCGAGGGGGAAAACCGCTTTCGAGTTTCCACGCCGTTCCAGTTCGACGACAGAGATCACCTCGCGGTGGTCCTGAAGAAGGAAGCAGACTCTTGGTGCCTCACCGATGAGGGGCACACGTACATGCACCTTACGTACGACGTCTTCGAGAAAGATCTCCAACGGGGAACGCGCCAGAAGGTCATCTCGAACGCGCTCGATGCCTTCTCCGTGCAGGACCGCGAAGGCGAGCTTCGACTGCCAATCTTGGACGGACGGTATGGCGACGCGCTTTTCGACTTCGTTCAGGCGGTCCTGAAGATCACCGACGTTGCCTACCTTGCGCGTGAACTTGTCCGCTCGACTTTCATCGAGCATTTTCGCGCGCTGATGGAGGAACAGATCCCATCGGAGCGGCGAACGTTCGACTGGCACGATGCGGATCATGATCCCGCGGGCAACTACGTGGTCGATTGCCGAATCAACGGAATGGCGAAACCGCTCCACGTATTTGCATTACCCTCGGATGACCGGGTGAGCGTCGCGACCATCGCGTTGCTCCAGTTCGAACGCTGGGGGCTCAGCATCCGCTCGCTAGGGATCTTCGAGGACCAGGAGGAGATTAGCCGAAAGGTGCTCGCCAGGTTCTCCGATGTCTGTGAGAAGCAGTTCTCCAGCCTCGCCGCAAACAAGGACCGGATCGCCAAGTTCCTACACGAGGTGATTGGTAGGCGTATGCCGGAGAACACCGGCAGGGAAAGCCTGTCCCCGCACGGCTGCCCATCCCGGGCTTCCCGGCCATGCATCAAGTCGTGGTGTGCAACTCCTCGGCAGGCTCGGTCAGGTCGAGGACGATCCTTTTCAGCTCGTCGACCTCGTCGACCTCGTCGACCTCACGCAGGATACCGCGATAGTCCTGAGCATAGGCGCTTCAAACGCCATTTTGCCTTCACCGAATCGCATCCACAAAAAGTCTGATAACGCCTGATCTGTAAACTACGCCGCGGCGCGCCCGCGCCACTCTACCCGAGGGAAAACAAGCCTGATTTTCAGCGATATTTCTAACCGGAATAGACCTGTCCCTGACTCCGGTTTCGGAGGCCGGTGGGTTACCACTCGGGGCTTGGCGGGTCAGCGGAGTCGACCTCGGCGTGGTTGTCCGTGCCCGAAAGCTCGGCCTGCAGAGGCGGGCGCGCAGAGGTGCGGCGCGGGGCTTCGCTCGGGATTCCGAGGTGGTCCAAAATCTTGCGTATCGCTTCTGGCTTCGTGATCGCCGCCAGGATCTTCATACGGCCTTGGCACTTCGGGCATGTCAGAGCGTCCGTCATGAACACGCGTTTCAAAAGGATGGCCCAAGGCAGTCGGCTGACTCTTGGTATCTTGGTGATATCGATGTCGCGGTACTCGCCCTCGCCCGCCTTGTCGGCGCCTGCCGCTTCGGCGCTCGCCGCATCTGACGCGAGCCGCGCGCGCTGTGTCGGCACCACCTTGGCGCGATCCTTGGCCGCAGGCCCGAGGATGCCGTGGTATCGGACGAGATGGCAGCGAGGGCGGGGAATCAACGGGATCAGCTTCTCGATCAGCTCGTGCGGCGTGAACACGATATGCGTCGTGCCATCGGAAACCACCGGGCAGTACACATGATTGGCAGTGTGAAGTTCATCATGCGCAG